>Ga0194063_10000347_pt1 | contig 34116 bp, 34 predicted proteins | sample SepL3720m_MetaG_FD_155459 | JGI IMG/M metagenome (GOLD analysis project Ga0194063, IMG submission 155459) | Anoxic zone freshwater microbial communities from boreal shield lake in IISD Experimental Lakes Area, Ontario, Canada - Sep2016-L373-20m | ecosystem: Environmental > Aquatic > Freshwater...
TCATTCGGATATGCTACCAGAGGCATGATTGTTTGGGAATAGGCGATATTATCAAGCAAATCAACACAAAAAACCAACACGCTATGTCACATTACTCAAAAATTAATATCATCTTCAGCCGAATAATTCATTAGATCATCAGCTTGTGGGGTGATTCTATCTCCAATCAACTCATCTCGAAGTTGATAAATCACACCTGTATCTTTATAAATTTGTGCTCTGTTTCCCATAGAATTAATCGCATTCACATTACCTTTTGCTCCAGCTCTAAGTAATGCCATATATATGCAGGCAATTCCACAATCATAGCCCCGCATCTGTACTGCCGTCCTTTTCGCGCGTGGAATATTAGGTCCCCAACTAGCTAACTCCTCATCACCACGAATATCGTACTCATAATTATTATTTTTCCATCTTTTCCAGCCTTCTTGATTAGTAAAGATTCCAACCGTCGCGGTATGAAATGATCCTGGGTTATCTGGATCTGTTATTATCCCATATTCATCAGGCAAGTCATCCCAACTTTCATTGCCCAGCATTGGGTCGTAAACCAATACTCGCCATTTACCTTCTGTTTGAATTGGTTTATCCAATACAAGTACATAGTGCCAAGCTTCTTGCCTTTGACGTATCGCCAAGGGCAATCCCCAGTCAGCCACCATATCAACAATATCCGTCATGTTCATGCCTTCTCCAGACAGAATACCTTCATTTGTGGTATATGCAGGCTCTGCCATATCCCCTCGATTTCTTTTGATCATTCCCAACGCATTGCTTCGAAAATTTCTAAAGAAAAATTGTGCCGCATCCACGTTTCTTTGGGCAAGATCTACATACAGCCGTAATATCTCATCATCAGAAAATTCAATTGCATTAGATTCCTGTGATTGTTGCCATGCCTCATAATCGCCGTCATGAACAATATTTACTACATCATCAATTTTACCCTGATCAAACATACCTGGGTCATCAACTCGCTTAAGTCCCGAAAAGAACCCTTCTGGGAATAGCTCGTCCGGGAAAAATTCCCACGACTCATACGGCTCAACATGTGTTTCTTCTACCTCACCCAGGAATAAAGGGGCATTATTTAGTGCATCATTAATATCACTATCTTCGGGAACAGGAGTTACTACAATATCGTCATTCTCTTTACCCATAGCTACAACCTCGCACGCTTACTAATTTCTACCTCAAGTATTGCCCGATCCTTCCCATACTTAAGCCTTGATAGTTTTTTAATCATCTCTGCGAGCTTTGGATTGGCAGCTGTTCGTTCGGTATCCAGGTCACGCGTAAGATCCATCGAGAATGGCACCACAGGCTCATTATCGACAATCGTCTTTACATAGGTATGGTAGCGTTCTACATTAGTCAGATCAACTTCAGTAAACGTTGGTGCAAACTCGTGTTGCAAGAAGTTAGCATCCTGTACGCCCACGCGGAAAGAAATAAGTGACCCTACGTTTCCAAACACAGCGTTTTTAACCTCTTCATCGATTTGCCCTATAAATTGGTTAGCAACTGTTAGGTTAAGGTGATATTTCCGAGCTTCAGACAAGATTGTGGCAAAGTCGGGTGTCGCAAAGTTTTGGAACTCATCTACGTAAAGGTTAAAGTCGCGTCTATCCTTCTCGGGTATATCTTGTCGACTCATGGCTGCAACTAATATTTTTGGCACAAGGATAAGACCCAAGAAAGCCGAGTTCTCCTCTCCTATTCTTCCCTTAGCCAAGTTAATTAGTAGGATTTTGCCCTGATCCATCACTTCACGAAAATTAAACGAAGAATATGATTGACCAATAATATTTCTCATCATTTTGTCAGTAATAAAGCGGCCAAACTTACTTACAATATAGTCAAGCACCTCTGATTTGTGGAAATCCGATGTCTGAGCGATTTGATCTGTCCAATATCGCCTAACCATAGGATCCTGAACCTTTGGTAGTAGTTCCTGAACCAACTTAGGATCCGTTAGGATGCGCACAATCTCGATAAATGTAGCTCCAGGCTCAACCATTACTGTCATCATGGCATTGCGAATAGCATGCTCAAATCTAGGCCCAATGATTCCTGTTTTATGTGGGTCATACAATTTATACATTAGGTTAATAATCGAGCTAGCTACAAATTGCTTCTCCTCTTCCGTTCTAGCCTCAAGCATATTTAGGCCCATGGGTCGCTCAAGATCAGATGGATCAAAATAAATCACGTCTTCTGCTCGTTCTGGAGGTATATATTCAAGAATTTTCTCAACTGTGTCATGCGGATCAATAAAACACACACCCTTACCAGCTCTAATATCCTGCAAGATCATATCCATCATAAACTCAGACTTACCAACACCAGTTTTTCCGATAATATACATATGGCGCGCACGATCTTTATCCGAAATAAAGATATCTCTTGTCATTCCTCGATAAACACTTTTACCAAGAAACAATCCAGAAGTAGCAATGTTTGAAGGAGCTGGCGCACTCTTTGCGTTTAGCCAAAAGATATGAGGTGTTTCAACTTGTTTATTAGGGAAATGAAAAATAGTAGCCAGACCCTCTGCATTAAGTATTGATTTTCCACGAAACATTGCCTGATATCTATATACAAAATCAATCATAAAAAGACGTTTAAGAATGATCCACTGCTTCACAAAATGATTGTAAGGTGATGTAAATTGTGAAAAAGTACCTTCAAACTGCTTAAGCAATGAATGTGCTTGGTGAGAGGTGGGAGCCACCACAACAAGCCTAATTGATGTCTCAAATCCTGGCTTTCCCGTTGCTCTCTCTACAGCCTCCAAACTTTTTGGGTCAACAGAGTAGCTGGCCTTTTCGGGATTTGCTTCGTTTTTCTTGCTATGACTTATATAACCTTGTCCAGAAGCTTGCCATTTATGTGAAGCTGGGGAAATCACAATCTGGAGCATAGCTCCCTCTTCGTCGTGCATTTTAGCAAAAAATGATGTGATGGAAGATAAAGGGTCGGTGGAAAGATCGCGGAATGATTGAATAGGATAATAACCTGCATTTTTTTGAACAAGAGATGTATATGCAACCTTACCCTTCTCAGTAAAAATTGTAGGTTCATCAACTCTCTTAACCTCAGCTCCTGGATAAGCGCCATGGATCTGTTTTTCAACTAGCTCCATTATTGCTTGCGGGACAGACACATAGAAACGAATATCTTCTTTTTTTGCAACAATTTCAAAACTTATTGCATGCTCAGGCGTCAGAAATTCATACCATTCTTCATTTTTTATAGAATATAGCGATGCGAATAATTGTTCTGCTGCATCAATCTTAATTTCATTGTCACGAGGTAAAGCTACTTGCAAAGTTACAAATGAAAGACTATATTCTTCGCGATTGCGATTTCGAAACCATAACAGTAGTCCGTACAATAGAGCTGCCAACCCAATTAGTATAAGCGTCAAAAAACCCAACATGTAGGCAATACTTGTAAGTATGTTTGATATTTGATCCAAGTTTTGCATAACTATTTTTCCTCGCTAGTTTCGATTGGTTCGGGTGCAAATAATATTTTGCGTTTTTGCCCCATGAATTGCTGTATTTGTCTTTTTGCCCACAACACCAACCAAGACAATGCAAAATCTGGTCCCAATTTCTTCCCTACTTGCATTCCAGACGCAGTGATTGGGATCGTTACAGGTGGTTGCTGTTTGGCGGGTTGAGATTGCTTAGTGTCATCTTGCACATCATTTTGCATTTGATTGGATGTACGTCCAAATCTACGTTCAAGTTTCTCCATCCATGACATTGCTTCAACATTTTCAGATTTCCTGGGACTTTCGACTGTAGGAAATTCTTCCCCTATCCTCTGGCGCTCTGTACCTGGCTGTAGTATTTCTTTTGTTGTATCAGCCATAAAATCTCTCCCTAAAATAGTCTATATCGTTTCATTATACGACGAAAAATCGGCACTTGTATTAGTAATCGAGTCCTGCAACAGCCAACTTACCCGCGTCATATGGATGCTTAATTTTTGCACACTTCGTTATCAGATCAGCTACTTGCCACAAACGCTTTAACCGCTTGTCTACTCTTCCGGTCAAGACAATATGCGTATCTCCTCTATGCTCTAGTGCTTCCATCACATCTTTTTCTGTTATTAGTCCTTCCATCACTGCGTTCAAGATTTCATCCATTATCAACAAGAATGGACATAGCTCGAGTTGTTGCTTTGCTTTTTGCAAGCACGCTTTGGCCGCGAGCAAATGCTCTTCTTTGCTGGCGGTATCCACAACCACATTTCCCCTATCACCCACTTTCTCAATACGATTTTGCATGTGGAATCCTTTTCCACCAAATACCATTTCCAAATTAGCAAATTTATCAATTAGCTTTGATTCAGACAATCCCCAAGATTCTTGTTTATAAAAGGCAATCCAAGTTACCTTTTTCTTTAGTAAAAGCGATCTCATTGCAACTCCTAGTGCTGCACTAGTTTTACCTTTTCCGTCACCTGTAAAAATATAAATCAATCCATTATTCATTGCCCGTGCCTTCTAGTCCGGTTTTATGCTCTGAAAGATGTAGTTCGAGTTCTTTTGGATCTTCTTCGATAGATACTCCCATTTGTTCCAAAAAATCAGAGACCATCACAATCGGGAATCCAATAATTGTTGAGAGATTACCCTTGTATCCAAGCACAAATGGTGCCGCTCTGCCTTGTATTGCGTATCCTCCAGCAAACCCTTTCCAAGCTTTCGAAGCCACATATAGTTCAATCTCCAGGGTTGAAAGCTCTCGAAATTTTACATATGTTACATCGCTAGCAATTAACCTCTCCCCAGTAAGGCTATTTATTACTGCGACTCCAGATACAACTCTATGGTCATTTCCAGATAATAACTTTAGCATTCTAGTTGCATCTGCCGCATCTCCTGGTTTCCCAATCATCTCTCCATCTACTTCCACAACTGTATCTCCTCCTATCACAATTGCATCAGTTTCTTTCTTTGCAACTTCAAGCACCTTCTGTAAAGCCAGTTCTTCAGCTAGCTCAATTGGATCATCAGTAGTCACAAGCGACTCATCAAATCCAGATTCTACAACGGCAAACTCCACCCCCAACCGTTCAAGGATTTCTTTTCTTCTAGTTGATCCACTCGCAAGTATTACTTTTTGCATGAGTTATATTTTACCCTATCCATTGCAAACACTGTATCCACAGCCATAACACTTGGCGCATCCCTCTTCTATCGCTAGCTTCCCTCCGCACTCTGGGCAAAGTTTTTCAGCCTTCTTTCCTCTTTCCTTCAAAGTCTCTGTTTTAATTTTGCTTTGGATAATTTGCTTACCCTCCGTAGCTTTAACATCGGTGGGTTTACCCTTCCCCACAGATAATATCTGCACATCTCGACTTCCATCGCGATAGATCGTAATTCCTTTACACCCCATTTTCCATGCAAGAATATAAGCATTTTCAACATCTTCTATAGTCGCATTGTGTGGGAAGTTGATCGTTTTACTTACAGCGTTATCAGTATATTTTTGCCAGGCTGCTTGCATCTTTACGTGCCACTCTGGCGAAATATCATGTGCTGTTCGATAAACAGCCTTCACCTTGTCTGGAACTCCAGTAATATTATTCAAACTCCCACTATTTGCTACCTCGCGTAGAATCCTATCTTTTACTTTGTGTTCTGGATCACCATCTGCCCACCCAGAAATCGATAGTTCATGTTCAAAATATCGATTTACGTAGCTTAGCCCTGCATCCGATACCACATTTTTGGTATATGCGAGAGCAAACACTGGCTCGATTCCCGAGCTACAATCCGACAGCATCGAAATACTCCCAGTCGGAGCAATGGTTGTAATAGCCACATTACGCACTTTAATTCCAGTTTTTACGAAACTACTTTCTTTCCATCTCGGAAAAGTTCCCTTTTCTTTTGCTATCTTTGCGCTTTCATTCCAGGTCGTCTCTTGGATAAATTTGGCAATCTTAGCCGCTAGCTTGACGCCTTTTTCACTGTCGTAGGCTACGCGCATTTGATAAAGTGCATCTGCCCAACCCATTACCCCAAGCCCAATTCTCCTATTAGCTTTTACCGTTTCGGTAATCTGTGGTAATGGGTATTTACACGCATCAATCACATCATCAAGCATCCTCACCCCAACTCTTAGCACTTTCTCGAGGCGATCCCAGTTTATCTCCTCATTCACAATCATCTTGGCTAGGTTCAACGATCCCAGGTTACAGGCATCAAATGGGTGCAGCGGCTGCTCACCACATGGGTTAGTCGCTTCAATTCTGCCATAAGCTTTAAGTAGCGGGTTATTGCGATTAATTGGGTCCAAGAAAATAAGTCCGGGGTCGCCATTACGCCATGCCGAAGTCACCAGTTGTGACATTAGCCCCTTAGCGCGGATTGTCGACACGGTCTCGCCAGTGCGTGGGTTTTTGAGTGCCCAGTCTGTGTCATTTTCAACCGCCTTCATGAATGCGTCCGTTACTCCCACTGAGATGTTAAAGTTTTCAATCTCTCCGGTCTCTTGCTTGGCTGCGATAAACTCCATTACGTCGGGGTGATCGACATTTAGGATACCCATATTCGCGCCACGCTTTTTGCCGCCCTGCATTACTTGTCTCGTTGCAATATCAAAGACTTTCATAAATGAGATTGGGCCTGTGGCAAACCCACCCGACGATTTCGTCACTACATCACCTCGTGGGCGAAGCTTCGAAAAGTTAAAGCCCGTATTGTGTACAGCCGTTAGACCATGAACTCCTGCTAAATAATTGTGATGATTCTCTGTTGAAAAATCATAAAAATCTCCACCTCTGCTAGGCCTTTCAACTCTCTCTACTTTTCTTAAGGACTGATGGGCCCAAGACCACTTTTGCAAGGTTATCAGTTCTTGTTTGCTCCAGACTTGTAATTTTAATAGTGCAATTAATACTTTTTCCATATGTGGTATAGATAAAGTACCTCCCCATTTCAAGTGATTAAGCCAAATTTTATCGCCACTTATAAGTACTGCCTGTTTGTGAATCAATGTCGAATTCGTATTGATTCCTGCTTTTTGTAGATATATTTTAAGAGGTTCCCATTCAAGTGGCGAGGCGAATATATTAGTTTCACGTACACTTTTTTCTATCCAACCTTGCAATCTGTTTCTCTTAAGTCGATTTGTCAAGTTCTCACCAAGATACTTCCATAATAATCTTAATTTTCTTGCATCATCAATCTTTACTTCGTACATCATTTTCCATTTAAGATTTCTTGGTTGTCTTGATCGAACAACTCCATGAATTCCTAATAATGACAATAACCCCACAATTTGCTCTGCTAAAGTCTGACTTTCAGTTGCAAAATCGACTCTCCTCCTAGTACCAGAAACATACCCATCAGAATCCAGCAGTCCTGCCAACACCGCTCCAATGACTTCGATTGGGGACTTCATAACTATTTCGGGAATTCTTAAAGTCTCATTTTTTGGACCATAAATACCCAATAATCGTTGTAATATGGGAACGATCTTCAGGTTAGTTGTCGATATATACTTTGTTTTTGATCGTGGATCTTTTTGTATTTTAGTGATCTCTCCCGTATGGGTTGCCAATATTTCACCGACTCTCAATAACGACTCTTCCTCTCCATCAAATACTCTGAGTCGTACATATTCTTGGTTTTGTTTGATGCTGCTAGTCTTGGCATGTCCAAAAGAACCGTCACCTAGAATATATCCGAGCAGCCATCCCATATCTTTATCAATTTTTATACCTTCAAAGTATTGAATACTATCAAACAACCAAGACTTATTCGCAATCGTTTCATTCGTTCCGACCAAATAGTCACCTGGACTTATTTCATCTGCACGTTTTTCAATAATATTATTATTCTCAAAAACAAAAAATGGGTGCCAATCCGAAGTAGTCACTTCCAAGCTTCCCTCCGCAATGATCTTGAAAATTCTTGCAGCAGGTAGCTCATACCTCCAAATACTTTGCAACGTATCTTTTACATATTCACCCTTTTCAGGGTCAAGAGAAATCGTCTCAATATTCTTTCCTCTCAAATCAATCTTCCACCCGCTCTCGGTCTTAATTTCGCTCTGCTTACCTCCAAAAGAATCATATAATCCTGCAAATTCTACAATACCAGAGTGAGAAGTCACAACGCTAGCGCCTGCAGCTATACATCCACCACCCCTTTGGTGGATCATCGCCATGTATTTGACACTATCAAATATTCCTTCCATCGAATCCTCTACGGGTAATACAAAGCAGTTGGCAAGTTGCGACTGTGGAGTACCAGCATTGTTAAGAGTACGACCCGCAGGCAAAAACTCAAGACGGGACATTACTTCAAAGAAATCTTCTTCCACTTTCTTACGTTTTTCTTTAGTTTCCACGATAGCGAGGTTCTTTGCCACTCTTCGAAAAAGTTCCGATGGTGTCTCGATTACTTTGCCGTCTTCATCTTTCAATAGGTAGCGATTTTCCATGACTTTGAGTTGGTTTGGCGACAAATCTAGGTCATCCCGCACCCCAATAATCCGCTCTACCCTGCGCTCATCGGACCTTTTTTCTCGATACAAAATGTATTCTTTGGCTGTTTTGTAGTGACCCGCGGCCATCAGTACTTGCTCGACAATATCTTGGATTGTCTCGACATTGGGCTTTTCTTCTTTGATCAGATGTACGGCAATCTCAGCTAGTCGCTTGGCTTCCTCAGGACTGTACTCCCCCGTTTCCATTCCGGCTTTTTCAATCACCCCAACTAATTTGGCAAGTTCAAACTTTACAACTCTTCCATCGCGCTTGGTAATTTCTTTTGGCATCTCGTTATTTATCCGCATATACTGTACCCGCAATCAACACATTTTGAGCAACCATCTTGCTTATGTAGTTTCCCCCCGCATTCGGGGCATGAATCAACTACACCATTAGCTAATTCATCCTGAGCGTGCAAAGTAGGGGTCTGCTTGGCAGTCAAAAAAACAGAAGATAAAACTTGATCTTGTTTCGAGCCATCGCGATAGATCGTAATTCCTTTACACCCAAGCTTCCACGCTTTCATGTAGGCTTCCTTTACGTCTTCAACCGTTGCTTCATGACCAAAGTTCACGGTCTTACTGATCGAGTTATCAAAGTACTTCTGCCACGCAGCCTGGATCTTTACATGCCATTCTGGTGAAATCTGATGAGTTGTCACAAAAAGCTTCTTTTCTTCTGGGGTTAGGTCACTATAATTCCCTTCAGCGACCTTTTTAAGCACTTCTTCCCTTAATTTATGATCCATAATTCTTGATTCGAGATGTTTTTCAAACACAGGGTCAACCATCACTAGCTCTTTTGTTGAATGATTACTCCTATCATCTTCATAAAAAGTCCTGCGTATCGTCACTAGTGAGAACACTGGCTCAATACCAGAAGAAGTGTCTGCAAGAATAGATATTGTGCCAGTTGGCGCAACCATCGTCACCGCACAATTGCGCATGGGCTGCCCTTTCGCTGGGTATATTGAAAGATCCCAGTTGGGGAAGTTCCCGCGCACTTCAGCAAGCTCGGCACTTGCTTCCGCAGCATTTTCGTAAATAAATTTGGACAGTTCTTTTGCAAGCCTTACTGCTTCGTTACTATTGTAGGGAATCTCAAGTAGATACAGCATATGCGCAAATCCCATCACCCCAAGCCCAATTCTACGATTACCATTTTTTACAGTAGCCTCAATCTCTGGTACGGGATATGAGTTGACTTCGATCATGTCATCAAGGAATCTCACGCCAATCTGTACAGTTTTCTTTAGCTCCTCCCAATCGACCTGCCATTGCGAAGTTTTAGCGGAGGATGGTTTTAGATGTCTAGCTAAATCAATCGTTGTCAAGTTACACGATTCGTAGGGGAAAAGAAAAATCTCTCCACATGGGTTACAAGCATCAATTTTCCCATATTGAGGTACAGTATTTCCTGCTTCAACAGTATCCAAGAAAGCAAATCCAGGATCACCAGTTTTCCAAGCTTGTTTGGCTATTTTGTCAAACAATGTTTTGGCTTTCATTCTTTTTACAATTTCGTGGTTTCGTGGGTTAACGAGATTCCACCAACCGTCATTTTCGACGGCGGTCATAAAAGCGTCAGTTACCCCGACAGACACATTAAAGTTTTTAATCGTGCCATCCACATCTTTCATATCAATAAATTCTTCAATATCAGGGTGATCAACATTTAAAATTGCAATATTCGCCCCTTGCCTTTTTGCTCCCTGTAAAATTTGGGAAAGAGCCGCCGAATATGCTCGTACAAAATCCACAGGTCCCGAAGCAGCACCTGGGACATTGCGCACTTTATCTCCATGTGGGCGAATTTTACTAAAGTTAAATCCTGTTCCTCCATTATTTTTATGAACTACGGCCGCATCACCCAAAGTTTTGAAAATTTTCCCAATAGCATCCTCAATGGGTAATACAAAGCAAGATGAAAGTTGTCCTGTACCACCCGGGTTACCAGCCTCAAACATGGCTTTTCCAGCACACACCATCTTTAGCGATACCATCCGCTCATAAAATTTAGTTGCAATTTCCATTGCAATTCCATTACCAGCATAATTCACTTCGGCCTTAGCCATATGGTAAGCCACCCTCCACAACATCTCTCCCACCGTTTCCAAAGATTTGCCGTTCATATCAGTTCGTAGATATCTCTTAGTTGCAACTTCTAAAGCATTCTTACTAAGTTTTGGTTCAACAATCTTTGGTTTTGTCATATGTTCCTTATTTATCACACCGACTATACGCGCACGATGGGCAAGTTGCACAACCTTCAGCAATACGTAGTGGAGATCCACATTCGGGGCATAGCTGCTCACTCGTTACTTGTTTGTTTTCTTTTGTTTCAAACGGTCCCTTCTTTTCCAAAACTACTTGCTCGCGACTTCCTTCAACATAAACTGTCATACCTTTTAACCCGAGTTCCCATCCTAGTTGATATGCTTTGGCAACTTGATCCACAGTTGCTTCTGGAGGAAAGTTGATCGTTTTACTTATTGAGTTATCCACCCATTTTTGCATCACAGCTTGCATTCTTACGTGTTCTTCAACAGCCAAATCACCAGACACAACAAATATTTCCATTATTTCTTTTGGCACACCTTCCACACCCTGACAAGTCCCACCATTGTTTCGAATTTCCTCAAAAATCTTTCTTCTCAAAGCAATACCAATACCTTTATTCTTTAGTTCTTTTTCAAAAAGGTAACTTTCGTAATACATCTCTCTCCACTCTTTACCTTCTTTTTCAGCTCCTTCTCTGGTATGTCTGGTGTAACTTAAGGCAAAAACTGGTTCACAGCCATAGCCCTCAAGTCCTGAGATTGTTGCAATAGATCCAGTTGGAGCAACTGTAGTTTGTGCACCATTTCGAATTCCATATTGCTTAAGATTTTTTATGATCTCCTTCCATTCGATTGTGGGTCGTCCAAAATTTGTCACATGTTTAACAAGAGGCTTTGGCGTTTGCCACTTCACATCTTTGGGATCATAAATACTACCAACAATACCTGGGAAAGGTCCTCTTACTTTGGCTAGTTCGATACTAGCTCTCATAGAGTGGTATCGGATAAACTCCATTACTTGCGAGGCCAACTCTTGCCCTTTTTGGCTCCCATATCTCACTCCCACCAAATACATCATGTCTGAAAGCCCCATTACAGAAAGTCCAATTCGCCTAACTTGTCTTGCCGCCTCTTCGAGTTCTGGTACCGCCGCTACGTACTTATTGGCGTCGACTACATTATCAAGCAAACGCACCGACATTTCTACCGTTTCAGCAAGTTGTTCCCAATCCAATCCATAAACCAATCGACCTTTACCAAAATCATCTTTCACTTTTTTAACATGATTTTTAAGATTAACTGATCCTAAGCAACAATTTTCATACGGCCCCAAAAACTGCTCTCCGCAAGGATTTGTTGCTTCCAGCGTATATAAATGAGGTACCGGATTATGCCTATTGGCTTCATCCAAGAAAAGTACTCCAGGTTCTCCATTTTTATGTGCATATTTTACAATCTCAGCAAACAACTCTCTTGCTGTGACCATTTTATAAAGTTCTCCACCTTCAGGATGTCGCAAAGCAAAATCAGAATCGTTTTTAACAGCTTTCATAAATTCGTCAGTTATTCCAACTGAAATATTAAAATTGGTTATCTGACCTTCGGTTGCCTTACATTTTACAAATTCATAAATATCGGGGTGCCACACAGGCAAGACTGCCATTGCTGCACTTCGTCTTCCACCACCTTGTCCAATTACCCAAAAAGCTGTGTCATAAACTTTAATAAAAGATACTGCTCCCGTAGCTTTACCTTTGGTAGTTGATATAGTTGCTTCTTTTGGTCGAATTCTGCCAAAAGAAAATCCCACTCCCCCTCCAGTTTGCAAAGTCAAAATTGCCTTACGGAGCACTGAGAAGATGGAATTAGCCCCTTTACCAAGATCATCATCGATTGGTAGCACAAAACAATTGGCAAGTTGGCCATACTTGGTACCAGCGTTAGCCATTGTTCTACCATTTGGAACAAATCTCATTTCATACATCATTTCAAAAAACTTTTCTCTAACATCAAGCATTCCTTCAGTACCCCTGGCATAATTATTTTCGGCTTCAGCTACCACCCTTGCAGTTCGCATAAAAATCTCGGCTGGGGATTCAACGGGCGAGCCGTTTTCATCGCGCAAACTGTAGCGATTTACCATAATAGCCGCTGCGTGTGGATTAAGCTTGGTTTGTTTCATCTTTGCCTTCCAAACGCTCTATTTCTGCCTTAAAATCATTCAAATCCTGAAAATCTCGATATACAGATGCAAAGAGAAGATATGCCAGTGGATCAAGCTTTTTTAATCTATTGATCACAAGATTACCCACTTCCCAGCTACGCACTTGTGTAGTGGCTTTCTTACGGAGAATAGATTCAATCTCATCGATCATTTCCTCAATTTGCTCCATTGTAACTGGGCGCTTCCACGTAGCCTTCATAATTCCATGCTTTAGCTTGTCTCTATTAAAATCTTCTGTCTTTCCACTCTTTTTTATAACTTTTATGTCAACTCCTTCGGCTCGCTCATAGGTAGTAAATCTCTTGCCACATTTTGGGCATTCTCGCCTACGTCGCATAGTACTACCCTCTTCAGAGATTCTCGACTCTAGTACATTTGTATTGTCAAACTGACAATAAGGGCATTGCATATCTATCTCCTAACGCTATATCTAGTGGCGCTTATCCAACATATCCCCTACCATTAGGGGCGTCAACTAGGCAGGACTGTATCAAATATGACCATTTTTTATTCCCCGCCTGCAAGCCTTCTTTCACAAACAGTGCAGCAGTCACACCCCCCGTCCGCAGTATGCCAAATCTTCTGCCTATCGGTATTACAACCTCTACAATGGCCAGGGGTATAGATTCCCTCTGGATACATGCCGTTTGGCTCCCCACTAGTCGTGTCAATGGAGTCTGTGTAAGAATATTGATAATCAAATGTCGGGGATATTACCTCAAAGGTATATTTCGATCCAATTAAATTAAATGGTTGTTGCGCAAGTTTACTTCCAGATCCACCACAACCAGTAGCTCGGGCTTCCCGTGCAAGTGGATTAGATGCAAATCTAGCAATAATACTCTCCCGGAATGAGCACATCTCAGCAATCTTGATCTCCGTCAATGAATAGTCTTTGTGATAATCAAACCTGGTTACCTGGGTTTCAAACCCCCCACATCTCTCTGCCTTAGCAAGATCTGCCATCTTTGCAATCTCAGTCAAAATTTGCTCCTCACCCAATCCTAGATATTCTTTACCAGCTTCTAGTGCAAATATATCTGCCATTGCATTAACTAGCGCCTGTTGATCAATATCACTTTCCCGATCACGCACAGAACGAAGGATTCTTTTAGTAAAATCTTGGATCATCGCTTCTCGCCTAACAAGAGCATTATCATCTTGCTCAAGCTTCATCTGATTAGCCGCCATTTCAACAACTCTATCCCAGGATTCATACCCCAATCTTTTTGCCAAATCATCGAGCTGGTAAACCAGACTATTCATAAGAACTGGGTATGCGACAAGCTCTTCTGCAGTTAGGTTTTCTAATCCATAGCCAAGCATCTCTCGTGTTCTTTGTAGATTACCAAATTCTTGCAACATTTCCCAATGTTCATCTAGACCAATGTATCTTGTTGGTAATGAGAAAATACTATATCTCCAACCATTTCCCTCTTCGTGATCAAGAAGTCCAACAAATGTTCCACTTTTCTTAATTCCATCTTGATCCACATAAAAATCACCTGGATCACTGGCATTAATAACTATCGGCATCGATTCCTTAACATCGTACGATGTTAGGATCAACTTCATCATGTTTTGCATACCTAGTAATTCATGTTCAAATCGATTTGCAGCCAGTTCATCTCCTCTAGCTCGCCAGTAGATAATAGAATTTTGCATTAAAGATAAGTAATTGGGATCTAGTTCTCCATTTTTACCTATCCAGATTGATTCTTGTCTAGGCTGTAACATTTTTTCGCCCAAAAATGCACCTACATGCCTTATTACATCATCTTTAACTACAGTTTCTGGATGATAAAATCGCAAATCAAAATCACTCGCAAATTTCTGCGTGACCAAAGTCTCTAAACTTCTATTCTCGACAACTTGCACAACCATCCTTCCGCTCCTTGCTCGGGAACGCTTGAAGGTGAAATTGCATTAGTTCCCGACTATACGGTTGCGGCACAGCTCTAGGGTTACGCTAGATTCCTATTAGCTAATTTCACTTACGTGTTAACAAGCTCGATGTTACTCTTGACCATCAGCTCGGTCAATACATCTTTCCATCTCATATCCAACACGCTCTTTAATCATTTTATTTATTCTCCCAATTTCATCTTTTGCTGTTCCCTTTGCAAGTTCTTCAAGTTTACTTAGCTTTATTACATATTCTTCTTTTGGTCCAAAATTACACGCTAACTTCTCTTTTTCCATATTTAATAGGCTTTGGTCCCAATATTTAGCTCCGCGTACAATCTTGTAAGTTCCAGTTAAAGCATTTCCTTTTACTATTTGCCCAGCTCCACATTTAATTCGATCTTCGCCAAGTTTCCAGCCCAAAAGAACTTTTTGTTTTCCAGTTGCAAATAAGTATAAGATGCTCCCCTCGATTTCAAAGTTGTTCTCACATTTCCACCAGTTATCGCTAGCAATTTCACGAGCCAAAGCGTTGCGATCAAACATTTCCTGTCCAACTTGACCTTGCAATCCTATTTTCCCTATAGATTTCATCATTCCAGCATAAAAGATAGATACGCCAGCAACGATTGTTCCAATAGACAACAACAATATACTTCGCAAAGTATTATTCATCAACCTCAGTGTATCACGCTAAATAACCATGCTCAGAATAAACTTGGCATAAACTTTAGTCACCTGCTTTAGAGATTCTAAATCTACCCATTCGTTCTCCCCATGTTCCCCACCTCCATCTGGTCCATATCCACATACTGTTGGAATATCTCTCTTAACCAGCCAATGTGCATCGTTTCCAGGGCCTGCCCCCCTAGTATCCGGCGTTCTTCCCGTCACGTCATTAATCGCCTGTTGCAGATTAACCACAACTTCTTCCTTTGGATCAATTTCAACCGCAGGCACAAACAACAAGTCTTGCAAATCATACTTAATACCAAGTTTATAAAGCTTTTCGACTATTAACAATTTAACTTGAGTGTCTGAATTACCTGGCAACAATCGCACATCTCCATACGCTTCTGCCTTGGAAGGAACTGCACTCGTAGAGATTCCTCCCTTCATTTTTGTTGGAAAGGTAAAAACAGGACGTCTATTAGGGAAAGTTTTCGACTGTTTAAAAGGAATTTCAAGTCCTTGTAAGGTTTCTATCGCACGAGCCATGTCGACTACAGCATTATGTCCCTTTTCACCTCTTTCCCATGCTCCAATTCCAGTGTGTACTGCTTCTCCAAAAACTACTAGCTTAAATCGATACAAGCCTCTGTGGCCAATCCTGACATATTCTGTTCCAGGCTCTCCTATCAAACAAGCTTTTGGGATATATCCATCTTCTAATAAGAATTTAGTTCCAAAACGAGATGACGCTCCAGATTCTTCATCTACCACAAACGCCATCATCACTCTTCCAGAAATTTCTGCTCCAAGCTCTTTTAGGGCATTTACTGCATAAATATATGCTGTAAGCGTAGCTTTCATGTCGCAGGCTCCTGCTCCATACAGTTTTCCAGCTCTCACTTTGCCAGAAAAAGGAGTTTTAATCACGGTTTCATCCACTTGAGCAGTGTCCATGTGTCCATTTAGCATAATGGTCTTTCGAGCTCTTCTATCTCCCCACTCCGCAACTACATTGCATCGAATTTTATTTGTTCCTCTGTATTTTGGTTGTAGTCCAAATTCATCCAATTTTTTATAGATTAATTCTGCAACATTACCCTCAACTGCAATATTCTCAGGAGAATCAATTGGATCAAATGAATTCACGCTCTTAGCTTTAACCAGTTGAGACAAAAACTTCACTTGCTCGGCAAATCGGGCTTCTACTGCTTCGTTAATTGTTTTTGTTGATAGCACCTTCACGTTGCACTCAGTATACCACCTCTAGCAACTATCCCAATCTAATATCTCGCAACTTGTGTTCTAGTCGCTTCGACAATCTTACCTATCGCTTCTACTGTTTCTTCCAGCTTGCCATCATCGTTAGCGACAACATAGTCAAAATCGTGCCACTGTCTTTGCTCCCACTCAGCCATATCCATACTCCAAGAAAGTCCTTCTGCGCTTTCGCTTTCCCTTTCTTCCATTCTTTTTTTCAAAGTTGAAAGTTCCGTTACCGCCAACATTACAAAAGCCGAATGTGGGAACATTTCCTTAACTTTTTCTCTTATATTTTTTACACCTCTTACATCAATTCTCCAGATCACATCATGTCCAGAGGAAAGAGCTTCTTGTACGTGTGTTTTTTGACCACCCCTGTAATGGCCTCTGTACTCAACCCATTCAAAAAAAGCTTCCTCAGCAATTAATTTCTCAAATTCTTCTCTTGTTACAAAATGGTAGTCAAATCCATCTTTCTCTTCAGCTCTCTTAGGTCGGCTATTGGTAGTCACCAATTTTTGCATATTAGGATATTCCTGAAGCAATTTTAGCATTACAGTATCCTTACCAACTCCAGAAGGTCCAGATAGAACCAGCAATACTCCTCGTTGTTTTTGACTCTCAATTTCAAGAGCAGCACTATCTATCTTGTCATTACCATTCATGGTCATATGCATAAGTATTAAGTATTATAATACAACTATGTTTCTACGCACATCCCCAAAAGATTTCTTTACTCTCTCCAAGTTTCGACTTGCCAAAAACTCAAAGCTAACTCGCAAGCCATGGCTTCTTCCACTTCTAATCATTAGTTCCTTATTAGCTATTCTTCTTCTAGTTTATTTTTTCCGCGACCTGCCCTCACCTACTAATCTTCAAAAAGATGTATATCCTATTTCTACCAAAATCTTAGATCGCAAAGGGAAACTCCTTTATGAAATTTACGACTCTCAAAATCGAACTCCTATCGCTCTAAGCACAATCCCTAAATATGTCTCACTCGCAAGCGTAGCAATAGAAGACAAAAATTTCTATCGCCATCATGGTTTTGACACTGGTGGAATATTGCGCGCTGCTTACAAAACCCTCTCTGGGCAAAGACTAGAAGGTGGAAGCACAATTACTCAACAATTAGTCAAAGTTGCTCTTCTTTCCCCAGAACGCACTCTCAGTCGTAAACTTAAAGAAGCTGTTTTAACAATCGCCACCGAACTTTTATATAGCAAAGCTCAAATCATTGAGATGTATCTTAACCACATTCCATATGGTGGAACTGTTTATGGAATAGAGGCTGCTTCTCAAACATATTTTGACAAATCAGCCAAAGACTTAACCTTGGCCGAGGCTGCTCTTCTTGCCGGGCTACCCCAAGCTCCCACTCGCTATTCTCCATTCTTCAATCCAGATTCTGCCAAAATAAGAATGAGTCAAGTTCTTTCTGCCATGCTTGATCAGAAGTTAATTACTCAAGAAGAAGCAGATACTGCCAAAAAGCAAGAGATCCATTTTTCTGCTCCTACATCAGACATTAAAGCCCCCCATTTTGTCATGTATGTTAGAGAGCTACTTGAACAAAAATATGGACTAGAACGACTAAGCATTGGAGGATTACGCGTAACCACTACTCTAGATCTAGATCTACAAGAAGTTGCCGAAGCAACGCTTTCTGCCGAGATGACGAGTCTCAAAAAACTAAAAATTAGCAATGGTGCTGCTCTTGTTACCAATCCTGGTAGTGGTGAAATATTGGTCATGATTGGAAGTAAAAATTACTTTGATGATGAGATCGACGGCAAAGTAAACATTACCACTCGTCTTCGTCAACCCGGTAGTAGCATCAAACCCCTTAACTATGCTTTAGGCATTGAAAACAACACAATTACTCCAAGCACTATGCTATTAGACACTCCTATTTGTTTTGAAGTTACAGGTCAACCAGATTACTGTCCCAAAAATTACGACAACACTTTTAGGGGTCTTACTCAAATTCGCTTTGCTCTTGGCAACTCACTTAATATAGCAGCAGTCAAAGTTCTTGCGCTTAATGGATTGCCAGAATTTATCAATTTTGCAACTAGAATGGGGATTACTACCTGGGAAAATCCCGACAACTATGGTCTTTCACTAACTTTGGGTGGAGGAGAAGTTAAGATGACAGACATGGCAGTAGCTTTTGGAGTATTTGCCAACAATGGTGCTCGTGTTCCACTTCACGCAATTATCAAAATTGAAGATAGTAAAGGTCAAATAATTGAAGAGTACAATCCAAATGATAACAAAGAAAAAGTTATAGAACTATTAAATTCCGATCCAACAACCGACACTTCATCTCCGACCTCCACCCCCACCAAAGTATTGTCGTATGGCACAAGCTTCTTAATTTCTCATATTCTTGCCGACAACAATGCTCGTTCAGCTGCATTTGGCACAAACTCCGTACTTAATATTCCAGGAAAAACAGTTTCCGTTAAAACGGGCACCACCAACAATTTAAGGGACAACTGGACTATCGGTTATACCCCAGATTATTTGGTAGCCACTTGGGTAGGCAACAACGACAATACTCCAATGAGTTATGTTGCTTCAGGGATTACGGGAGCTTCTCCAATTTGGCAAAAAATAATCAAATATATCTTAAAAGATACAAAAACCACAGGGTTAACTCCGCCTAAAGATATCATAGAAGGTGCTTCTATTTGTTCTGACTCTGGCATTGCTCCAGATGCGTCAATTTCATGTCCCACAAGGTATGAATATTTTCTCAAAGGAAAAGTCCCTTCACCTGCCCTAAACCCAATTGAACGCAAAGATATTTTCGTCAATCGCAGTACTCGTCGCCCCCCTGAGAACGAAGGCGAAGCTGCAGATGTTGAGCTGGAAAGTCACATTGTCGCCCAAGATCATTTTGTCAAAGATTATTGTCTCGATTGTCAACCCAAGAGCGAAGGAGCTCCCAACTCCCCTCCAACCTACTTCCCCTATTCTGCCTTTAAGATTACACAATGAAAATATTTATTACTTTCATCTCGTTTATTGCCATAATAGCAACGATATATGCGTTAATTCCACCAACTACTCCATATTCTGCAGGATCAGTCAACCAAGTTCCAATGATTTTGGGAATTACCAATACACAACCATATAGAGTTCTCGGGTTTCTACCGCACTGGAATTTGAAAAAAGTTAGTTCAACAGCACTACAAAGCATTACCGATTTAGCATATTTTGCGCTTGAGATTGATGGTAAAGGCAATTTAATAACCAAAGTTAACAGTCGAGAAGAACACCCAGGATGGACAAATTTTAAAAGATTTCAAAAAGATTCTCGTTTTGCCACTATTCCCCTTACTCTCACCATTCAAATGCTTGATAATACAGAAATTGAGAATTTATTAAACAATAAAATTAATCGCAAAAATGCAATTAATACTATTCTTGATTTAACTACTACTTATTCACTACATGGAATTAATCTCGATTTAGAACCAACAGGTATTGTACCAATCTCTACTCGTGAGAATTTTACTTTATTTATTGAAGAACTTAGTCAGAGTATGTCCTTTCGTCACTTAAGTGGTTTAGAAGTATCTGTTGATATATATCCCACTTTAGTTGGAAAACAAAGATTGTGGGATCTTCCCAGGCTCGCCCCTTACGTTACGTATTTTGTCATCATGGGTTATGATTACCACTATAGAGGTAGTGATACTGCTGGGCCAGTCGCACCACTAAGAGGAGCAACTACATTTTTTAACGACGATTTAACCACGAATTTAGGTGAGATAAGTCGTATCCTAGCACCAAATAAAATTATTCTTGGCATTCCGTTCTATGGTTATCGTTGGGTAACAACTACCACAGATAAGTATAGTCCAACAATAGGAAGTGGAGTAACGGCTCCATTAAGCGATATTTCTGCACTTTTATTAGCGAATCCAGACGACATCCGTTGGGATCGGGACTCATTCACCCCTTATCTAATAATCGATAACGGAAACAAAATTTCTCAGATATATTTTGAAAACGAACTCTCTTTAGGTCTTAAGTTGGATCTAATAAAAAGCAGTACTTATCAAGGGATAGCTATTTGGGCACTCGGATATGAAGGCGACAATTTATCTCTCTGGCAAACAATATTTAACAAACTACGTAATTAATAGCTTATGCAACAAATTTTGATGTATTTTGGGAAACCAATTACTTATCTAATCAAAACAACACTATTATCTATACTTTTCGTATTAAAACTAACAACAAGATTATCGAAAATACATTTTCCTAATTATAATTTTCCAAAATTACACATTACAAGGCAAATTTCAAGTTCATTTATTTCATGGCTAGCAATTATTCTCGTCACTTTAATCTCGATGGGTAATTTAAGTTTAATATTATTGAAGTGGTATCAGTCATTACCTTCGCTTTCTACTCTCGAAAATCCACCTTCGTTAACTACCAAAATACTTGATCGTAATGGAGCGCTACTATATCAAATATATAGAGATGAAAATCGTTCGCTAATAAAGCTCACAGAGCTTCCAAATTATTTTATCCAAGCTACCATTGCAATTGAAGATAAAAATTTCTTTACTCATCATGGGTTAGATTTTATTGGGATTATTAGAGCTTTTAGCAAAAATATTGTCAATTGTCGTCTATATACAAGGTCCTGTACCCCAGAAGGTGGAAGCACCATTACTCAACAGCTTATCAAAAACACATTACTTACTTCTCAAAAAAATATCAGTCGCAAGCTCAAAGAGGCAGTGTTGGCGATAATGGTTGAGCGAGAATATTCAAAAGAAAAAATTTTAGAACTTTATTTAAACGAAGTAAATTATGGTGGCACGGCTTACGGCATTCAAGCCGCCAGTGAATTCTATTTTAACAAAAGTGCCAATCAATTGACTTTATCAGAAAGCGCACTTCTTGCGGGATTAACAACTTCTCCTACCACTCTCTCCCCCCTTGGAAGTCATCCTTATTTAGCTAAAGAACGCCAATTACTTGTACTATCCAAAATGGTCGAAAATGGCTTTATTTCACAGGATGAAAAATTAAAAGCTTCTCTCGAGCCTCTAATCTTACGTCCCAAAAATATTTCAATATCAGCACCTCATTTTGTCATGTGGCTCAAGGAACAGTTGGTTACAGATTATGGTGAAGACCTAATTTCTCAGGGTGGTCTTACAATTACAACTACTCTAGATCTCAATAAACAACAAATTTTAGAATCAGAAATCAATCAAGAACTTTTACGTCTTCAAAATTTAAAAGTTACAAATGCTGCTGGTCTAATAACAAATCCTCAAAACGGAGAAGTTCTAGCCATGGTTGGAAGTCATGATTACTACGATTATGAGCATGATGGACAAGTTAATATCACGACATCAAAACGTCAACCAGGAAGTAGCATTAAGCCAATTACATATCTCCTTGCACTTATGAATGGTTTAGGCCCAAATAGCACCATTGAGGATGCTCCCGCATGCTTCGCCTCGCAGGGTCAACCACCATATTGTCCACAAAACTATGACGGTCGATTTCACGGTTCCGTCACTCTTAGAACCGCACTTGCAAGTTCGTACAATATTCCAGCTGTGAAGTTGCTAAATAGCTTGGGCATAACCAACATGATTAATCTCGCTAAGCAAATGGGGATTACCACTTGGGACAATCCATCACGTTTTGGTTTATCTCTAACACTAGGAGGAGGAGAGGTAAAAATGGTCGACATGGCCGAAGTTTATGGCACTATCGCCAACAATGGCACTCACGTACCTCTAAAGGATATTCTTTCAATTACTGATTCTAACGGGAGAATGCTCAAACCAATCACCAATGAATTCTCCTCTGAAGAGGTTATTCCCCCATCTATTGCTTTTCAAATTAGCAATATTCTCTCTGATAATTTAGCTCGCTCTCCTGCATTTGGATATAATTCTGTATTAAATATTCCCAACAATCAGGTTGCCGTCAAAACTGGTACTACCAATAACTTGCGCGATAATTGGACTTTTGGTTATACACAAAATGTATTGGTTGCAACATGGGTTGGCAATAATGACAACTCTCCCATGAGTTCTGTAGTTTCTGGAATTACTGGTGCATCACCTATTTGGCGACATACTATCGACAAATTATTAGATCCAAAAAATCCAAATGTCTTTACTCCACCACCAGGGACCAGAAAAATTGCACTATGCAAAGAAACCAAAGGAATTTATTGTAAAGGCTTGTGTCCCAGTGCTCCGATTTATGAATATTTTACTGCCGGATCAGAACCAAAAGACACTTGCCAACAACAACAGTCTGGAACGATACAATAATTATTCTACAATTACTTTCGATTGCATTATCGTAGATTTATTTATTGGAGATACTGGCGAACTACTTGAATCAACTCCCATTTCACCTCCAACCCACAATAATAATCCCACCAATAATATTAGAAACAAAAAAATTACACCACTCCACTTACCAATAGCATCTTTCTTTTTGGCTTTTTTACGCTTAGCTACACTCTCTGATACGACTTCCACCTCCTCTACTTCTTCCACTTCTTCAATAATGTCTTTTGATTCATGTTTTTTCATTTCCGCAACTCCTCTACTCTTTTGACAATAACTTCTGCTACTTGATCAATCGTCATTCCAGAAGTATTAAGAATCCACGCCCCAGGTGCTTTTTTAAGTGGCGCAATTGTACGATGACTATCTCGATAATCTCTCTCCTCTAAATCTTTTAATACTTCTTCTATCGAAATATCTTCTCCGCGCGACAACAATTCTCTATGTCGTCTTTGTGCTCTTTCTTTTTGGTCTGCATCCATATAAACAAGTAAATCTGCTTCAGGAAGTACCACAGTTGTAATATCTCTCCCTTCCATTACCACATTTTGTTCTCTCCCAATTTTGCGAGCAAGTGGTGTAATGTAGTCACGTACAGCAGCATATTGCGTAATTACAGAAACTCCCTTGCTTATTTCTTCGGTTCGAATAATCCAAGATACATCTACTCCATCAAGCGTTACTGTACAAAGTCTGCCATCTTTTTCCTCTTCAGAAGGGATTGATAAAGCAACTTGCGGTTTATTCTTAGTCAAAAAATTAGCAATTCCGGCTTCATCAGTCAGTTCAATGCCGGCGTTTTTTATAACTAGTGTCAAACTTCTATACATTGCTCCCGTATCAACATAAAGAAATCCGAGTCTTTGGGCCACGATTTTTGCCGTTGTGCCCTTACCCGCCGCTACAGGACCATCAATGGCTATTTGAAAAGTTGAGTGGGTCATAATTTAACTATGTTATCACAAGACCCATACTCTTTATACTTCTGTGCTTACATTAATTGTATTATCGATTGATTTGCGAGAGCGTTAATAGTTTGTTCTTTGCACCTACATCCTGCAGTATCGATTCTGCGTTACGTAGCCCCCATTCAATAGCTTGTTCATAGCTCTTACCATAAAGCACCCCAGAGACCATACCACTAGCAAAAGCATCACCAACTCCTGTTGTATCTATTACTTTTTTTGGTACTCTCGCTTTATAAGCAAAGCTAACCCTTCCCGAGCTTGCCGAAGGATGCCAAACTCTACCACCCCTACCTCCATCCGTGATTATTGTTACTAGCGCATTTGAAGACGGGGCAACAGATGCAGCTACGGCCTCATTCTTTATACCACTTCCAAACAATACAGCAGCTTCTTCTCTATTCACAAATAACATTTCGACATATTCTGTCAAAGCTTGTGCTTCTTTGCTTTGTTCCACCTCCGTCAATCCAGGGTTCCACGAAACTCTCACTCCATTATTCTTTGCCCAAATAAATAATTTCTTTACTAATTTTAAATTACCACCCAAGGATGTTACATTAAGCCATCTAGTTTCTAGTTCGTTCCATGGAATATCTTTCTCTGTCAACATCGCCGATGCGCCCCGATAAACCATTATCGATCTTTGTCCATCTTTTGGTACCAAAATTGCCGAAACTGCAGTTGTTTCCTTTTCTTCTTGTACGCAATACTTTGTTTCTACTCCAGATTCTTGCAAATCTTTATAAACGATAAGTGATGCTGGGTCGTTCCCCATTTCGCATATGCACGCTGTCTTAAGCTCCTTTTTTGCAAATGAAACAGCAGTATTTGTCGCTCCACCTCCTGATGTTATCGTTACATCCTCGACTTCGGTCTTTCGACCATATATTTGACACAGCGCCACTCCTCCGGGTATAGCAGAATCATGTATCACCTGAAATTTTTCACTACGCATCACGATATCTAGTGTCGCTGCTCCAACCGTCACAACATCAAAATTTGTCATACCTTCATGCTATCACAAGCTTGAGTTGGTTATACAAACTCTTTTGGTCAAGTCCAAATTGTTTGTAAACTTCTTCCCATGAAGCACTTATCCCAAAACTATCATTTATGCCAATTCGTGTAACTTGTACTGGCAATTCTTGCGAAAGTGTTTCAGCCACTACGCTCCCAAGCCCTCCTATTATTTGATGATCTTCTATAGTTACAACTCTTCCGGTTTTTCTAGCACTCTCAACCAAGGCTTTGGCATCAAATGGCTTAATCGAACTTGCATTAAGGACCTCACAGTCAATGCCATCTTGGACTAGTTTTTCCGCAATCATTAGAGCATCCCAAACCTGTATTCCACAAGCTACTATGGTTACATCTTTTCCTTCTCTATATTTGTACATTTTTCCTACTTCAAAATTAATTGGTTTTGTATAGTTGGCATACTCTGGTCTTGTTGTTCGGATATACACAGGACCATTAATTTTGGCTGCAGCTACCATAGCTTCAGCAGTTTGATTGGCGTCAGCAGGAGTTAATACTGTCATATTGGGCAATACTCGCATGATAGCAATGTCTTCGAGTGCTTGATGGCTTGGGCCATTTTCACCTACTGATACCCCCGTATGTCCCCCAATAATTTTTACATTCGCATTTGTCAAACATACTGATACTCGTACTTGTTCCCAACTTCTCCCTGGAGAAAATACCGCATAGCTTGATGTAAAAGGAATCAAGCCTTCTAGCGCCATTCCAGTTGCAACCCCAATCAGATTTTGCTCAGCAACCGAAACATCCAAAAATCGATTTGGATATTTTTTCCCAAAAGAACTCACTCTAGTTGTTTCTGCAAGATCGGCTGTCAAAACAATTACACGCTGATCATTTTCGAGTTGAAAAAGCCCCATCTCTACCCCATTTCTCCCAGCTAGCTTGGGAGCCGTACGCCATTCTGGGATGAGATATTGATCGTTATACATAAATAGCCCTTTTCAAAAATATGTTTGAGTTGAGGCGAGTCTGCGAAGCACAAGTTGCAAAACTCATCGCAGGCCGACGAGTCGAGATAAGAGGCAGATTTCGTAGCAACGAAATACTGCCGGTTTTGCGGTTGTGATTTACTGCGAGCCGATAAAAGCAAATTGATTTCATATCCCAAGCTCCCTTATTGCCTGCTCATATTGCTCATCTGTCAATCTTCCATCGTGCCATTTTGGGGTATTTTCCATAAACGATACTCCCTTCCCCCCAATTGTCTTTAAAACAATTGCAGTCGGTGTTTGATTATTGTTGTTTATTCTCTGCAACAATTCTTGTAGTTTTTCTGCATTATTGCCATCAACCAAAAGTGTGTGGCACCCCCATGCCTCAAACTTACCTATCAACGAGCTATGTCCAGCAAGTTCAGTCACAAAATGTTCAATTTGGATATTGTTTGCATCAATTAACCACGTAATATTATCTAGTTTTTCTCTCACCGATAGTCCAATAGCTTCCCAAGCTTGTCCTTCTTGAAGTTCACCATCAGAACACACACAATATACTCTAGAATGCATATTTCTCTTCAATTTTAGAGCTTTTGCAATCCCAACAGCCACACTCATTCCCTGTCCAAGCGGGCCAGTACTAGCTTCAATTCCCGGCAAACTACTTCTATCAGATAAGCTTTCTGGATGAACTGGCAAACCATCTGGTTGGGCAAAGCTAGCCAACTTTTCCTTAGGGAAAAAACCTGCCTTTGCAAGGGCAGCGTAAAGAATCGGTACATAATGACCACAAGACAAAATAAGGCGATCTCTATCTTCATTCCATGGATCTTCAGGATGATATTTAAGAATATCGCCAAAGTAAAGTGTAGCAAAAAGATCTGCAGAAGACATTGGTCCAGCCAGATGAAGATTAAAATTACTTCGTGCCATAGCCAACACTTTGGCACGCAATTCATTGGCAATTAATTGTAAATTTTGGGCAGGCATAGCTACAGTATACCCTAGCTCATAAAAACACTCTCACTACAATGTTGGCAATGCGAATGATCAATTCTAGCAAGAGACTCTTCCATTTTATGAATCATAGGCAAAATTTCGACTACCGTATCTACTATTCGAAAAACATCCATTTCGTGAGCATCAATTAACATGTTTGTTTCAATAGCCTCAATCACAGGTCTCCAAAAAGCTCCTACCAAAATAAATGGTTTATGATGTCCATAGTACAATTTTGCAAGTACCCATGCTGTTCCAAGTTCCGACATCGTCCCCGTGCCACCCTGAAACAATAAAAACATATCAGATTCTTCCATAAGTCGATATATGCGCTCAATATAGTTACCAGTTTTAATTTCAACATCTGTTACATTCGAGAGATATCTTCCCTCAAATCCAGTTGCATGTTCTGGGAAAAACGTCACCGAAACAGTCGATCCACCGACAGACTCTGCGCCATTTGTCGCTGCAACCATAACCCCAGGACCACCACCATTTACGATAACATAGCCTTCTTTGGCAAGAATTCTAGCAGCTTCAAACGCATCTTGATAAACCTTAGATTCTTTTGTTACAGCTGCATCTCCAAAAAATGCAATTCGTTTTACCATTGATTTTCTAGGTAATTTGTCTGGTTTCATAAATTTCCTTTCCAATAAGAACTATTTTCTCCCACTTCGGTTGCTCCTGCTTCTATAACTAATTTTTGGGTTTCTTTATCAATCCCACCATCAATCAATATTTTCCCTGTATATATTTCTCTCAAGTTTTTAATCTTATTAATTACTCTCATATCAAACTTACTTCCACTTGTCCCCCCAGGAACAGACAGCAACAATACAACGCTAGTAAGTTGCAAAGCGTAAGCATCAATAGATTCGATTGGAGTTTCAATCATTAACGCCAAACCACCTTCAATATTTTGTTTGTAATCATGGATTGTCTGTAAGAATAATTCTTGTGACCCCATTCTCTCAATTTGCCCAATAATTCGTTTTGGGTCAAGCGCTACACATTCTTCTATCCATTCTGTTGGATCATCCACTAGCAAATGAAAGTCAATTTCCAGGCTAGTTAAATCTAATGCCTGCAGGTCTGCCGGAGTCACTCCATACCAATTAGTAAGCAATCCATCTCCAATATCAAAATGGACTCTTTGTTCATTATTAGAACGAATAATCTTCAATTTCTTTTCAACTTCTTCGATATCACTCTCCATGATAATTGGTGTCAATAGATTCATTTTTTACTTGGTCCGATATTTATTCTTTATTAGATATTCTGATACTTTCGAGTTTCCCAATTCTTCTTATGTGTCGCGAGGCTTTACTAAATTCTGTTTCCAAAAACATTCTCACCCTTTCGCGCACCGCTTCTTCGCTAGTCCAATCTGCTGGTATTACCAATATATTTGCATCCTCATCTTGCCTTCCTTGAATAGTCACTTCTTCGCTAAATCCGAGTATCGCCCTCACTCTTGGAAACCGGTTAGCCACCATCTCCATTCCATGTCCACTTCCACAAAATAATATTCCTCGACTAGTCCCTCCATTACCTTCGATTGACTCAGCTACTTTGACTCCGTAATCAAAATAATCATCGTCTGGATCAAATCCAAATGCTCCCACATCCTCTACTTCTTCGCCTTGTTCTAGTAGCCATGCTTTGAGACTTTCCTTCAACTCATAGCCTCGATGATCGCAGCCCAGATATATCATTGCTTTATGTTATCACATCTAGAACCACTCTTTGCTTATCCAACGCACCAGAGATATCTTCACAAGTTGTTCAAATGCACCTTGTCTTGTCACCATTCCTTTTGTAAATACACCCACCGTTCCCTCATTATGGCCTACATCATGATTAAAAAGTTCTGCCATAACTTCTCCAAGTTCTCTTCCTAGAATAATTTCTCTCCTAACTCTCTCTGGCAATTCAACAAATATTCCACCACCACAGCCTTCATTACCATGATCTTTAATTGCAGCCCAAGAACATACATAAAGCTTTCCATCAATTTCTTCTACTCCCCCCTCAATTCCCACTCCCATATCTCCGTAGGCAAGAGCTGCTTTCGCCCTATTACTAGCTCCAAGCTTTGTCTCCAAAGAACTCATTGGCTGATTGGCCACACCACTAGCTACTTCAACTCCACTTACCACACAATCTGGCCATACTCTTCTACATACAGCTTTCACTGCATTAATTTTTACTGGATTGGTACTTCCAACGACTATTCTTATATCATTCCTAACTGCAATCTAGCTTCTTCAGACATCATATCGCTTGTCCAAGGAGGGTCCCACACGAGTTTCAATTCAACAATCATTTCATAAGACACCAGAGTTTCTCGAATCATCTGGTCAATAATTGGAGCGAGTGGGCAACCAGGGGTTGTCAGAGTCATCGTTACGATAATTTTTTCATCGGTAAGGGCCACATCATAAATCAATCCAAGGCTAATTATGTCAATATCAAGCTCTGGGTCTACTATTAGTGAGAGTTTATTCATAACCATTTCTTTTGTTACCATGAGCACAGTATAATACACATTATGGCCAATCCATTCTTTTCAATTATCATCCCAGCTCTGAATGAAGAGAGGTACTTGCCGCATCTTCTCAAAGATTTATCAATTCAAAGTTATCAAGATTTCGAGGTTATTGTTGTAGATGGTAAGAGTGATGACAAAACAGTAATAGAAGCCAAAAAATGGGGTAAATCATTACCATCACTCAAGATCATGATCTCTCCTCGCCGTCATGTTTGTACTCAACGCAATTTAGGTGCAACCAAAGCAAAAGGTGAATATTTCGTGTTTATGGATGCAGACAATCATTTGCCTCCTTATTATTTATTAGGAATAAAATACAAACTAGAGTCAGATCCCACGCAACTTGCCACAACACTTACATACACCAATTCAACAAATACATCAGAAATATCAATTATTAACACAATCAATGTTGCCACGGAGCTTAGCAAGAGAATGGATACTCCTCTATTTTCCGAAGCAATGACCATCATCTCTAGTACACTATTTCTACAAATTAATGGTTTTGATGAAACAATTGATTTCTCAGAGGGCACAGAATTGATACATCGTTCACGAAAATTGGGTTTTGATCATACCGTTTATCATGATCCAAGATATGAATATTCTCTTCGTAGGATCAGAACATATGGAATACTCAAATTAGTGGCTGCAATAGGTCAAAATCAACTTGCTAAATTGACAGGAGAAACCACACCACTTCGCAAAGTTAGAGAGCTTTATCCAATGAAAGGTGGATCAATTTTCGCCAATGCTCCACAATCTCGTACCAAGAAATTTACTCAAGCCATAGATAAATTATTAAGAAATATTTCAATAGAAGATAAACCGCTTACTCTCAAGACTCTTCGACATCAATTAGATAAATTGCTTTCCTAAAACATAAATATACCTATAACAACAGCAATAACCAAGTTAAGCGATATCCAAGTTCCGAGTGACATCCAAACCCTACCAAACTTTGGTAAAAAAATACTAGGCTCATCTGCCCACCAGTCATTAAAGACCATCTTGCCAAAAATCACATCCCATTGAAACAATGCAAAAATTAGCAAATATCCTTCTACATATCGCACTCCCAAAAAAAAAGATGTCATAATCGGTAATCCCAATCCCAAAAACAACAAGTAAAATATTCCAATATATTTCCACTCCCATCTGGCATAAATTTCAATTTTGTTCTGATGAGTATAAGAAAGCTTCCTATCTTCTCGGAATATTAGTCGATTAAACAGTCCATCCACGACCGCCAAACACGTTAAGTATGTTAATGCCAATATTATATGAATCCAGATTTGCATATATCAATCATATCAAAAAATCAGCTCCCTTCTTTCTTAGTCATCAAAAAACCAGCTCTCAGGTAAACCACGAGAGCTGGTTTTGTATTGCGAAAATTAAGCTTTACGAAGAACAGGCATACCAGTACGCGTAGTTTCGACTACTGCGTATCCAGCTGGGACTGAGTCCAAAGCCTCTGCGCGAACATCGCGAGCAAAGTAATAAATTTGCTGTTGACGACCGTTTTTTAGAGTCACTTTTTTACCATGAAGATAATAAGTGGCACCTTTACTGTTTGTGAATGAATAAGCCATTTGTTGATTCACCCCCTTCCAAAATATTTCAAAAAAATAACTTCTTTATTTTTCCTGCAGCCAGGCTATACATCTGGTTATACCTACTTTACCAGAGGTTGTCAATATCCCCACCAGATCACTTTGTAAGTTCTAATATTTTACCCTCGATTTTCTCGAAGGTTGTCTCAATTCCATTTACATAAAACGTTGGCGTAGCAGATATTCGATATCTTGTGGCTGCCAAAGAATCAGCTGCAACCACATCTTTAGTTTCCTGCGATCCAAAGTCAACCGCAAACTTGATCTCATCCAACAGTAGCTCCTTGGCATATTGTTTAAAAACTTCAGAAGGCTCGCTTTGACTCCAATTTGACTGTCTCGCAAACAACAAGTCATGCATTTCCCAAAATTTGCCCTGTTTTCCTGCTGCTTCCGAGGCTTGCGCAGCAATCATGGCATATGGATGGATTGTGCTTAATGGAAAATGACGATAAACAAAAGTTATTTTGCTCTCATATTTCGTAAGTAATTGTTTTAAAGGTATCTGTACAGCACCACATGCAGGGCATTGAAAATCAGAAAACTCCACAACCTCTACATTTCCTGTACCAAAAGTATGAATTTTATTCCCAGATATATCAGTTATTGGCTTACCAGATTGAGCACCAAACTGCCAAAGCAAAGCTACCACCAAAATCACTATCCCCACAGTTCCACCAACAAACCATAATATAGATTTTAGATTCATCATATGTTTTATACCATTGGCCAAACTTGTTTTTCACCTTCCCAGATTTCTATTGCTCCAGTTGGACAAGATTGAGCAGCGAGTAGAATATTCCCTTCTTCATCAACCCCGCCTTCTACGATTTCAGCAATATTCTGTTCATTCAATAAAAAAACATTTGGTGAAATTGCTACACAAGAAGCTGCAGCAATACATTTACTCGGTATTACTTTGATTAGGTACTTACCTATCTGACGTACAAACTTTGCATCATCTGCCATATTATTTCCTTTCATATTTTAATCTAGCGTTATCTTTATCTTTTGCTTCCATCATACCTCTGCATATTGGGCAATACCTAGGTTGTGATAGTCCGTGTTTCTGATAAAGATCTTGCTCTTCCGAACTCCAAACAAACATACTACCACAATTCTCACATTTAACTGATTTATATGTATTCATGAAAACTTCTCGTGTTTAATTTTATCAGATTTCATTCCCAGTTTTTGCAAGTCAGTACTAACTTCCTCTATCATTTTTGGGTTGCCACATAAATACGCTTCCCAACCACTTTTCAAAACTCCGTTCCCAAGATCTTGCAACAAACAGTCCTGCACATGACCCCTACACAGAGTCCACTCGCCTTTTGGCGAAGACAAAACTACGTCAAAAACAAAATTTGAGTGTTCTTCTGCGAGTCTCCCAAGGTTATCAAACCAAAAAAGGTCGCTTTCATCGTGCATTCCCCAGTGCAAGCGAATTTGCCTTTTATTCTGTTTGTTAATCAACAAATCATTAATCATGGCGTACAAAGGCACTATTCCACTCCCAGTAGCAACGAATAATAAATTATCTTTTTCTTGCTCAACAACAAAGTTTCCTAGCGGTGCCAAGATTTCTACATCTTGTCCTATTATTAATTGTTGGATAAATTTGCTTCCCAACCCATCTGGAGTTACATCCACGACAATTGTTATTCCATGATCAACTTCAGGAGTAGAAGCAATAGAGTAGCTTCTTCTTTCTCCGTTTTCATTAATTTTAATAGACACGTATTGCCCAGCTTGGAAAACCAAGTGATTATTTTGCTCTGTTAGCTCAATCTTAACTAACACAAATTTTCCATCTTCAGTTAGAGAATACTTTTCCGCGACTTTGGTTATAAACTTCTGAGGTACGACATTTTCCATAAATCTAATTGTATCAGCGGCTTACTCCCACGTCTCTATCTCAGACTGGGGCAGTTTTAATTTGCGCGGAGTAGTAATAATTAATAATACTGAAACAACGGCAATCCCTATCCCCAAGTAGACAAAGGTATCATATAATCCAACTACCTCTGCAATCCCTCCCGCCAAAATTGGACCAACAATATACCCCAAGCTATTCATCGAACTACATAGCCCAATCAGATGTTGTCTCTCCCTTCCCAGTCTCACCACCAGATCTGTATATACGGCATCCACTAGTGGCCATGTAAGAGCTAGCATTGCGCTAGAAACGAAGGTAATAAACAAATACCACAACACACTATGAAATATCCCAAATAGAGCCAAAGTTACTCCACCCATCAACATAAAAATCTGGGCCCATTTCTTCTTATGTTGTGATATCTTTAGTCGCAAAATTAATGGTCCCATGATCAGCGAGGAAATCATGTAGGTTGTCATCAAAAATCCGCCCCATTGATTTAAATTGGCCAATTCGTCATTAATCATTGTCCCTATAGACCAAAATGTCGCATCCACCAATATCAATACGAAAGACATAATCAATATTGGCCAAACACGCGTCCCGAGAGCTAGCCAATGTCTCACCTCAGCCTTGAGATCAATATGTTCGGCAGTTAGTTCGATGGGTCGTGATTTGATTCTAATAAAACTAAAACAAATATATGCGATTATCAAAGTCCCCATGGCGCCCCACAAAACAAATTTTTCTCCAAATTGAAACAAAAAAGCTCCCAAAAGTGGTCCAATTGCATATGCAATACTACGCATCATCTCAAGAACTGCCCACACAGGGGGACGTTGTATTGGAGTAGCAATTTCCGCAATATACTGTTGTTGTGCAAAACCAAAAAATTCAAAATACACACCCCAAGCCGTCATCGCTACAATCATAACCACTACTATTGGCAAATAGATTACCCCATACAAAGAACCGGCAAATACCATTGCACCGAAAATTGAGAGTAATGTGACATAGCGTGTTGGTTTTTTGTGTTGATTTGCTTGATAATATCGCCTATTCCCAAACAATCATGCCTCTGGTAGCATATCCGAATGAAAAAAACGCTGTTTAAACTGCGGTTTGTCC
>Ga0194063_10000348_pt1 | contig 34083 bp, 37 predicted proteins | sample SepL3720m_MetaG_FD_155459 | JGI IMG/M metagenome (GOLD analysis project Ga0194063, IMG submission 155459) | Anoxic zone freshwater microbial communities from boreal shield lake in IISD Experimental Lakes Area, Ontario, Canada - Sep2016-L373-20m | ecosystem: Environmental > Aquatic > Freshwater...
TCACCTGCCGGTGTGGAACGACTCGAAAGCCCGCGGCTACGACCGCGCATTTCTCGACCAATACACCGGCTGGATCCAAATGATCCGCTCGGAATTCCGCCAGGAAATGGCTGACCTGGCCAACAACAAAAAGCCAGCCGCACCAGCCGCACCAGCCGCACCCATTCCTCCCATCTCCTCCGTCCCTGCCCCGCACGCCCACTCTTGGGAAGACCGCGGCGCGCTCACGCGAGTGCCCCTCTCGGATGCGCTCTTCGGCCGGAAGTGGACCAACAAATCCTTCGCGGCCAGCACATATCTTCCGATCCTCATCTCCGCGATCGCGATCCTTGCGGGCGGGCTGGGGCTGCTTGCCGCATTGATCCGACGCGACCCGGAAGCCAAGGAACGGCTTCTCTACCCGCTGACCGTTCTCGGGTGTGCGCTCGCGCTTTTCCCGCAGTTCTTTTTCTTCCGTCCCGACACCCCGCACCTTTCGGAAATGATGGTGCCGTTCCTAGCCGCGCTCGCTCTGTTTGTTTGGCTCGCTGCACACCTGGCGATACACCGGCTCTTGAAAGCCCCGGCCGCGCGATATGCTGCTGCGGCGTTCGCCGCGCTCTGCGTGGCAGCGGGCGCGATCTACTTCTCCCACGCGTTTCCGAAGGAATCCTCCGGCTCGATCGCGGCAAAAAAAAAGGCCTCGCACGCATTCCGCGCACTCAATGGAGTGAACGTCAACGTGCGAGACCGTGAGGCGGTCTGGCTGCCCAAGCTGCGGGATGCCGTGCTGCGGCACTCCTCCCCGGGCGAATATGTGCTGTGCCTTCCCTACTCCCCGACCATCAACTTCATGACCGACCGGCCGTCACCGCTCCACAACCTGTATGTGGACAACTCGACGGCTGGCCAAGAGTTCGCAAAATCCTTTCAAAAGCTGATGTCCGAATCTTCCCCGGCCGTCGTCGTCATTGACCAGCGCCCCATCAACCGGAGTGAATTTTCCCGCTTCCGCAACTGGGCCCCGGAACCCTACCAATGGCTCCGGGAAAACTACGTGTTTTTCGGACGCTACTTCCGCAGCGAGGTCTTTGTGCGAATAGACAAAGCCCCCGACCCGGTCACTCCCGAGTCGGTCGATGTCTCCGAGTAACCCGAAAGATCCGATCCTTCCGCGCAGCCTCACTTCAAGCCTGAAAGGAAGATGCCTGTCTCTTTCTGGTTGTCGTGCATTTCGGCGACAAACCGCGAGCAGCCTTCCTGCATCCGGGCGAGCGCGACAGGGTCGGAAATCATGGCGCGCGCAAATCCGACAAACGCCTGGAAATCGCCTCCGGCTTCATGGCCCGGAGAGAATCGCTCAAATATTCCATCGGGGTTGACATTGAGCGAAAGCAAGGCGGTTTTTCCGAGTCCGGCTTGTATAAAGCTGTTCGGCCAACCCTCCCACTCCGAGGTGTTGACAAAGACCCTGGCCCGATCGTAGTGCGCTTGGATCTCGTGATAGGGGACGCTCTCGATAAGCCGGAGGTTCGGGCATGCGGCGGCCAAGCGGGAAATTTCCTCCCAGAGCGCACGATCCTCTGCCGGACAAATCATCTCGAAGGAAGCCGAGGGGATCGCACATGCCAGCTCAAGGAAAAGGCGCGGCCGTTTGATCGGCTGGCAGCGCGAGACCCAGAGGAAATCCACATTCTTGTCGCCGGACGGCGGATGGCCGCGGGGGAAACCAGGTAGCGGTAAAGCGTGCAATCCATGCCGCGGTTTTCAAAGCACTCTTTCTGGTCGCGCGTGATCGCGTGCCGTGCGTCGCAACGGCGCATGGCAAACTCGAAGAGCGCCCCGAAAAACGGATGCTCGCGCCGGTAGGCACCGTTCACCTCGCTGTCGAGCGCGCATGTGAAATCCAGGCGGTAGCGGAGAAACGGCCTGAGCGCCCAGAGAACGAACAGCCACGCCGTCCATCCCTGGACGATCACCCAGTCCGGACGCTCCTCGCGCAGCACGCGGGCCACGCGCGGGATCGCCCCGATCATTTCGCCGAGACGGCCGGTGTGAAATTTCCCGGCGTTCCGCGTCCGCACCCCTTGGAGCACTCCCCCGTCCGGCTGCCCGATGTCCCCGCCAGCGAGCACGACGTCATGCCCGCGCGCGGCGAGTTCCCGCGCCAACAGCGCCACCTGCAGCTCCGCTCCGCCGGACGTGCGCGTCGAAGATTCATCCAGGATCAGGTGCGCGTAGCTCGATAGGAAAAGCAATTTCACGGGCTCTCTAGTGTAGTCCGCCCAACGGATTGCGGGTTATGTTGTAGAGGCGGTTGTGCCAACCGCCTGTCGGTTTTCCACAGACCCTTGGCACAAGGGTCTCTACAACAAGCCCTGTCGCGCGATATGGATAATATGTCATCTGCTTGGCGGACTACTCAAGTCGGCGCACCACGGCAGCGGGATTGCCGGCCACAACGGTGAAGGGCTCGACATCGTGGAGGACAACAGCCCCCGCGCCGATCACCGAAGATCCTCCGATGCGCACGGGCCCAATCACGACCGCATTCGCCCCGAACTCCACGCCGTCCCCCACGACAGGACATCGTCCGTCAGCGCGCCTTTCGCCGATGGTCACTCCCTGGCGGAGTGTGCAGCCGGCTCCGATCACAACATCCCGGTGCACCACCAGCCCGACCCCATGCCGGAGCGTGAGCCCCGGCCCGATCGCCGTTTTGTAGTCCAGCTCGATGCCCATCACCCAGTGCACGAAAAACACATACCCCGCCAGCAGCGGGGAACCAACCACCCATAGCCCGCCCGGTAGCCGCCGCACAATCTGGCATGCGCGGAAAAACGCCATCACAAACCGGCCTTTCGGGCTCCCCCGGTTCGCGGACCAGTCTTGCAGAATGTAGGAAATCATTTACCGGATTAATTCGTGCGCATTCACTTTTACCTGCCGAAAGGCCATTTGCCCAGCCCCGAACGCCAGGCATCGTGGATGGCGGGCCGGATCCCGGACCTTCTTGGCGGCGGAAAATCCGCGAGCGCCCAGAGTTGGATTTTCCAGACATGGGCGGAGCTGGGGCGCATCTCCGAAATTTGCAGGGCACAGGGGGAACGGGCGTCCCGCCCGTTTAGAGACTGGAAATCGTATCGGAGTAATGAGCCTCACACGGGCGGGACGCCCATGCCCCCTGGGAAGATCCGTGAAGTTGCAACTTTCGGAGATGCGCCTGCGGAGCTGCGCGGCTGGGCCGACGTCGAGCTGGTCCACGAGCTTCCCGCCTCGGGGATCATCATCACGCTGAGCAACCTTCTGCCAGATGGATTCCTGCCACAGCGCGACCAATTCATCGCCGCGGTGACCGCAGACTTTCTCCCCCATCCCGGCGCGCATGTGCAAATCGTGCAAAATGCGGCCCACGCACGCCGCTTGCCGGGCTCGGTTTTTGTGCCCCACTGGCCGCAGCCGAACCTCATCCCCCGCGACCCCTCGCGGGATGATCGCTTCGAAACGCTCGCGTTCTTCGGCGATCCCTCCAACCTCGCCGCCGAGCTTTCCACTCCGGCCTTTGCGAGAGAACTCGAATCCCGGGCCGACGTGCGATTCGAGATTCGCGAAAACACCCGTTGGCACGATTACTCGGACGTGGACGCCGTCCTAGCCGTGCGCGATTTTTCCCGCGCGCGCCATCTGAACAAGCCGGCCACAAAGCTCTACAACGCCTGGCTCGGGGGAACGCCCTTGATCGGAGGGCGCGACTCGGCGTTTTCCGCCGAGGGCCAAGAAGGTTCCGACTACCTTGTTGCCCGGTCCGCCGCCGATTGCATCTCGCATGTTTGCCGACTCAAAAATGATCCGGCGCTGCGGAAAGCCATCGTGGATGCCGGAACCGCCCGGGCAGCGACTCGTTCCCGGGATGCCGTGAGAGAGCTCTGGCAGGAGTTGTGTTCTTCGGGGCTTCCGGAGCGCATGGATGCCTGGAAAAAGAAACCCCCGCTCCACCAGTCGGCCTTCCGACAATTGAAGCGGGGGATATATTTCCTGGATAAAAAACTTCGCTCTTAGCGCGTTCAGCCGGAGCTCGCAGAGGGAAACAAACGCTGCAGCAAAGTTGTCAGCGTCCAGGCCGGGTCCGAAAAAGCCGCCTGCACGATCGCGTCGCCCGCAGCAGACCGCCCGTGTCCCGCAAGTGCCCCGGCCGCCTGCAGGAAATGAACCGCTTCCGCCTGCCTGTCGCGATTCCTGCCGGGATCTCCAGCGAGCCAATCTCTCCGCGCGCCGGCATAAAATGTTTTGAATTTTCCCCACTGCTCCGGCAGAAGCCCTTCGCGGAATGCCTCGAGAAGGACCGCCTCTTCAGACGTGAGCGGACGCGCGGGAAAATGGCTCCTCCAGATCTCCGCGACTACGAGCCGGTTTTCCTCGCGAGTCCTCGTGGAAAATTGATTCGAGAGCGAGCCCGCCCGATGGCGGTAGAACACGAGGCGATCCTTCAGATTGGCGACCTGGCCATCGCCTGCCAATCGCGCCCAGAGTTCCCAGTCCTGGCAAATCCGGAATGCGGGATCGAATTTCACCAACCCGCCGTCCGGCCGGCACCGCCGGAACACGACCCCCGTGTGGATGAACGGGTTTCGGAACGGCAGCGCCCATCGGATCCCGGCATCGCTCAAAGGCGCATGGATCAGCCCAACCGCAGCCCCGGCCTCGTTGATGACCCGCCCGTTCACGCCAAGAAGCACCAAGCCCGGCCGCCGCCCGACCTCACGCCATTGCGCGGACAGCCTCCCCTGCGCGGACAGATCGTCCGCATCCTGCCTCGCCACCCACTCCGCGCGGCATTCCGCGAGCCCAAAATTAAGACAGGCGGTCTGCCCGGAATTTTGCGGGTTGCAGAACAGCCGGATCCGCGGGTCGCGCGAAGCATACGATTCCAGGACGGCAACGCTGCCATCCGTGGATGCGTCGTCCACAATCACAAACTCAAAATCCCGGAACGTCTGCGCGAGGATGCTCTCGACCGATTCCGCCAGGAATCTCCCGCCGTTGAAAACCGTCATCAGCACCGAGATCCGCGGAGTGGAATTCATGCGGAGATCCCCTCGCTGAAAAACAGGCTCAGACACCCTGACGGCATCCAGGAAAATTGGCGGGGCGGGGAAAACAGATACCCCAAGACGCGACGGTGGGGACGCCTCGCCGAGGCGTCCGTCGAGAGATGTCGGACGGCTCGGCGAGCCATCCCCACCAATGATCGTCTCACCAGTTTTCCCCGCACGTCAGGATGTCTGAGGCCGCTCACTGTTCGAGCAAATCGGAAAAATTTCTTCCTGCACGGAACATTTCCTTTTCTCCAAGTTCCGGAAATGAGGCGAGAAGCGAAGCCGACCCCAGAACGATAACTTTGCGGCTCTGACCGAGCGAGCGCACAGACTCAACCAGGTGCTTTAATGCTGGAAGGCGCATTGTAAAATATATGGTCGGCGTTCCATTGTTGTAAGCACTCCATCAAACGGCGCAAACTCCCGCAGATGCGCCGCCTGCTCGCTGTCGTCCCGCAGCGCTGCCAGCAAAACCTCCATGCCGGATTTCGAGGCCTGAGCCTGGCGGATCATCCCCTCCCACTGGCGGAGCCGGTGCTGCTGGTCCGCGCCGTTGGCGATCCATCGTGCGATATTGCCGAGCGCGATTTGCAGCAGCGCAGGATGCCGCTCGATCTTGTCCGCGATGAGCCGGAACATCCCGATCTTGTCGAATCCGTTGGGCGGATTGTCAGTCATACGTTGCAAACATGGAGCCGGCTGTTTTGTTGTCAAGAATCCCGGAGCCCGCGAAAAATCCGCGCGTGCGACTCGATCCATTTCCCGACATCAAACCGGGTTTCCGCATTCCGCCGGGCGGCGGCTGCGGCGGCCGGCAGGTCCGGCAGAAGTCCGGCTACGGCGGCGGCGAGATCGTTGCCGGACGGCGTGTGCCGGTGGTCCCAGTCCTGAGGCGCATCAACGAGAACCCCGCAGTCCGGCGGGACAATTTCCGGCATGCCGCCGGAACGCGAGCCGACGACCGGCAGCCCGCTCGCCATCGCCTCCAAGACAACGGTCGGGCAGGGGTCCATGTATTTGGGATGAAGCAGGATGTCGTGTTCCCGGTAGAGCGCCGGGGCATCGGCTTGCGAAAACCGCGCGATCCGACGCACGGATTTCTCCAGTCCCAGCCTGGAAACTTCGCCCGAAAATTCCTCCTCGCCGCGCGGCCACTGGAACCGCCCGGCAACGGTCAACTCTGCTTCAATGCCACCCTTTCTCAATGCACAAAGAGCTTCCAGGGCAGAACTCACACGGTCGCGCGTCCCGTGCGTCCCCGCTGCCAGCAGGCGCACAGATCCGGGCTCCCGATTCCGGACAGGATAAAACACCGACGTGTCCACCGGATTGTAAAGGATCTCCGAGGATGTATCGCACGGGCCGAGAAACCGCCCGGCCGAGGTTTTGCAAAATCCGCTCTGATACACCACGAAATCGGCCCGGCCGCGCAACCGCCGCATCGGCGCGTTGAACCGCTCAAATTCCCGGCCCGCCCATCCCGGATACCCGACCCCGTTCTGGTTCCAGACCATTTTAATCCCGCGCTCCGCGCAAATCCTGAAAAGATCGGAAGCGCCCAGAGGCGGGCTGCTGCTGACCGCATACAGCACATCAAACGCCTCCTCGCCGGACGGCAGAGCATCCCGCAAATGCAGAAGCTTGACCGCGCCGCCATGCACCGCCCGCCCGTCGTCCAACACGGAACCAAACCCAACGACCGGCACCCCGCCACCATGCCGCCGAATCTTCCGTCGGAGCGGCCCCAGCTTCCGCCTTTCCGGCCATTCCTGAAAATCCCGGACAGCCTGCCTGACCTGCCATGGCACAAGTGACGTCATACTTATTGCGGATCGGCGAGGTTGCCGCCGGGATTCCCGGATAACGGGCGCACGAATGCCTTCAGGTTGCTCCAGTTGATCGCCAGCAGAAAATCTCCGGTCCCGGATATATAGTTTTTCCCCTCCTCAGGATAGGCAACCTGAAAATCCGAGAGCCGGTCGAGAAATTGTCCGCGCGAAACGATGCCGGAATGCACGTTTCCTTCTCCGGCAACCACGAGAAGCGAACCGGGCAGGAAAACCTCATCCCCGGCGGGTAAGGGATGCCTGCAACCGGTCAGCTTCAGGATCAAGGGAGCAGGCAGAACCAGGATAAAGCATAAGACCGCAAGGGCGATGAGCAAGGTGCCGTCCGGAACTTCCAACTTCCTGCGGGATTCTTCAGGTGCTTTTTTAAAGGCAACCCAGAAAACAACCCATCGGTTGAAAGCCGATGCCAGCAACCGTAACATGGGCGTCCTGCCCATGTCTTGACTCTGAGCATTCAAGAAACTCCCGCTGCGCTCCTCCGGAACCTGCCTTTCCGCCAGCTTGCGCACAAAATCGAGCATCATGGCAGCTCCGGCCGCCGCTAAAAAGACCTGAACCGGCAGGGTGGCGGCGTAGGGACGCTCTCCGGCATCCCAAGGAGGCGCGAACGGGACGGACATAACAATCCCCGCGCCAGCAAGAAGAATCCACAGCGCATCGGCACGCATCGGCCCCCACAGCCAGCAGGCGAGCGACGCCAACAAAAACATCGCCATGCCGGCGGACGCAACCCGCCTCTCCGCGCCGAAGCGGAACAAAAATCCTTTCTTGAACATTTCTCCATAGGCTCTTCCGACCCCGCGAGCCAAGCCGCCGGGCGACGTCTTGATTTGCCTGATATTGTGCTCCATCACCAGCGCGGCGTCCCACCCGAACTGCTCGGCGCTTGTGCTCCACTTGGTTTCGTTCAGCAGTCCGTGAAGAGTGAATGCAAAGTTTCCGAAAGTTTTCCCTTCCCCGCGCGACAGCGATTTCATCACCATTTGGTTCGCAGCAAAACATCCGGCGATCAGCAGAAGCCCAAAAACCAGCCCGCCGGAAGCCGCAAGAAACCTTGTTCGTCCCGACCGCGCCAGCCATACTCGGATTCCGGCGTAAAGCGCGAGTGCGGGAAGAACAAAAAGCGCGCCGGGACGCGATGCAGACCCGAGCCCGAAAAAAAGGATCGCCGCGAAAACCAGCCGGATTTTATCGCGATCGACAGAGAAAAGAAGAAACCCGAACCCGAGCACACCGAGCAATAAACCCAGGTTTTCTGTCATCAGCAACCCGCACCCGTGGGCCCGGAAATACAGCCAGAAAAGCAGGCAGTAAATCGCGGTGCCAGCAATCCCGATCCTCCTAAAGACAAGCGGGCAGGTGAACGCGAGTCCCAGCATCACCAGCGTGGAGACCAGCAGGTTCGCAACGAGGACGTTGAGCCCCGAGAGATCCAACATCATCGCGTAAAATGCGGGATAAAGAAAACGTCCGTTGAAGAGAACTCGGGTGGTTCCCTGAACCGCGATTTCTGCGGCCTGCAGAAAATGCATCATGGCATCGCTGCGGGGAATAGCTCCCCCGACAAGAAAAGAACCATGAGATGCCGCATTGAGCCCGTAGTAAAAATATCCGGCCCACGCCGGCAGCAATGCCAGAAGCATCAGCCCGACCCGCCCGGCCACATGCTTTTGCAGCGCACTCACTCCCATCAAGGCCGCCCAGATGGCAGGGACTAAAAGCCCCAGGAAAAATTGATCGGAAATAACGGAAACCATTTGAAGCCCCGAAGGGGCTGCATACAAAAAAACTGCGGCCATTGCCACAGACACGCCGAGGATCGCAGACGCCAGCCCCGGGCGTTGCATCAGGCGGCCCGCGCCGTTTGGCATCGCCAGACGGAGTGCGCCGGCGAAGCCCAGCAGCGCAAAAAACCAGACCGCGAGCAGCAGGGGTTCGCGAAGCGACCAAATCGGGGAACGGATCGTGTAAACCCTCCCGTCCGAAGATCCACCGTCGGATGTCGAAAAACGAATTTGTGAACCGCTCAGCTCATACCGTCCTCTCCCCGCGTTTGCGATTCCCTTGGAGGACGCCCTCGGACGCCCGAGGGCTTTTCCATCCTCGAAAATAATCGGGTAATCCGGGAAGAGGAACGCGCGCCCGCGCTGGGGCCTGATCCCCTGAGGCAATTCGGCGGCGAGCAAAAAACCGTCTGCATTTTTAATGCCAATGATCTGATCAGTTCTTGAAAATCCGAACGACCCGGGAAACGTCAGCGCCGCAGCCACAACCAAGAGGCTCACGGCTAAGAATACCCAGAGGGAAACAGGAATCTTCTTCAACATGGTTTCCCTAAACAAATTTTAATTTTCTGGCGGCGAATCCGACCATCCGGAAGAGAAGCAGCCCGTGGCGGAACCTGTGGATGTTGGTCTCGCCGTATGTGCGCTCGCGGTAGCGCACGGGAATGTCCCGGATTTTCAGGTTGAGTTTATCCGCGCCAAACAGGAGATCGAAATCCCCAAACGGATCAAACTCTCCAAAATACGAGCGGTTTTGCGCGATCGCCTCATAGTTTTTCCGGCTCAGAACCTTTGTCCCGCAAAGTGTGTCCTTGAGGTTCTGGCCCAGAAGCCACGAGAACAGAACTCCAAAGAGCTTGTTGGCGCATAGATTGAGAAACCGCATCGCCCGTTCCTCCATCGGATAGATCAACCGGCACCCGTTGGCGAACTCGCAGCGGCCTTCCACCAAAGCCCTGTAGAATTTGGGAAGGTCCTCCGGGGGCATCGTGAGGTCGGCATCCAGGATCATCAGGATGTCCCCGCCGGCCATCGAAAACCCGAGCCTCACGGCATCGCCTTTCCCTCTGCCTGGCTGGCGGGCGATTTTGATTTTCTTATCGGGATGCGCGGCCTGGATCTTTTGGATCTCAGCCCATGTCTCATCCGTCGAATGACCTTCGACAAAGATGTATTCCATGTCGCGGGCCATGATCGGAATCCTTTCGATTGCAGCGGGGATGTTGCCCGCTTCGTTTCTCGCGGGGATCACGATCGACACCGAGGGCTCGCCCGACATTTTTTCCGCCTTCCTCGCCACCATGATATTCACCAGGCAAAAATGCGGAAGCAGCGGGGCAATCCAACGATTCAGAACCCGCGCGAGAAGAGGAACCGGCACGGGGAGAAGGATCCGGTTCTCCGACTTGATCACCTCCCAGCCCGCCAGTTCGGCCAGATTGCGAACATCTCCACGCGACAACCAGTTCGATTCGGGCTGGGGCGAACGGAGCCCGCATTTGCAAAGCAGCGAGAGCACGGGACGCCAAAGCGTGTTGTAGGTCGTGATAACAAGCCTTCCTCCGGGACAGGTGAACCTGCGGGCGTTTTCAAGAAGTGCCTGCGCATCCGCGCAATGGTTGAGCGTGTCAGAAACCAACACCACATCGAATTGGGCATCAAGATCCAACGCGCACGCGTCTCCTTTCCAAAACTTCCCATCCGGGCATTTTTTCCTGGCCTCCAAAAGTTGCCTTTCCGACGCGTCGATCCCTGTCTTCGACCGGCTCTTGAGCAGTTCCAGAAGATGTCCGCTCCCGCAGCCGATTTCCAAGAGGTCCGCAGACTCGGGAATGATCAGGTTCAAATAATGCGCCAGCGTGTGCCGGTAGCCCAATGCCCCGGGCTTGGCCTGGTAGGACCCGCTTTCGTAAAAAGCGATGCTGCTACGGGAGTTATTCATGAAAAACTTTGCTCGGGAACTGGCTGAACGGGCATTCCTATCACAGAATGCATGATGCCTTAATCCTTGGTTAAGACCACCATGATTCTTGCGGCAAACACGGAAGGCAGCAGGCACAAAACATGATCAGCCAAACGGACGAGAGGGAAGGCGAAGTCAGGGTAAAACTGGGGGCCACGAAACCCTCCAGAACCGAGGTAAGCGAACGATGTGATCTGCCGCACGAGGTCGACGCCCCATCCCTTCAGCAGATCCGGGGACTTCCGTTTGAGAAAAATCCGATGAGCCGAAGATTGGGCTGCAAAGTAGCGCGTCGCTTCCGGGGCGCTAATATCCACAGGAACCCCTCTGAACTCCGCGTCAAATCCGAGTGGCTCATGGTGGCAGTTGCCGTAAACCAGACGCCCGACCAAACTCATCGCTGGCTCCATCAGAATGATCCGTCCGCCCGGCGCGAGAACGCGCCCGGCTTCCATGAGCGCGTTTGCAGGATGCTCCAGATGGTGCCAGACATCAAACATGATGAGATGACTGAGCGATCCGCTTGGAAAGCTTAGCGCATAAGCATTCTCCACCCGGTCGAGCCAAGGGTTTGCAAAGAGATCCGAGGTGACGCAATCGGGAATAAACCGCTTGATGTTACCCATCCCGGAGCCAAGCTCCACCTTTAGGCCGGGCACGCCGGGGCGGATTTGCCCGGCGATCGCCTGGTACAGATGCCCATAGGCCAGGCGAAGCACCTTTTTCTTCTCCCATGCCCGGCGGTTTTCGTGGATCTCGATGTTGTGCTGATCCAGATGGCCGCCGCCTTGCAGGGCGCCTGAATTCTGCCGCTTTCTCATCATGACTGTTTGGGAACCATTTGGTGTCTGATCAAACCTCGTTTCGCCATCGCCGTTTTCGGGTTAGCAGTTCAAAAAAAACGGCCAGTTCAGCCTTCCAATCTCCAGCTGTTCAGTCTCCCAATTTCCCATTTCTAATTTTCCTCTCCCCCTGCCATCTTCCGAAGACGCTCCGCAATTTCCGGCTGTTCCTTCGCCTCACCGAGCGGCACCAGGTATCGAAAAATGTATTTCCAATCCAGATTTTCGACCCCCTGCCGGATGATGATCCCCTGAACATCATTCCAATCGAGGGGGCGGTCGGCAAAGGCTTTCATCACAATCAGATCCTCTGCGGTGCAGAGACGCAGGGTTTTGCCGTCCATAACTTCTATGTCTGCGGCACGGTCCACGGCGGATTGCTCAAATTCCAAGGCGCCGAGCGCAATATCAATCCCAAATCCCTCTGCGGATTTGAGCAACAGCACGCGATTTTGCAGGGCGAAGGCCCGCGCGTTTTCAATGCGGGGCTCATAAAGAGCAAGACATCCGTCCACGACAGGCTCCTCGTCCCCAAATCCCGTCAGGATCGTGAGATCCACATCCTTGGTGAATCGCGGTTCTCCCCAATGTTGGACGGCGAGACCCCCAATGATGCAAAAAGGCCAACCGGATTTCCGACAGGCGTCCTGGATTTGCAGGGCGAGAGAAAAAAGTTCAGTCATCGGGCGCCGGCCAGCCGCCGGAAAATCCGCTGTTGTTCGACCAGACCCGAAGTGGGCATCGGGGGATGCGTTTTGACCTTGGCCAGAACGAACCCCCGGAAGGCGGCAATGGAGGAGACGGTGTCTGCCGCCCGGATGTCCTCTTCGCGGACCCGCTCCAAGACGGGGGAGACGCGCTTCCATGCGTCAATCGAGCGGAGAATGGCTGCGCGTTCCAAGTCCTTCATTGGGGACACCCTATCATCAATCAGAAAAAATAGAGAGAATTCCGGTTGGGGTTTTCTCGCATCTTCTCGCTTGGCATATTTGCGGCATTAATGCCAACCAGAACATCATTTCTGCTGAACTGCAGATGGAGATTTCTGCAGCTCGTAACTCCACTCAGATCATTTACGATTTCCGGGCCGTCCTTTGTCCGGATGTCATGGATGCGGCCGATTTCTCGAAGCCTGCCAGACCCGGTCCAGGCCCGCCTCCAGAGAAATCTGCGGTTGCCATCCCGAACACGCGGCGAGCTTTGTCGAAGCCAGGATATTCGCAGCGACATCAAATCGGCGCGCGGGCAGCACTTTGGTTCGGACGCTCCCTCCTTCCTTCATGAAAAGCTCCCCGATGATCCGGACGATCTCCGCGTTCGATGTTCCAACGCCAGTTCCCACATTATAGATTTGGCCATCGGTTCCGTGATCGAGCGCCGAGACAATTCCGGAGGCGACATCGGTCACATGAATGTAGTCGCGCACGCTTCCTTGAGGCCCAAAGATCTCGATCTCGCGTCCGCCGAGCGCCGCCGCCACGGCCGTCGCGATGAACCCCTGTCCGGTTCCCGCCCGCTGGTCCTCTCCGTAGGCGTTCGCGGGGCGCACGACGATGACCGGCAGCCCGTCCGTGTGATGGAACATCATCGCATAGCGGTCGGTGGTCAACTTCGTGATTCCGTATGGACTGACCGGCATCGTCGGATGTCCCTCATCAATCGGAAGCCGCTCAGTCGGACCATAGACGGTTCCACCGGATGATACGACGACGACGCGGCTGGCACCTGCGGCAAGAGCTTCCTGAAAAAGCCCCACGCTCGCGGGAAGGTTCGACAAAAGATCGAACACCGGATCCTCGAAACTCGTCTTCGGCACCGTGGAATACGCGAGATCAATGACCTCGCAGCCGGATTCCAGAAGCCCGCGCAAAATTTTGCGGTTCCCATAGTCTCCGCTCACATACCGGCAGTCCGGATGCAGATCGCGATCCGCCTTCGCACGACGGCCCAGCACGACCACCTCACGCCCGGACTCGCACAGGCGGCGCGTCACATGCCGCCCGATGAACCCGGCGCCGCCGATCACCAGGCATCGCTTCTTTCCGTCAGAATTTTTCATATTGCTGGACGATCAGTTTTTTCAAAGCGGATGCGGCTTCTTTGTCCGTGGGAATCCTGATGAATTCCGCCAGGCGGGAAAGATCCTGCGAGGCAACCGCCATGGCGGACTCCCTGTCGCGCGTCCGTCCGAACTCCACCCCGGCATGGAACACCTGCTCAAAATAGGCGGAATCATCCGGGTAAACGACCGGACGGCCAGCCGCAAGTGCTCCCCAGACCCTCAGGGATGCGTCGCCCCCCTCGACAACGAGCGGTCCCTCCCCGGGCTCATCGGGGAACGAATCCCGAAATGGAATCACGACCGCCGTTTGCCGGCGGCCTCGCAGGTTCAAGACATCTTGGACAGCGGGAGCAACCAGCAGGGTATTTTCGGAGGATGCGGGAGGATTCATGCCGGGAACTACAAATTGGATGCAAGGCGAAGAGCCCGGCGAGCGCCCGTACCCGGCAATCTCGACCGGTGAAGAACGATCATCAGAGACCTCCACTTTCCAGAATTCCAACAGTACACGAACGCAGCGCATCACACGGTCAAGCGCCTCATCCGACCCTTTCTGGTGGTTCCAGAAAATCCGCGAGGGAAGCGCTCGCCCACCGAATCTCCGTCGGATTCCGTGCCCAAATTGTTGCCCCGCCGTCACTAACCCGGGCGGCCGATTCAACCGGATTTTCTCCCGGAACTCCGGGCGTTCGCCGAGCCCGGCATACAATTCGCGGAGGCCTTTCCCGAGCGTCTCCGTGGTATGCGAACCCTGCCAGCGGAGAAACTGCGGACCGACCGTTCCGTCGAGGCTCCCCGCCTTGATATCCTCACCGATAATCCGGGCCGCCTCGCCGGGCGTCCGGAAGAACGACTCCGGCTCGAGAAGATCCGCTGCGACGCCGAGTGGAATGCTGAGGATCTTGCACCGGCAGGCAGCAGCCTCCATCACCGATTGCGGCCCGCCCTCCCACCGCGATGGGATGAGATACAAATCCGATGCGTTGTAGAGTTTGTTGAGAACCTCGCGGCCCAGGATGTTCGCCCCGAAATCGTCGCCCTCAACACCCTGCTTGCCAACGAAGGTGAACGGAATCCCGTCGTGCTCGAGCCGGCGGCGGATCCAATGCCGCCTCGGCCCCGCAAGAAGGACATGGAACCGCAGCCCCTGTTCCTTCAAAGCGCAGAAAACCGCCGCCATCATCTCGGGACATTTCTGAAACTTCGGGGTCTCGAGATCGGCTCCTTCCGTGTCCCGGTGGAAATTCGCTATCACATAGTTGTCTTGTGGCAACCCGAACTCGCGCCGCAAAGCCGCCTTGTCGGCGATCGGAAAAAACAGCCCGGCATCAATCGTGTAGGGAATATATTCCGCGGGGAGCGAGAGCTGTTGGAACTGAGAAAGCGCCTCACGCGAGCGCGCGACCCACAGATCCACGACCCGCTGCCCCCATGCGAACTCCGCCTGCTTGACGTAAAAAAACGGGGGATTGTCCGCATGCGCGATGACAAACGCGCTTTTCAAAACCGAAGGGGCGACCATCGAGAGGTTCTGCCAAAACGGGGCATGGATGATTTCCGCTCCCGCAGCGCCGGTCTCGCGAACGAGCCCGTCCAGCGAAGAGCGGATCTGGCGAAGGTCTTCATCGAGCGCCCAACCGGCCCCGTCGCCCTGCGTGTAATGGACCTTACGCATCGACGATCAGCCTCTGCGCGAGCTGCAGGTAGGAGTTTGCCATCTCTGCTCCCGATGGCGGTGAGGTGAGAAGCCGCTTCCGCAGCCCGGGCAAACGTCCAGAAAACTCCCGCAGCGTGGCTTCGAGGTCATCGCCGATCTCCATCCCGTAAAGCAGGCCCTGCCCGACCGTTCCCCCGGAATCTTTGTGATAAAGCAACGGCAGCCCGCACTGGAGCCCCTCCGCCACATGCATCGCTCCGGGCTCGAACCGCGACGCACTCACATACGCGTCGCACTCCCGGAGGAGCCCGGCGAGCCGCCCGCCGCTCGTAGGCGCAAACGTCCGCGCGGACTTCCATGCGATTTCCTTCGGCCAGCGCCCAATGATCCTCAGCTCGACCGTTCCTTTCAACGGCCCTGCCGCCAGCGCGTCGATATCCCGATAGACGTCGAACCCCTTGTTCCAGTTGTCGGACCAGTGGTGCGTCACCAGGCGGCAGGGCTCGCCGGGTTTCCGTTTTCTTCCGCCCACTGGATGAAAAAACCGGGGATCGGCACCAGGCACGATCACGGAGTGCGGGCGGGCGGAGTCAAACCACTTCGCCGCATGATAATCGCGCAGCCATCCGGAGACAAAAACCGTGTGGTCGGCCACGCGGCTCGCGTGGGCGAGCGCCGCGTCCATTTCGGATGTTTCTTTCCGGATATCGTTGTCGTTGATCCGGTGCAGGCAGGGGACACCCGGTTTCGTCTTCTTCATCCGGGCAACATCGTCCGCCCCGAACGTCGTGTGCGACGAGAGCCCGGTGTGGGTCATCAGCACGATGTCGGGCACCTGCCGGAGATCAAAACGCACCTTCCAATCGTGATACTCGAAACACCGCACGACCTGCGCCGCCCACTGGTTCGCCCCACCCCACGAACCGGCGCGGGGACGGAGGTTGATCGCCACGGTGGCCACGGGGGAATTTTGAAAAATCATGACTCGGAAAAAAATGGTCTGGTGGAAACCTCGACCCGGCCGCCGCGGGCATACCGCTGGCGTTTCCAGTCCGACGTTTCCTGCCCCCCGAGCATCCGCCTGCCCCAGCGTTTCAGGAAGTTCGTCCAGCCTCCGCAATACGTTTCCATGATGTTTTCACGCGACTCGACACCGCTGTCCAGGCTGCTTCTGGAAACGAAGCAGGCATGCAGGCACCGCAGCGGGGATTCGTCCCACGCGTATTCCAGCTCCAGCCGCCGCTTGTCCTCCCCGCTGAAACCCTTGCGAAATACCGGCTTTCCCCCGTGCAGCCGCTCCGGCGTATCGCCGCCCCATGAGCGGATCGCGGAGAAGTTGTAGAGCTTCGTGATACTCCGCGAGGGCGGAACCGCGAACCCCGACGCCACGCCGGCTACAGGGTCGAGGCGGTCGCAATGCAGCACGTTTCCGAGAATCATCCAATGCTTGTCGAACTCGCCCCCGAGCAACCGCGGACGGAAGGCCTGCAGCCCCCGCGGATCATAGATCTCATCGCCGTCCACCCCGAACACCCAGGTGTCGGTCCCCACAAACGGCTTCAGAAGCTCATGCGATTCGCGCGGATGAGCAACCGCGTGAAAGGTGGCTTTCCCGCCGGGCTCCGCCGCAAACTCCCGCAGAATCCGTGCGGTCGCATCGCCGGATCGGTGGTCAACCAGCAAAATCCGGTCGCAGAATTCCCAGGCATTCCTCACCGCCTGCCGCACGAACCGATCCTCGTTCCGCACAAGAACAATACCGAGAATTTTTTTCAACGCTTGTTTTGAAGGAGCACCCAAAGCCACTGGCCGCCGAAATTGTCGTCGCGTTCCGCCCGGATCAGTTTCTGGAATTTTCCGAGCAAGCGCACGACGAGGTCTTCGGTGCGATCCCAGGAAACCGCCTCGAACGGACCCCCTTTGCCTTCCTCCATGTTGATCCCCATGTCGTAAAGAAGGAAACCGTCGGGCTTCAAGACGCGGGCGTGCTCGGCCATCATCGCCTCGAGGTCGAATGCGTGATCCACGCAATTCGTGTAGAGCAGGTCGAGGGAATTTCCCGGCACATCGAGCTTCATGAAATCCCCCTGCCGCACCAGCCGGTTGTCGGGCCCCGGGTTGAGATCGATTCCGAAGGCGTTCACAAATCCGAGATCCCGCAGAACCTCGACCTCGGTGCCCTGCCGCGCACCGCAGCAGATGAGCGAAGCATCGCGCGCGACCAACCCCTGCAGGTGCTTGAACCGGGAGTAAAACTTCAGCCGGTATTCACAGATATCCCAGTTGCTGAACCCGCCTTTCAGCTTGAGCATCTCGTCGAGCTTCTGCTTCTGGTGGGTCAGGTATTCCTCGTAATTTGCGTAGTCGCGTTTGAGAATATCGCCGTCCTTCTCCGCCTTCCACCCGCCCTCGCCATGATGTTTTTTGCGAACCTCATGCTTGTCCCGCTCGTGGACATATTCCGCCGTCTGCATTTTGCGGAGCTTGCGGATGTATCCAAACCCACCCGGCGTCAGCAGATGCAATGCGGTTTTGAACCAAAATCCGGGATGCACCGGACGGATGAGTGATTTACGGAGGTAGGCCATGGGATTAACTATCTTCAGAGCACGGGCGATGTGAAGAACAAGAGCAAAGAATTCTTTGTGACAATCGGCGCAGCGAGGGGAGAGTCCGGCTCGCCCGGAGCCGGGTTTCCTGGAGGAAATTCATGCCCCCGCTCCCGGCCTCCCGCCAGACAGGCGCTTCCAGACAGCCGGGCAAGTCATGAACAGGAACAGGCTGGCCGGCCCCTCCAAATAGAGATGGTCGAATTTTGCTGGCCCGACGTAATGCCGGCACACCGAATCCCTCCGGCGGAAAATATTCCATGTTATCTCATATTGTGCGGGAAGCGGCCCGCCGCGGTTGAAGGCAGAGGCGCACAGGGCGTAAAGGGTTTGCTCGAAAAACTGCGGATGATGCGCGGTGGCTTCGAAGGCCGTAAGCAACCGCTCGCTCAGATCCAGGTCGAGAGCCTCCCGGCAGATGCAGAGCAACCCGCTGTTGAAACATTCCCAGAGGCTCACCCCGATCACCTTTTCGATTGTCTCCCGCGGCAGACAATAGACCTCCTTGACATCCCGGTTGTAATAGCAGGCCCGTTCGCCTCCTGCAGCCCACTGGAGAAGAAATTCCGGTGGGCGGTAAAAAAACAAATCCGCGTCCAGGATCAGGAATTTGTCGCCGGGGGCGAAGGCCATGGGATCGAAAAACTTGAGAAAGAGGTTATGGCGGCTTCGATTGCGGAGGCAGGCAGGGTGGTTGTTCAGAAGTTGCTCCTCTGCTTCGTCGGCCTCTTGTCTGGTGACAAATCGCACGCCCGGAAGCCGGGCCTCGATTCGTTCGCGCGATCGCCTGTCAACAGTCCCGTCCTCATGGATAAAAAGTTTCCAGCGTTTCCCGGAAAAATACTCGAGGCTGAACGCCGCCATCAGCCCCATGCGCCAGGTTTTCGAGGAGACGAGAATGTGAACCGACACCGGAATTTCCGGCCCCTCCGGACGCCGCCCGGCAGCAATGACAACCGGCGCGACCACGCATCGCCCGAGAAAACGCAGGAACGTGCGGATCATTTGACGAAACGAACTCATTGAGAAAAACTCTCCGCCTTGGCGACATTCCATGCCGCCTTCAGCTCGCGGGATCCGAACCATGCGAGCCATTTTTCAAAATCCGCATGTGGCTTTCCCTGCCGCATGCAACCGCTCCAGAAAATCGGATACGGGCCGAGATAATGCCCGAACATCCAGAGCCGGCGGATCTCCGCAGAATCCCGCGCGGCTTTCCCTCCGGCAAGTTTTGCCACAAAGAGTTCCGCGTCGGCCATGAGACGGAGCGCGGATTCAAAAACCAGCGCGGCACGTGCTCCCGCGTCTGGAGCGAGGAAGGATGAGCCGCGAATTCGAAAGCATCGGCGCGCGATGGAATCCACACGGGGATCGCCCGGCACATCGCGGTGGCGCTCAAAATTCCACGGGCTTCGCTGACCCGGAGGATACGTCTCCATCCGGCATTCCAGCAGGATTTTCAAGTCTTCGAGATTCCAGAGCCCCGGATGCAGTGAAAACTTCCAGCGATAGGCAGGCAGGGAATGCTCGAGAAAATCCTCCGCTGGGCCTAGGATTTTTCCTTCTCGGTAGCGGTGCTGACCGTATCCGAGAAGCCCGATATATGCTGCTTCGAGATTGGCCGAGAGTTCAGGCAGGCGGGCATTAAGGTAGTCCGCCTGGCACGCACCCACCGGAGGATGGTCGTCGAGAATCAGATAGGCCCGCTGGAACCCACGCTCGATCAATTGCCTCACCGCCTGCAAATTCACATTCATCCAATCCCTGGAATCCCCCTCGAACCCAAGGCTCCCTGCGTCACTCCTTGTCAGACCGGAAAAAAACAACGGAGGGTGCCCGGGCCACAGGAGCCGGATTCTTGCAGCGGTCCATCTGGCGAGCGCCTCGTGGCGGTCATAGGTACTGATCAGGATGGAGACCATGTTAGCATCTGCCTGAAAACACCCGCCCAGCGCATCTCCCTTATCCCTTGCGGCCACTCGCGAAAGGACATGGCCAGCAGGCGTGCCGCGCCAAGACGCCGTGTTGGAGCGAGCGCGTAGGCCTGGAGAAGATAACTCCGCCCCAACTCCCGGCGCTTCTCCCTTATCAATGCCGGACGATCCCCTTCGTCAATCAGGCTGTAATACGGAGAGAAAACCCTCTCGCGCTCGACGAGAGCCGCGGCCCACGACCGGATCGTTTTGGAATCCGGCTGGCGGTGCTGGATGGCCAAAACTTGCGGGATGTATCGGAAATTAAACTTATCCGACATCCTCCACCACAACTCGTAGTCCATCGCGAGGTGAAGGTCTTCGCGCACCGGACCGGCTTCCGCCGCCGCCCCCCTCCGGAAAAAAACCGCCGGCTGGTGGAGCTTGACCCGGGAACTCCACCAGCGGATCAGGTCGAGACGCGAATCAAACTTTCCGCGCGCCACTTCATCCACGCGTCCGTCATATTCGACCTGCCGGGCATCCCCGAAAAACACCTGCCCCGCCGGTTCGGAAAACGCCTCGCGCAATTTGGCGAACGCCCCGGGCGCATATTCGTCGTCGGAATTCAGCCAGCAAATAATCTCGCCCCGCGCGGCCGTCAGGCCTTTGTTGATGGCGTGGCTCTGTCCGCGATCCGGCTCCGACACGAATTTCACATGAGGAAACTCCGCGGCGACAGCGGCGGTCCCGTCGGTCGAGCAGTTGTCAAAAATCAGGTGCTCGAAATCCGGATCGTTCTGATTCACGACCGACCCGATGCACCCGCGCAGGAATTCCCCCTGATTCCAACTCGGCGTGATCACGCTGAAAAATGGTTTTCCCATTGGATTCATCGCCACAAAAAGGCACAAGGAGTCACAAAAATCTTGCTGAGATTCCTCCGCTTGCAGCGGGTTAGTGGAGGCCGCCGCAGGGACAACTATTTCAGATCGTAACTCACCACTTGGATATGCGGAATGTTCTTGAAATGTTTCGGATTTCTGGTGACGAGGGCGACTCCCCGGACGCTGGCGCACGCGGCAATCCACAGATCCGGATAATCCGGCGCCTTTCCTCCCTTTGCCATTTCCACCCAAAGTTCGCAATACCGATCCATCGTCTGTTGATCGAAAGCTTGGAGCAAAAAACCCCTGTAGAATGGTGTCAGGTCGGATAATGCAACGCCCTTAAAAAGTGCGCCCCTGGAAAACTCCGCCTGCGTGATCCAAGGAACCACGAGGGACGCAGTCCCAACTTTCTCCACCAGATCCGCAATGCGTGACCGCTTCGTCCTGAACCGCCAGAGGTCAATCAGAACCGTTGTGTCGGCAATCAGCTCCATGTGGCCGAGAGCCTGTGGCGGGTCGAATGGATCATCCGCTCCAAATCCTCAAAATCGGCATCGGAGAGTGCCGGAAGTGTCTGCGCAGCCTCCACCGCCGCCCCAAGAGTCCCCTTGCAGGGAACCATTCGCTCGACCACCTCGGAGAATGTTCCGCCGGTTTTCCAAGAGAGCAACCGCTGGTAGGCTGATTCTGTCAATGAGATCGTCTTCACATGCTTCGTGTAGCACAGAACACGGCCCGTGTCAAACCTTCCTCATGCCGCCAAGCCAGCCAGCCAATTGGCACCGTTGGCGATTCGCACGGGTGACCGGAATTCCTCCTGAGGCAAATCGCGAACAAGTTGAATCGCCTCGGCCTGCGGAAATTTCGCCGCAAATCCAGCGAGCGCGCGATGCCGGGAGGAGTCGGATAATTTGCACTCGATGAGATGGGTCACTTCCTTTTCGTTGCTCAATGCAAAATCGATTTCCGCGCCGTCCTTGGTCCGGATGTAATGGAGGCCGACGGATTTTCCCTCGGAATCCTGTCGGAAATGCACCTCCTTCAGAAGCATCGTTGCCACCGCATTCTCAAACCGTATTCCCTCATCGCCACGAACCAAGCCGGTATCAAAAATAATACCTCCCCGCCAAAGAATCTCCGCTTTGCCGCCATGTCTCCATGCGGGCACTGCCAGTCACCAGCAGCGCCTGCTCCGCCCCGTGGCCATCCACGACTCCTTTCAACCAGCTTTTCCAGTCAGGTTTTTTGTGAATCTCGTCCATGGCCAGCAACCTGGCCCGTGGATTCCAACTCCCGCGCTGCAAAATCGCCCGATCACCCGGCACATCCCAATTCAAATATTGCGCCGGACTGAATTGATCCATCAAATGCCGACAAAGCGTCGTCTTCCCAACCTGCCTCGGTCCGGTCACCATGACCATTTTACGAGACAAATCGGCTGCCACCAAATGATCCAGATAACGCTTTACGCGCCCTTTTTACCACACATTGCGAAAAAGTCGCGTCTTTTTTTCAATTTGAAATTTTATCTGGATGGCTGATTCCCTCACGCGCTTCATCGTGGCTATTCCTCCAGCACTTTAGGCTCAACCCCGAGCCACTCCGGCTCCGGCCCACGAGCCACTAGGCTATACAGCCACGACCTCCAGTGCCGGATTCCGGCGGATCGGGCGAGCCTCCGGAGCGGCGGGATGATTTCCGGGCAGCGCCGCCAGACCGCCTCGTCCAGTGCCCATTTGAAAAATTGCGCATCGCTCGGCATCCAATCTGTCGAAAGTTTTCGCTCCACGAGCCAGCCCCGCAAATCCCGCTGCGCCCGCTGGCCGCGAAAGATCCGTTTGGCGTGCTGGGAACCGTGGGAGGCGGGCCGCCAGGTTTTGTCCAGAACCACGGAATCACAAAATGCCACGCGCGACAGGCACCCGCATTTCGCCCAGTAATCCCGGTCTTCCAGCGGCTCGTAGCCGGAGACAAACCCCCCGACCTTCCGGTGCAGATCCGCCCGGACCACCGCGGATCCAGGGGTAACAATTGCGCCCCGCCTCAGCGTTTGTTTTGCAGGGAATGGAGGATCGCCCGCCGCAAAGTCGAACCCGTTCAGGCGTGCCAGTTGGCCGGGCTGCGCGCGCTCGGTCACCATTCCGTAAGCAACCCCGGCACCGGCTTTCTCCGCGCAGTCCACGAGACACTCCGTGGCCTGAGGGATCAGGGTGTCGTCGGCATCAAGAAATAGGAGCCATTTTCCAGATGAGGCTTTCGCCCCGATATTGCGAGCCCGGGAAACCCCGCCGTTGGCCACTTTGACATACCGAACGCTTCCCCAGAAATCCCCGCAGACCGAGTCAGTCCGGTCCGTGCTCCCGTCATCAACCACAATGATCTCGGCGGGATGCCGCGCCTGGGCCAGACAACTTTCTATCGTCGCACGGATCCACTCCGCGCAATTGTATGCGGAGATAATGACTGAAATATGATTCCCCATTCGGTTTGAGTCGAAATACCCTAATTTAATCTGCCGAAAAGCTTCGCCGATTGACCCAGAAAAAAATCATTCGACCACAGCTCCAGCAACGGCAACTCGATCGGCTTCAAAAATCTTCTGACATCCTCCCGCACTTTGGAAAAATCAAGAGCCTGAATTTTAGCCGCTACCTCCTTCCCACACCAAGCGTCATCCGCATTTACCGCTTGACCGGCCCAAAACCCTGTTTGAAAGAGCGCTGATGAGAGTAATGAGTGGTTCACGGAAATCCCCCTGGAGACATACCAAAGAAAATCATACCAATCCCGCCCTTTCACATATTCCCGGCAGAGCAACGCGTGCAACTTGCCAGCGAACAAACTCGGCAAATCAAAAATCGCCACTGCCGAAGGGAACGGAAAATCCAGCACGCGGACCTCGTGATTTGCGCCACTCGGCGGATTGCTAGGCATCCAATCGGTCCTGGACGATACGCACACTCATCCCAATAAATCCTTTTGCAGCCCCGACAAAAATCTCCGCGCTACTCCCGACTGGTAGCAGTTCGAGATCCCCGCGAAATCCTCCTCGCGGAGCGAATCAAGGTCCTCCTCCTCCACCCGCAAACTTTCCCGCAAGGGCTTGGCGGAACTCCATGGCATTTTATTGAGGTAAACATAGTCCGCCAATGCCTTGAGCGGACTCGCCATCAAAAACGAATCCCCTGCCTCCGATTCAATCCGCTCCACTCCGGCAAAAACAAGCGGATTGAGCTTGGATTTTAAGAATTTCTTCTCCAAGCAAAACGGGGCACAGAAAGCCACCAGCGCCAGGCAACTTTTTATTGTCGTGCGATCCACTCCGCGCAGTTGAATGCCGGACTAACCACGGAAATTTATCCTTCTTTGACGTTTCATGTCTCCCGTTTCAGTCTTCTTTTTATCATCCCCGTGCCGTAAGCGAGAGTCTCACCGGCCCATTCTCCCCACCCCATCGCCGGTTTTTCCGCCAGTTCGGCCACGGCCTCACGAATTCTTTCGCTCCAGAATTCCGATGTCATCAGCGGAGGTGCGGCTAGCGGGCCCGGATACTTCCGAAGAGCCGCCACCAATAATTCTCTCGTCACTTCCCGAAAGTCATCCGCGAAAAGAATCGGCAGATCCGCGAATGGTTGCAGCGCCTGCGATCGGAGCACCACCGGGATTGCCCCCGCAAGCAGAGCTTCCCACATCCGGTGGGTGTCCACGCCATTGCCGGGGGGACAAAGCACAAAACGATGACGAACCAATGCCTCAAGAAAATCCGTGTTCGTCCCCCGCCCCGCCGGCGGCTGGCACGTAATCCAATCCTCTGCTTTTGAACGGCTTTTGAAATCGGCGAAAACCGGCTGCCTCACCGACGGGTTTGTTTCGGGCCGGAAATTGACGTAAAGCCAGCGGTCGCGGGGCGCCCCCGCCGCCCGCATGTCGGATATTTCTTTTTCCCGCAAGGTCCCGCCCGCCTGCGGTGAGCCGAGCCCGAGCGGCAGCGCCGTCACTCGCGGATGCGGCGAGGTGACGTTGGTTGCAAACCAGTGCGCGACATTCGCCGGAAGGAACCTCTGCCGGAATTCATCGCAGGGAAAATCCCCCTCTCCCGTGACCAAAACAATGCGTTTCCGTGTCAGCCGCAGCCGCTCGAATAAATACAGCACCTCGTCAATCTTGCAAAAGACGACATCCCCCGCCCGAAACTCCATGTTTCCCTGTGGCCCCCCGTCGCACCAGAACACGCCATCGCACCACTCCCGCCAGGAATCCGTCGTTAAAATCCCCATGAAAAATACTTGATTCGTGTTACTGTTCGCGCAAACACGAAAGTGCTGCAAACCTTCAAGACTTCGGCCGCTTTTGACTTCCCGAAGGGATAGGCAATGGTATTGCCGCCTGCGGCGGGTAGTGAGTCATTCTTTTCGTTCGGATGCCCCGCCTCCGGCGGCTCGATGGGTTGCCGATCTATCGCTATGCAAAGAATTTGCGGATGAACCTGCTTTTTTCGTGTCTTTTCGGGCCTCTTTGTGGCCAATTTCTTTCCAGACCCTCATGCGTTTTCTCATTCCACTCTCGATCCGCCGCAACTTGGGTGGCTGGTGGCACGACCGCCAGGTGGCCAAAAAAAAACAGGCCCTGCTGAAGCGTCTGCAGGGCCATGGGACAAAGTGCAACGTCTGCGGGTGGGAAGGACGCTCATTCACCGACGATCAGTGGCATCCGGGGACGATTTGCCCGGAATGCGGAAGCCAGGTGCGGCACCGGATGCTCGCGGCGGTATTTGATGGCTTCTGCAACGTGCCAGGTCTCGATGAGAAATCCCTGCTCGCCGGAAAAACGATCCTGCACTTTGCTCCGGAGCGCCAGTTGCGCGAAAGGATTCGCCGCGCGGCTTCCCACCATACCACGGCCGACTTCGACCGTGGCGACTGCGACCTGCGGCTGGACATCAGCACCATGCCGCAGGTTGCGGACGCCAGTTATGATGTCCTGATCGCCTGCGATGTGCTCGAGCACGTGCCGGACGATGCCTCTGCTTTTCGTGAGATCGGCAGGATTCTCAAACCGGGTGGAACCGCGATTCTCAGTGTTCCTCAGATGGATTCCCCGTCACAGACCGATGAAGACCCCTCGGTAAAATCCGAACACGAGCGCGAGAGGAGATTCGGTCAGAAAGACCACGTCCGCATGTATGGCGACGATTTCCCCGACCGGCTTAAGGCCGCCGGATTTTCCGTTTCCATCGTGGATATCCGGTCATTTCCGGTGCCGATCCGGTCGGCCCATGTCCTTCACCCCCCGGTTCCAAGCGCCAAACGTCTGGCCACCAATCAGAGGCGGATTTACTTCGCCAATATACCAGCCATCGATGAACTTCACAGATAGGCAAGACAATCCGTCTGATTCACAAACAGGTTGTATCCGTTGGCGACGAGCATACCCATGACATCCGCGAATTCCTTTTGTGAATGAACCTTGTCACCCAGACGATGCTCAAAGTGGAGGATTTTTGGGAGGATTCTTGTGAGATCCAAGCTGTTGATGATGGCCAGATCGCAGCCCTCCGCGTCAATTTGCAACAGATCAAGCGATGAAATATTGTGGCGGTCCAGCAGCGCCATCAGAGGCAGGCAGGGAACCTGTTCCGCGACCATCACGTCATCGGAAGTCCCGCTGCGCAGGTGGTGCTCCTTGTGCAGCGAGGCGATCCCCTGCTTCCATTTGGGCAAACTCGCGTCGAGCGGGTTCACCCGGTATATGGTCGCCGTGCCCTCGTGATCTGCAATGGCGGCATTGATCAGTTTCAGGTTGGGACAATCCTCATAGCTTTTTTTCAGTTCCGCGAAATAGTCGACCACCGGCTCGAGCAAAATCCCTTTCCATTGATAATACCGGACATAATCCCGGATCGGATCGAACTGCTTCCCGTCGTTCGCCCCCACTTGGACAAAAAAGAAATCCGGATGCAGCCTGCGGCGAATCACGGTATCCAATGGGTGCATCTCGGTGGTTCGGTAAATGCGGTACCCGAGCCTTTCGAGCCCGCGATTGACGAGGTTTCTCATAAGAAGAAGGGGTTCTATAATGTTTGTTTCAAGAAGCAGGCCAACTCGTCATCCCATTTCAGCCGCCGCTCGAAACGGGCAAACAGATCCACCACCCGTTTCCGTGACTCGTCCTGCGTGAGATTCCAAAAACTGCCTTTGTGGACCCGGTGATAATAGGTTGTTCCGGGCAGAATCTGAAGAAGCCCACCCTGGGAGAGCCAATGGTAGTTCACCAGCATCACATCGGCCACATCGCTGGCAACCTTGCCGATCGCCGTGACAGATCGGACATAGGAGTCGCGGTGCACAAGATAGTTTCCGTCGTTGATGATATAAACGCGGCGGAGAACTTTTGTCGCCGTCAGTTCCGCCGCAGTGTCAAAGTCCATCGCCTGCCCGACGAGTTCGTGGAAGGGGAAGAACGGGAAAGCCCATGAGGCACAGTAAAAGGTGTCGGGCCTTAATGCCGTTTGTGAGGCCAGCGTATCCAGGTAGTGCATGAACGCCGTGTTGTCGCTGTCAAGAATCAACACCCAGTCGGAGGATGCCCGCTTGACACATTCCAGCTTCGTGCGAAGCGCGCCCAGATTCTGCTCGCGACGATGGATTTTGATGCGCCCTTCAGCGTCCACTTCTGCCACCGTCCGCTCCAAAGCCGCAAATTCAGATTGCTCGGAGCCGTCGTCCACGATCACAATCTCTTCAACGGCCGGATGACAGAGCAGATTGAAAAGCGGGCGGAAAATCTGCGCTCCCCGGTTGAAATGCGGGATCCCGACGGAAAACCGAAGCGGGATTTTTTTAGCATCGCGCCTGCCTTGTGCCTGCCGCCGGACATTGTCCCGTGTGCAAATCCGAGAATCGTAAAATTCCGCAGTCCGACCGAGAAGCCATTTGCCGCACGAAGAACGGATCAACTGCGATTGAAAGGATGTCTTAACCACGGATTATACGGCAAACGGATCCACAACCTCAAGAAACGGAAACTTCCGGAAGTCCGCATCTGCCGTATAGATCGTCTTCACCCCATTTTGTCGAAGAATTGTTGCCAAGTGCGCGTCCGGCACATGATTGCCGCGCACTGGAAAAGAGCCTGTCACTTCCTGGTATTCCCGGACAAATCCAGGCAGTTCGCCGATCACTCGCACCCGCGGACGCTCGAGAAGACGACTGATGTTGCCCCACGCCACCGCGGGGCTAAGCGGATTCCTGAAAATTGCCGGGTGAGTGGAAATTCGCTGATAAGCCATGATCGTAATCCAACTGAGGCAGAGCAGGTCGGAACCCTCAGCACACTCGCCAAGAAAATCGATAGCCTTCCGGTAATGCGTCGAGCTCTCGTCCGATGCGTAGATCAGCACGTTGGCATCCAAGGAACTGCTCATTTCCGGTCAAGGAGAGCAAAAACAGCATCTTTGTCTGCAAGATCCACCCGAGCCCCCATGGGATGGGATTTCCAAGCGAGTCTCCCGGCTGGCTTGCCAAGTTTATTCCGGCCGTGCAGGGCCTCCGCCAGCAATTCCGAGGCGGCTTGCCCGAGGGATCTTCCCTCGGCACGACCGAACTCGCGCAACTCCTCCAGCACCGGATTCTCAATGTCCAATGTTGTTCTCATGATGTTTGATGTTAACGTCTGATGCATCAGATGTCAATTTGAAATCCCCTCAGTAATTCTCTCGGCAAACTTTCTGTAATTCTCCCGGAATCTCTCCCGCGCATGCACCCTTCGGGCATGCTCATATGCCGCCCGCGCCCGCGCCTCCACATCGCTTGCGGACATGTCTGCTACTGTGCGGCATGCCTTTTGCACCGCTTCCACTGTCCCCGACCCGACATGGACGCCAAAATCTCCCAAGTCAATCGAAGCCTCCTTTGTGCAGATCGGAAGCATCCCCGCGTGCATGCAGTGGATGACGCTTCCCGCACCGCCCTCGGCGCTGGAGGGATAGATTACCGCAGCATGCGTGCCGGCAATTTCCAGAAAGTCAGGCGAGGCCATATCAAGCCATCCGTGAAAATGAATATTCGGCATGCAGATCAGTTCCTTTTCGTAGAGCTTGTAAAAATCCTCCTCCTTTTCCGGTCTCCCGCAAACCGTCAGTTCGAGATCCGGCATCCCGGCAAAAGCGTCAAGGACAAGGTCGAGTCCTTTGTGCACCATGCCGTAACTGCCCACCCACAAAAACCTTTTGCGCGCCTGTTCAAAATCGCGGGCCGTGGGCCAGGAGAACTCGTACGCGGAAGAAATCGGAACCCGTGTCACCGGCTTGCCGCCGAACAAAAATGTGTGTCGCGTAAACTCATTTCCGAGAACAACCACTTCGTCTGCAACTTCCACCCCGCGGGACGGTTCGACCTGCCGACGGGGTTTCAGTGCTGTTCCTTTCCTGGCCTGCACCGATTGCAGCCGCGAAAGTTCCGCATGATTCCAAAAAAGCCAGTGCGGGCCGGTCCCGTGGAGAATTCGCCTGCAGTTGGAAGGAAGCGACCCATGCCATCGCTCCAAATTCCCGTGAATATCAATGACAATGCTGCAATCGGCAGGGGGAACATACATCGGATTGTCCCAATCAATGACCTCCACCCGAAGGCCGAGATCGCGAAAAGCTTCCGCCATGGTCACCACCTCAAAGGCATTCGTATGCCCGCGGGCCTTTGAGGAATCCCATCCCTCACGAAACGGCCAGGCTAAATAGGAAATGACAACAGAGCCGCTGGGAGATCCGGAGGGATCAAGCACAAATGGGGGACGAGACCTTTTTCGACTCAACAAAGTAATCAGACGGTTCATCATGCGGTATCCGGAGGTTTTGACCTGAAAAGCGAAAGCCTCCGGCAATGGACTCTTCACATTTTCAGGTCGTTCATGCGCCAGAGGCCGAGGGACTTGTCGCTGTATGTGCCGCCCGCTTCGGGACACTCCTCTTTGATGGTTTTCCATGGCTTCGGAAGTGAAAATGGCTCCGCTTTCAGATTGATCGGCCTCCATTTTCCCGGCGCAATCTCTTGGTTTCCGGACCGCCCGGGAAAAGTTGTCGTCAAGAGAAAGGTCGAACGGCTGCGGGTGAAGTTCATCAGCGCCTTGCGTGCGTCAGCAAGAGGTAGATGCACCAGGCAGTCCCGGCAGAGGATCAGGTCGCATTTTGGAAGCCGGTCGTTGATGATATCTGTCTGAAAAAAGGATAGGTTTCCCCGTGCATGGAGCTGTTGGTTTTTTTTGATAATCTCCGCAACGATGTCGCCACCCATGTAGCGGATTCCGGAAAGATCGACCTGGGACATCCAATGAAAATCCCCGCAGGGAACGTCCAGAATGGACTTGATATTCAGATCCCGGAAAAGCAACGGCAATTCCCTGCGAATCGCCGTAGTTTCGGTGATCGATGATCCCGCTCCTGATACCGATTCCCCAGATCCCCAATAATTAGCCCGGTAGAGGCCAGCAAACTCCTCTTCATATCTTCTTTTAATCAGACCGGCAGAAACAAGAGTCCGTCGGGCTTGGATCACCAGTCGTTGGATCGGCGGAAGGGAAAGAATATTTTGGCTGAGACCCGGCATGAAGTTTGGCTTTTTAAACATTTTCTTTGACCGCAGCGAAAGGATTTTGTGACGGGAACAGATCGAGATTGATCCACTCCTTGTGGGCGAGTTTCCCGCACCCGATGTTTGCTCATTTTATTGGTTGAAATTCACGCAATAAGCGAGTGCCGATTCCAGCGGCATCACATGGATATTGGAGGCAAGCTGATAAGCCCCGCCCGCCGGTTTCACCACGATCAGTTCATCCAACTTCAAATCCTCCATTGCCACAGCGAGCGATTTTGTCATCTTCGGCGCGTCTGTTACCTTGAACTCAAACCCCACCCGCTTTCCTCCCGGCTGAACAAAAAGATCCAACTCCGCACCGCCCTGCGTTCCCCAGAACCACGCGTCCACGCGTGGCAGACGTCCCAGAATCTGCTCCATGGCGAATCCCTCCCAACTCGCGCCCAGCTTGGGATGGCCGAACAAGCCTTTGTTGTCGACGATGCCCAACAACGCATGAAAAAGTCCACTGTCCCGCACATAAACTTTGGGGCTGCGCACAAGCCGCTTCCCAAGATTCTCAAACCACGGGCGCAGAACTCTTAACATGAATGCCCCTTCCAAAAGTTCCAGATGTCGCTGGATCGTCTTGTAGGATTCCCCCAACGAACGACCCAGTTCCGAAGCGTTAAGCGCCTGCCCGTGGTAATGGGCCGTCATCTGCCAAAGTCGTCCGAGACTCGATGGCGTGGAGCCCAGTCCCAGCATGGCAAAATCTTTCTCCACAAATGTCCGGATGAAATCGCGCCGCCAGTCATGACTAGCCTTGTCGTCCTCTGCCAGAAAGGAACGAGGAAACCCTCCCCTCAACCACAAGCCGTTCAATTCCCCAACTCCCACTTCGGCCAATGAAAACCCCTGGATGTCCAAAAAGGCAACCCTGCCCGCCAGCGACTCCGTCACACCCCGGACGAGGTGCGGAGAGGCACTGCCAAGAAGTAAAAATTTAGCAGGCTTGTCTTGGCGATCCATGAGAACCCGCAGAGAAGAAAACAACTCAGGCTTTCTCTGCACCTCGTCCAATACTACCAGTCCGCGCCTCGACTCCAGTGCCAGCATCGGATTTTCAAGTGCCGCCACATCCTCGGGATGCTCCAAATCAAAAAATACCGCATCCTGCTCCTGCGCTACTTGTCGCGCCAGAGTCGTTTTCCCACACTGGCGAGGCCCCAGCAACACAATTCCTGGATTGATTTCCAGCCTGCGGGTCATTTCCTCAGAAATTCCAAAACGACTGATCATATGTGAAATATAGATATGCCGTGTCTATTTTGCAATAAGGATTATCATCGGAACTTATTATTCACGCGTAAAGTGCTCCGCATCTTAAATATAGCCATCTTTGATTGCCTCAGAATGCGATCTCCCAGTGGTTCCGTTACCGATATTTCTCTCAGGTTCTCTTCCCTGAAACTGCCCTCGGCACTAGTCCATCGACTCTCGTCCCCGCCGCCTCGTGTGGCGGCGATAATCCTCCTCCACATGTAGTCCGGTAGCCAACTCATATTGCAGGTCAGCATTCGAACGAATTGCTCTGACACCTTTTGCTTGGCGAAAATCGAGTCCCCATCGGTCCAAAGTCGCTTGATCATGGTCATTCCCAGCACTTTTTGCGACGACGACTCGTAATCCTCAACAAAAGCGAGCGCATCGTCGAACGCCTCGCCGTCCATGACCTCCGATGCCCGACGTACAGCAAATCCGCTCCTTCGACGAAACTCGGTGAAGGCATCCATTTCATTGAAGGCCAGGCCAGCATGCGTGCACAGTCGCTCGCGCTGAAAGTCCAAATACTTTTTGTCACGGAAAAGATCAAGGATGCAAGAAGTGTATCCGGCCACAAGATCGGCGGAGCCAACCCATCCGTTGAGGCACTCGCCACGGCACTGGGTGGTGGCCGCAACATCGGAGAAACGACTCTCCCTCGGACCAAGCGGAGCAAGCACCAAGGTATCGCTGTCGAATGTCCAGAATGAGTCAAGCTTCTCGCGCAGGAGAAACTCCTCAATAAGAAACCATCTTCGAAAAACAAACTTGAGCCAGGCCTCCATTCCGCCGTGTTTGTGGAAACGATGCCTCTCGCCTTGGATGATCTGAAAAACCTTTTGGAACTCCCGTTCCTTCTCCCCGCCAGCCAGAGTCTCAAAATCCACGAACTGAACGTCACTGCCAGCAAAGCATCGATTGCTCGGATCTCCCAGAAAGACAATCCGCTTTTCTGGATTCGTGACTCGAGCTGCCTTCAAAGTCCACTTCAAATAGTGGGCTGGCCCGGAGTGAATAAAAATAATCATCAAAGAATTTGCTGTGTCATGTAGTCATCCTCTTTCATTCAATCCGCAAACAAAAACTGCAAGTAAAGATCTTTTGAAAAGCGGCCTTGGATTCCATGAATGATTTATCTGGCACTGGCTTCCAACCCCCATCTCCATTCCACATTTTCTTTCATTTTTCGCGGAGGTTGCCCGACATAAACGGCATACGGTGTATCAAGGGATTTTGCAACAATCGTCCCTGTTCCGACAATGCACCCTTCCGGAATCATCACCCCTTTCAATATGGTGACCCGGTGTGCGAGCCAGACTTTTTTTCCTATCTGAATATCCGCTCCCTTGTTCAGACGGGCGCCTGTCGCCCGGTCAAATATTCCATGGGAATCCCCGGTGCGGATTTGAATTTCATTTGCCAACATGCAGTGATCTCCCAGATGAATCCTGGTTCCGCTCTCGGCTGCAATAAATGCCGCCCCGGCAACATATACGCTCTTCCCAATCTCGATTCTGGAATAGTCTCCGATGAGGTGGAAAGAAGCTCTCTCAAGAAAAGCCTCATCATGAATGACAACCTGATTGAAATTTCCCATCACTTCGAATGATACGCTCCCGATTTTGCTTTTGGCGGAAATTTCAATCAGGTTGTTGTCGCCATGAATTTTAAATCGAACAGCCGATATTCTGTTGGTGTTGAGAAAAATACGGTTCCCTTTTCCTGCAATGTCATGATTAACACGAAATGGTTTGGCAATAAGATCCATGCCCCCGTTGATGATGCTCTTCAGGTGCCATTGATATTGGTTGGATATCCATTTCCAAACCACCGTCGGTTGAAATTTCATTAACATCAGTGAAATGCGTCAACCATTCCAAACATCTGAATCACGGGATGATAGGTGCGGCTGCGTTTGTTTTTCAGGTCTGGTCACGGATCGGGCATCTTGACCGGCGAGCAGTCATCCCGCCTGCGGCGGCCGGTTCCCGTTTGTGATGATGGCCTGAGTCACTTCGCCCTCCCAGTCGGCAAGCTGATTCCGATCATAGGGACATGTCCATCTCTCCGAGCCTTGGGAATTGGACTTTCTCCGCAGCAGCCACAGGAACGAGTAAATTTCTCGGAGCCCCGGGCGGGGGAGATCCAGAGCATCCACCAAGCGGTAGAGGCTGCGGAATGACCGGAGCTTTTCAATGTCCAACCGGACCACACGCCCCCCCTTCACGGCAGCGAGATTCCCAAGCACGAGCTTTCGCGCCTCGATCTCCAGGGCATACCAGTAGCAAAGTTGATAGTCCGACCACTTCCGGGTGTCGCCGACCTTCAGGAGAGCGGTTTTAACAGATGGGCCCAGATACCATTCGCGCCCGTTGCGAGTCCGCTCCGGGGTAAGCTCAAGACGGAAGATGCTCAGTGCAATCCGCCGGAGATCCCTGTCCAAGAGGATCAAATCCGGAACGGGCAGGGTTGCTTCGGCAAGCCATGCCTGCAGCAGCCCTTTGCACCACAAACTGCTGATCTCTGCATAGTATTTATGCGGGATC
>Ga0194063_10000349_pt1 | contig 34002 bp, 32 predicted proteins | sample SepL3720m_MetaG_FD_155459 | JGI IMG/M metagenome (GOLD analysis project Ga0194063, IMG submission 155459) | Anoxic zone freshwater microbial communities from boreal shield lake in IISD Experimental Lakes Area, Ontario, Canada - Sep2016-L373-20m | ecosystem: Environmental > Aquatic > Freshwater...
CGGTTAATCTCTCTGGTTCATTATTTAATGGAGCAGGACATGATGTGTTTACGGCGCTTATTCAAACGCGAGATGCATTGAACACAAACAACCGTGCGGGAGCGGAAGAGGGTTTGAAGAATTTGCAGAATGTTACCAATTATCTAAACGATCAGCGAGTGGAATATGCCGGGAAAGAACGTGAACTCCAAACGAACATTGATCGTATGGAAACAACGAAAATCCAACTACGCAGTTTTTTATCTGGCAAAGAGGACGTTAACATGGCAGAGGCAATTTCATACCTAAAACAACAAGAAACCGTCTATCAAACCGTGTTGAGTGTGAGTAATCGGGCAATGTCCCTTGCGAATTTATTCGAAAGGATGGGGTAAAGGGTCTCGTATTGAGACAAGAGGCGGGTTTAATCCATTAAACCCGCCTTTTTAATTTCGTCAATTTGTGGTAAAATTCAAGAAACGTGTAAAGATATAAGGATATATTTATTAGTTTCACACACGAGGTGCAACTTGTTAGTCCTGGCTCGCCGGAAAGAAGAAAGTATTGTAATTGGAGATAATATCATTGTAACGATTCTGGGCGTCGAAGGGGAGAAGGTAAAGATTGGAATCGAAGCACCAGATGAAGTCCGTATTTGGAGGAAAGAGATTTATGAAGCCATTGCGGAACAAACGAAAATAGCTGAGAAGATTGCAGCAGCGCCGGTAGAATCTGCTTCATTCCAGTCTTTGCGTGATTTATTAGAGTCTGAAATTAAAGAGGAAAGAACTTCTAAGACTGAAAGTAAAGAGATATTGTAAAAACCAGTTCCAAAAAATAGGGACTAAGAGGTTGACTTGATATGGACGCGGCTGAGATAAGCGAAATCTTGGAACAACATCGCCTATGGGTAGAGAGTGATGGCAAAGAGGGTTTTCAGGCAATTTTTACAGGTCTTTCTTTGTGTGGTGCAAATTTTCAGAAAGCGAATTTAGTGAAGGCTGATTTAACTGGGGTAGATTTGAGCTCCGCCAATTTGCGGAATGCTAACCTCACCAAAGCGTCTTTGATGCGGGCAAATCTAGCGAAAGCAGACCTATCAGGGGCGAATTTGACCGAAGCCAGCCTGGAACGGGCTGACTTGCGGCGAGCTAAACTTACCCGAGCTAATTTGACAATGGCAAATTTGGAAAGGGCAGATCTAACAGCAGCCAATATGGTTCATATTAACCTACGTCGCGCTGACCTAACTGGAGCTATCTTACTTACGGCATTGCTCAATAATGCAGATTTAACGGATGCCAATCTACCACGCGCCAATCTTACCGGGGCGGATATGAGCGGCGCAGAATTAACTTCCACGAACCTCAAAGGTGCTAATTTGACTCGGACAGACTTAAGTCATACGAATCTTAGCCGGTGTAATCTGGCTGGTGCGAACCTCGCAAATGCGATCCTTCCCAGTAAATATTAATCATTTCAAGCAAACTAAATAAATTATTTGAAGAAAGAAGCTCTTCAACCATTGGCTTAAGAGCTGGGATTAATATTTTATTAACTGTCATTAATTATATTTTAACCTTGACAAAGGTCTGTGAACACGCTATAATAACCAAGATGAGAGTTGAATTAGAATCTAGAGGTGATGCCAAAGGAGAAAACTCGAATCAAAAATTGGTTTATGTAAGTAAAATATCAAAACAATAAGTAAACTATAGCTTTTCAGAAAAAGATTTATGTAGTTGCAGTATTATTGTTAGTTGCTATGTTGGTTCTGACTGCCGCGATCCCGAAGCCCGGTCCTACAGTCGCGTTGGTTCTGAACAACAAAACCATTAACCAGACCGCATCGGTTGCGTTGAATGGTTTGACAAACTTCTACACCTATTACCTGACGGCAAAACCGCATGCCATCACCGTGAAATATCCTGGAACTTGGTGGCGCTTGGGTTCCCCGATCAAGGGTAATGATGTAACCTACTCAGTACGTGCTGACTTCTACGAAGCAGTTGTGTATGCCTGCGGCAATCCCGGAGCGAAGGGTGTCATGAATTTGACCCACAACGTTAAGTTGACCTTCCCGCTATGCGACAAAGCCAAAGCAAGCAAGACTCATAATGGTCTTGGCGTTGGCGGCATCAACCAGGGTGAGCCCACTCAGGAAAAGATCTCTACCTCTCGTATGTTCCCTGGTTATTGGGAACCCAACCATCTTTGCTACTATGCAGGCTCTGTCAATACTAAGGGTAATTCTGTAGCTTGGTTGTTAGGTACTAATAACGCTGAAGATTGTTTAGTGACCGTTATGGACAAATACGTTGGTGACGGCTTCTCCGATGGTACCCTCAAGGGTGCTTACATGTATTCACACAATGGCGCTCAGGTACGCTGGATGCTTGACTTCCAGAACTGGAGCAACGGCGGCGTGGATATCTGGCACTAAACTGCCAATGATTTGATAAAAAAAGCCCTGGCAATTGCCGGGGCTTTTTTAATTGCATATATGATTAATTTGGTTAGCTTATTCCCCAATGTTTATCGCTTTGATTCGCAGTCATATCTAATCCCAATGTGCCCCCAGGATTCATGATGTTGTGTGGATCGAAATAGCGCTTGAGACTCTTAACAACACCCAGGCGTAATTCTCCGGCTTGCTGTGCAAACCAAGGGGCGGTTTGTTTACCCACGCCATGATGGTGGCTCATTGCTGCACCGTTGGCTTGAATCGTATCCAGGATGCCATATTGCAGGGATAAGTATTCATTTAAATCTGATATTTTCGCAATAAAGATAAAGTAGAGGTTTCCGCCTTGCGGGTAGGCGTGGGAGAGATGGGCTGTACAAATTGTATTCGGGCGGCTTTTAATATAAGATCTGACAGCAGAGTGGACCTTCTCCATCTGTGACCAGGTAACTGCACACTCGATGGTATCGGTGATGATCCCGTAATCTTGCAGGTCTTCACGCAGGTATGGATCGCGCCAGCGGTTTTCTTCCCAATGTTGGGTAATATTAAAACCGGAAAGGTCAAACGATTTGAAATTAGTACAGACCCCCTTTATTTTGCGGTTAATATTTATGGTGAATCCAAGCTCACCATCTGTTGTGCCGAGAAGCAAGCAACGCTTCATAGGCTGGAATCCCAGGCTGCGCAGGATGACATCTGCAATGCTTCCTTCAAGATTGTAAAGTTTCAGACCGAGGTCCGTTTCTTCTGCATCCGATAAGCGAAATATTGAAGGACTACCAAATTCAGACTGCATGATTTCGCGGACAGCATTTTGGGCATCTTCCCAATTTTTAAACATGAAGGCGAAATACTTACGATTTGCAGAAGTGTTGCGGAATATTTTCAAGGTAACATTCACCAGAACGCCGAAGATCCCTTCGCTTCCCATCATGATCTGGTTTAGATCTGGACCGATTGCGGCGCGCGGATAAGAATGGGTTGTGAATGTCCCGGTGGGGGTTACATATTCCTGTGCGAGGACGATATCTTCTATCTTGCCATAATAGGTTGAGTTTTGTCCTGCACCTTTGGTGACAACCCAGCCGCCAACACTTGAGAACTCGAAAGACTGTGGAAAATGACCACAAGTGTATTTGTTTATTGAATTATATAATTGGGGAGCGTCATTAAGGATTTGTTCTAACTGAGGACCAAGCATTCCGGCTTCAACGGTGATGGTTTGATCGACTTCATTAAACTCGACTACACGCTTCATATGAACACTCATATCCAGGCTAATTCCACCTTTGACTGCCTCAGTGCCACGCGTAACCGACGATCCACCTCCAAAAACATAAATCGGGATGTGTTGGGAATCGCAATAGGAGACGATTTGCTCGATTTCATTCTTATTATTAGGATAGAGGACGGCATCGGGAAGATTTTCGATGATTTCTTTGCGCATCCGGATCAGATCGATCATGCCCTTTCCATACGACACTCTTAAGCGATTATAACTATCCTGTTTGATATTATCGTCTCCGACGATGGCTCGCAGCGCATCGACCTGAGATGGAGTGAGATGGGAAGGTACATCCGTTATGACGGGCTCCAGACCAGTCTCTTGGCGGCATAAAAAATCGTTATCGGTCATACCAAAGGTATTTTTTAATAAGGTAAAGAACCGCTCATCGGGATGTTTAAATGTGTTAACATCTCCCCACTTAAAAAGGCGGCGGTAAGAACCCAGGGGGGCTTGTTCTTCGTACCAGGATGGGACAAATGATTTAGATTCCATAAGAAGATTAACCTTAATGATATTCTTGAGGGGAGCAGGCTAAGTCCATGCTTTTTTATCTTGGTGGTGTTTTTGAAGGTGGACCGCCTCGTACAAATGTTGGCGTCCATACTGGCGAGGTGATACTCGAAACAAATACGAGTGAGGCAACTCCCCCGATATCTTCATATAAGCGAACAGCATGGAATCCACCGCGCGGATTATTCCCAATACAAAAAAGGCGGTTAGGATACTTTACATCTGTTTTACAGGTAAAAAGTTTTTCTGCTACTTCCAAATGATATTTTCCGGGGATATTGGTGACGGTATCAGGAAGCCCGATGGAAAGAAGAAGTTTATTGTATCCCAGGTATGATCCTGGCGGGTATAAAATTTTTGCATTACTGAAGTCAACACCTGTGCTTGACCGTGGATTGACACCCGGTGGAGGCGTGGGAGTGGCTTCTGTATCTCCGGCTGCGGCAAGCGAGGGAATAGGGTTGGGGCTTGCCATAATAACTGCCTGAGTCAGGGCGATGGCAGCCTGAATTTGTTGTTGACTAGATAAGGCTGACTGGGTCTGATCGATTGCAACGTGGGTTTGCTCCAGTATTTGATATGCAGCGCTTTGAGTCATTTGAAGATTAGCAATTGCCACCAAGGTATTTTGTTGGGAGATCACAGCGGCGGTATTCTGGGCCGCCTGTGTTGCGGAAATGGCTGTTCCGATTGTATTCGGTGTAGAAGAGCAGGCGACGATGGATACGAGCAGTAGCGTAATATGAAGGCAGGATAGTAATTTCTTCATTCTCCGATCCTATTCAAAGGTAGTTTTGGTTGGCTTTTTATGGATGGGGCCTGATTCTTCAGTTCCCTTGGTTGGTCTCTTGGCAGGAGTTGAAGTCCAGGATGGGAAGGCGTAATATGTGGAGAATAACAAAGTTTCCTGTCCATTCATGCTCTCATAAACTTGAATCAGGTGTTTGCCACCATCGAATTCCTTTCCTCTGCAAAAGAGACGGTTCGGTTTATCCAATGGCACTGAACATTTGTCCATTGGGTTTCCATTAACCTTCATGACGAAATTCTTGCCGCCATTACCACCTACAGGACCGACAAGATCAATCGTGATACCATAGAACTTTGGATCAGGCTGGCTGAAAGCTTTAAATTGAGCGCCAGTAAAGTCAGTACCGTCGCTTGCCTTTGATGACTGAGGCGGCGGTATTGTGCGCGTCGCGAATGGATTGGAGAAATCAGATTGTCCTTGATTAGCCTGGTCGGTGGCGGCTCCATCGCTTGAAGATTGGGTGAGCAATTGTGCGACAGTGGCGGTCTTATCAGCCACACTAATGGCTTGGGTTGGGGTCTTTGTCAGTGTTGGGGTTACAGGCGTGTTGGTGGGAAGCGATTGCTGCGTTCCGAGCAGACTTTGAGCTACCTGGGTGCTTATTAATGCAATTTGAGTTTCTTGTTGGTGGAGTAAGGCTTCTTCTGTATTCTTCTGAGCAGTTGGGTTTGGTCCTTCGTCCAGGGAGAAACGGGAAAAAAGATTACAGGAAAGAATCCCAAATGCCAGGATAAAAACAATCAAAATTTTCTTTTTCATAGGTGGATACTCCAAATCATTATAGTACAGTTCTCATTTCATAGCGGTTCTGGAACCAATTAGTGTCCTGTTTACGATCTGCCTGAATGGCTAGGGGGAGATGGTCTAGAATGTCTTGGGCAGTAATCCCATCTTCACCTTTTGTGTCCGCTGCCAGATCTCCAGCCAGACCATGAAGGAATACACCTTTGGGAATGGCTTGATCGATAGGCAATCCGAGACAGATCATGGCAGCAATCGTACCGGTAAGTACATCGCCGCAGCCAGCGGTTGCCATACCGGAATTACCACTCATGTTAATGGTGATATTACCGTCCGGACAAGCGGTGAGGGAGTGAGCTCCTTTAAGGACGATGAATGCGTTTAATTCGCGGGCAGTTCTCTGCAAAATCTCTATCTTATGTTCGTCAATTTCTTTGACGCTAGTGCCAATCAGACGCGCCATTTCACCTAAATGAGGGGTGAGGATGGAAGGCGATTGGCGATTTTTAAGGATAGAAACATCTCTACTTAGGGCGGTAATACCATCACCGTCAATCAGCAGGGGTTTATTTATTTCAGGTATTAAGGTGTTCACGAGCTGCTGTGTTTCAGGGTCAAGTGATAAACCAGGTCCCATCACGACCATATCCATGCTGGGAATCAGATTCAGAAGCGCAGCCTTATTCTTCAAGGCGGTGCTGCCGTTTTTTGTTTCAATTTGGGGGATGAAAACAATTTCGCTGCCCTTCACGGCGATGAACGGGGTGATGGATTGGGGGGCTGCCAGGCGTGCATATCCTCCTCCGGATTTTAGGAAAGCCATCGAAGCAAAGTAGGGAGCTCCCATATATGCGGCTGCACCAGCGATGAATAAGGTCTCACCGAAACTACCCTTGTGTCCTGCCGGGTCGCGGGGCGGTAATGAGATGGATTCATTGAGGGAAATTTTTAGATCAGCGGTATTGAGCATTTCGGGGGGAAAAGAGATATGTGAAACGAATAATTTTCCACAGTGAGCGTATCCTGGATAAAGCAGGTTGCCAATTTTAGGCAGTCCAAAGGACACTGTGAAATCGGCTTTGACGGCAACTCCCATGATTCTTCCAGTGTCACCGTCAATGCCTGAAGGAATATCGATGCTGAAGACGGTCTTGCCACTGTGATTAATGAGTTCGATGACATCTTGCTGGATGCCGATTACTTCTCTGGTTAATCCGGTGCCGAAGATACCATCGATGATGGCGTCACAATGAGCCACATCGAGGCTGGCTTCCTGAGCGAAGTTAAGGGTTTGAATTGGTACAGCCATTTTAGAGAGCATATCAAAAGCAGTTTGAGAAGCATCTTTATATTTATTGGCATCACTGAGCAAAAAAACTTTGACTTTGCCTCCAGTTGAGTGAATTTTACGGGCGATAACCAGTCCATCCCCGCCGTTATTGCCCGATCCACAGAAGACTACGAATCGTTTCCCTTTGACCTTGATCTTTTGATCAAGCAAGGAGAAAATCGCCAATCCGGCGTTTTCCATCAAAATTTCCGGCGCGATGCCAAACTTCTCGCTCGCGATTTGATCCAGCAACCTCATCTGTGCGACCGTGCTGACTTTCATCAGGGAATTTACGAGTGTGGGATGTTAATAATTTCCACTGCTTCGACGCGTTCCACTTCAGGGAAAAATTGGCGAATAGTTCCTTCAACCCAACCGTGGAGCGTATGGGCTTTCAGACCGCAGGTTTCACATGCGCCACCAAGACGCACCTTGACCACTTTTCCATCAAAGCTGACTAATTCTACCCACCCACGATGATACTGTTCGATATAGGCGCTCAACTGCTCAACTAATCCCTGTAAACGTTTGTCCAGAGGTGCTATATCAGCAGGATAATCATTGTTTTGATCTTCTTTCATATCATCACTCCATTGATTTCTCAGGTCGCTTCCATTGGAATTGACTCGGATTCAGCCGATTCTTCGGGTTTCGAATTATCTATGGTGCCAGATTTGAAGATTAATTTAGGTTTGTTTTCCTTATCTTCATCATTCTCACTCACATCAACAAAAAGGGTGCTGCTGGAATTGAATTTATTTGAGAGGATCTCCATCGAAAGTGGGCTTTCGATGTGCTTCTGCAGGGCGCGCCGCAGAGGGCGGGCGCCGAAAGCTGGATCATATCCTTCATCTGCCAGCCATGTCCGGGCTGCATTACTCAATTCGACTGTCATCCCCTGTTCTTTTAAGCGTAGTTGAACTTCAGCGAAGCGCAGATCAACAATCTTGTACATATCCTCTTTCGAGAGGGGTGAGAAGGTAATGATCTCGTCAATTCGGTTAATGAACTCGGGACGGAAGGTGTCCTTAAGTACTTTCATGATCTTGTCATGTGATTGGCGTGCTTCCGAGTTCGGGCTGGATTGGAGGAAACCCAGACTACCAGATTGGCGGACGTATTCGGTTCCCAGGTTACTGGTCATAATCAAGACGGTATTGCGGAAATTGACCATTCGTCCCTGACCATCGGTCAGACGTCCATCATCCAGTATTTGCAACAAAGCATTCCAGACTTCCGGATGGGCTTTTTCTATCTCATCGAACAGGATCACGCGGTATGGTCTGCGGCGTACAGCTTCGGTGAGTTGACCGCCTTCTTCATAACCGACATAACCGGGAGGCGCTCCGAAGAGGCGCGAGACGGTGTGCTGTTCACGATATTCACTCATATCAACGCGTACCAGAGCGTCTTCATCATCAAAGAGAAATTCTGCCAAGGCTTTTGCCAGTTCTGTCTTTCCGACGCCGGAAGGTCCGATGAAAACGAAAGAACCAATTGGGCGGCGCGGGTCTTTTAAGCCAGAGCGTGCCCGCCGGATGGCATCTGAAATGACGCGGATGGCATCGTCCTGTCCAATGATACGTTCGCGCAACCGGTCTTCCATGTGGATTAACTTTTGGGCTTCGGTTTCCATGAGTTGGTGGACGGGGATTCCGGTCCACTGTCCGATGATTTCGGCGATATCGTTGACATCCACGACTTCATCAAGTTGGTGTTCGACTTCCCAATGGTCCCGCTTTTCGTTAAATTCACCTTCCAGGCGGATACGCTCGGCTTTCTTCTGGGCGGCGCGTTCATAATCACGCTCCAAGCCGGCTTGTTCTTCCTCTGCGCGCAGGCGGTCAAGCTCGCTTTTTAGTGTTTTAAGATCAGGAGGCAGGGAGTAGAGTGCCACGCGAACTTTCGCAGCGGCTTCATCGATGAGATCGATGGCTTTGTCGGGCAGGTGGCGGTCGGTGACGTAACGATCAGAAAGCTTGGCAGCCATAATCAACGATTCGTCTGAGAAATGCACTTTGTGGTGGGCTTCGTAACGATCGCGCAGCCCATGCAGCATTTTGATCGTATCGTCCACACTTGGCTCTTCAACATAGATCGGTGCGAAACGGCGTTCCAAAGCCGGGTCTTTCTCAATATATTTATGATATTCGTTTAAAGTGGTGGCACCCACACAACGCAGTTCACCACGTGCCAGGGCTGGTTTGAGCATATTCGAAGCATCCATCGCTCCCTGGGCTGCACCGGCTCCAACGACAGTGTGCAATTCGTCAATAAAGAGAATAACTTCTCCTTCGGCTTTCTGGACTTCTTCGATGGTGAGTTTGAGGCGTTCTTCAAAGTCACCGCGAAAACGGGAGCCAGCGATCATTGCACTTAAATCCAGAGAGATGATCCGTTTTCCCGACAGAATCTCCGGAACGTCGTTGGTGGCAATTTTGCGCGCTAATCCTTCGACGATAGCGGTTTTGCCTACGCCGGCTTCTCCGATCAAGACAGGGTTGTTTTTAGTGCGGCGGCAAAGGATCTGGATGACGCGCAGGATTTCAGCGTCGCGCCCGATGACAGGGTCAAGTTTGCCTTCTTTTGCGAGGGTCGTCAGATCGCGCGAGTATTTTTCTAAGACGCGGAATCGTGTTTCTGCTTGCGGGTCGGTGACGCGTTGACCGCCGCGAATTTGCTGCACGGTTTCATAGACGCGTTCGCGGGTTACGCCGGCACCTTCGAGCAGCCTTGCCGCAGGTGTACTGCGCTCGCTCAGAACTGCCAAAAAAATGTGTTCGGTGGATATGTATTCATCGCGCAAGCGGTTGGCTTCTTCATTAGCCAGGTCGATAATCCGTTTGACGCGTGGAGTAATAAATATTTGTCCTGCACCACCGCCGAAAATATTTGCCTTGGGGCTGGTACGGAGAACATAATCCAGACGCTCGACTAAAGCCCCTGAATCTACTTTAAGTTGTTGTAATATTTGCCCGACAACCCCTCCCTGCTGTTCGATCAATGCCAGGAGGATATGCTCGGTGTCGATTTGGTTATGCCCATAACGCTGAATGATTTCAGCAGCTCTTTGGGCTGCCTCTTGGGCGCGTTCTGTAAAGCGGTCAAATCTCATCATAGTTTTTCTTCCTCAGGACAATTCCCCAAAAAAGATAGAATCGCCTCTAATTATTATATCACTCCCCTGAAGTATCTGGTTAGTTCTATATAAATTGAGTATTAGAATTGTGTAGGAGGAAATACAACTTAAACGAAATATGGAATCGCAAAGATGTCAAAAGTGATTATAATAATATAAAGGGATAGTATAGTAAGAGAGGCAAAAATTGACACCTGATGAATTTCTAATGAACGTTCAAGAGCACGCTTCTTCTTTTGCTAACGCGGTGGCAATGAATGAGGGAGAATGGATTATTAAGGGTTTTATTGATATTTATCGCCGTATTTACACAATTTCAGTTGATACAAAAATTATATCAAAAGTAATGGAACTTCTTTTATATCCAATGTTTATAGAATTTGCAAGAAAACACAGTTTGCGGATTGAATTATCCTCACAACAGAATTTTTACCCTGACATGTCATTTATGGATGATATATCAAACAATAAGTTCGCATTGGATATCAAAAGTACTTATAGAAAAAGTATAGACATTGCCAACGGAATGACTTTAGGAGCGTTCACAGGGTATTTTAGAAATCGTAATAGTAACAAAAATACTCTTTATCCCTATGATCAATATGCTGGTCATTTCGTTCTAGGAGTCATATATTCTAAATGTGATGATGTGGCTGACGAGCGCGAACAATTTCCTCTAGAAGATTTGGAAAAGATTCCGTCCGTGATTAAGGATTTTCAATTTTTTGCTCAACCTAAATATCGAATTGCTTTAGATAGACCGGGAAGTGGCAATACAAAGAATATTGGTTCTGTTAACAAGATAAATGATCTTATAAATGGTAAAGGTCCATTTGCATTTTTAGGGGAAGAAATTTACAATGACTATTGGATGTATTATTTAACCAGTGATATGGCACAAAAGTTAAGGATTCCAAGACCCTATACAAATCTAAACTCGTACTTTGAATACAAAAAACGAGGTATAGATATATTAAAGCAACACGAAGCGATTATAGCACAATATACTGAGCAAGATACTACCGAGGAACTAGAATGACAACGCCCCTAGTGCCTCCCTTGAAGTGTCAGGGTATAAAGACAAAACTTATCAGTGAAATCCAACGTCTAGTGAGTGGTTATCCTTATAGTCGTTGGATTGAGCCTTTTTGTGGTTCATGCGTAGTTCCTCTCAACATACAACCTAAGAATGCTCTATTAAGTGATACGAATATTCATATTATCCAATTTTATCAGGACATACAGTCAAATAAATTGACTGCTAGTTTGGTGAAAGAGTTTCTTGTAGACCATGGTGAATATCTAAGAACAAGGGGGGAGGATTATTATTATGAAATTCGTGAACATTTCAATAGTAACCCCAATTCTTATGATTTTCTGTTTTTAAATCGTTCTTGTTTTAATGGTGTTATGCGATTTAACAGAAATGGACGATTTAACGTACCTTTCTGCCGTAAGATTAACCGGTTTTCCCCAGCATATATAACAAAGATAATTAATCAAATACGAACAATTGCTACTGTCATCCAGTCTTTAGATTGGGAATTTCGTGTTGCAGAATTTCATACAACCTTAGAAAAAACTGGAGAAGGGGACTTTGTTTATGCTGACCCTCCTTATGCTGGTCGTCATACAGATTATTTTAATTCATGGTCAGATGAAGATGAGATTTCACTAGCTGCTATGCTCCAACGCTTACCGTGTAGATTCATTTTATCTACTTGGCACAGCAATGAATTTCGCCATAATCCTTTAGTAGAAAAGAACTGGGATTCTGACGAGTTCCATATATTTACCCGAAAACATTATTATCATGTGGGTTCAACGGAAGATTTGAGGCATCCCATGATCGAAGCTCTGATAACCAATTTCAATCCTGTTTTTAGAAAAATTGTGGCTATTGTTCCCGATCAGATGGCGTTATTTGAAGAACCAGCCAATTATATCGCTTAATCAGTTATTGGATAATTCCAAACAACAATTTGTTTCCGCGTTTGCCGTTCACTTCGATGCAGCCGATAGCACGCAGGGTATAGGTCATACGGCGCGCCAGGGAGATACGCTGATGGCAGGCATTTGCCAGATCTTGGTTTGTGAAAGGATGGGGCAATCCTACCGGCAGGAGGCGCAGGTAATCTGGGGGTGATAAGAATATTATATTTCCAAGAATATCCAGGAGGAGGCGGTCGTGGATGCTCCAGTGTTTTCGCCGCCAACTGCCTTTGCCGTCATCGCGCCAGATTTCTTCCTCACGGGTAAAAATGATTTCGAGACTCAGGTTGGGGTGTGTGAGCAGCTTAGCAAGGTGAGTTAATTCTTTGAATACGTCCAATGCTGTGCCGCGTTTGGGAGATTTACGGCGCGCCAGGGTTGTGCCTTCTGCGGTCTGGCGCACGATCCATTTTTCTTGGGGGATGGGATAGACGATGTGTACTTTGTTATCTTTCAAAAGATCACTGATCTTATGCCTGAAGGCACCAAAATTACGCGTCTGAATTTCAATTAACAGGTTTTCACGTTTAATGTCAATGACATATCCATCTAACCGTGATTCTAATAAGTCTCCTGGTTGGGCGTACCAGGCTTTGAGCGCGGCGTGCAGGGATTTTTCCCCCCGTTGACCTGTTCGAACAGGATTTGATTGTTTATCCGCCATGATTTGGATTATAATTCATTAAGACAGATTAAAAGACGTTTCACCATGAATTAGGATTAATATGTACTCTACGGGTGAGCATTGTCTTTTTCATTTTCAACAGGAGCGAATATTTATGGCAAAAGCAATACCTCCGAAAAACTACTTAATCGATATGGATGGTGTTCTGGTCAGCGGGAAAGTTCTCATTGAGGGCGCGGACGGCTTTATTCAACGGCTTAAGAACCGCAACGCAAAATTTCTGGTGATGACCAATAATCCGATGTACACACCACGTGATCTTGCGCACAATTTGCTGGCAAGAGGTTTGGATATACCAGAGGCAAACATTTTCACTTCGGCGATGGCTACGGCACGCTTTTTACATGCTCAACGTCCCAATGGAACAGCCTTTGTGATTGGAGAAAGCGGCTTGACGACAGCCATCCATGATATTGGATATATTATTTCCGAACATAATCCAGATTATGTCGTTTTAGGCGAGACCGAAAGTTATAACCTGGAGCAGGTTACGAAAGCGGTGCGTTTGGTGGCGGCAGGGGCGCGTTTTATTGCCACAAACCCGGATCCTTCTGGTCCTTCTGAGCATGGTTTGGTGCCCGCCTGTGGAGCGATGGCAGCATTGATTGAACGCGCTACACGGCGATCTCCTTTCTTTGTGGGTAAACCCAACCCGTTGATGGTCCGTTCAGCACTTAAGTATATGGATGCCCATTCAGTGAATACAATCATCATTGGTGACCGGATGGATACCGATATTGTCTCGGGTGTGGAGAGCGGGATTGAGACGATACTGGTACTTACAGGAGTAACGCACATTGAGGACGTTGCTAAATTCCCTTATATTCCTACCCAAATTGTTAATTCTGTTGCGGATATCAATCCTTAATGGCAGAAAAACTCTCTCATTTGGATGACAGCGGGCGAGCACATATGGTGGATGTGGGTGCCAAGCCTGTTACTGAGCGTGTCGCGATTGCCAAAGGGGAAGTGCTGATGCGCACTGAAACCCTAGAGCTTATCCGGCAGGGGACAATTAAGAAAGGCGATGTGTTGAGCGTAGCGCAAATTGCTGGTATCATGGCAGCCAAACGTACGGCTGACTTAATTCCTTTATGCCATCCATTCGCTATAAACCAGGTGAAGGTTGATCTGGAATTGAACTCGAGCTTACCGGGGGTGATGATTACCGCCATGGTAAGTACGAGTGCCAAGACGGGCGTGGAAATGGAAGCGCTTACGGCTGTGTCTGTGGCTGCCTTGACGATTTATGACATGGCGAAGGCTGTTGAGAAAACTATGCGTATACAGAATATTCGTTTGGTGGAAAAATACGGTGGTACGAGTGGAGACGTGATTAATGAATAATCGTTCTCCTTTGATAACGATTGCATTTCTGGTCTTGCTCATTCTGGCTTGTAATTTGAGCGATCAGGTGAAGCCGACTTCCGTGCCGCTGCCAACCATTACACCCATTCTGTACACACCTGCCCCCGCGCCGACTGTGTTTCAAACTGGCAATTGCGTTAATAAAATCGGTAATATCAGCGACCAAACTTATCCAGATGATACAGCGGTAAAGGCGGGAGAAAATTTTGTAAAAACATGGGAATTGGAAAACGCGGGAACCTGTACCTGGATGCCGGATTACGCTCTGGTGTTTGTGGCGAATGAACAGATGCAGGCGGTCAGCCCGATGCCGTTAGGGTCATCTGTAAAACCAGGGGAAAAGATTGAGGTTTCGGTGAGCTTGACTGCTCCTGAGTCTGCGGGAAAACAACGCGGCATTTGGATGTTACAGGATTCGGCAGGGAAGGCTTTTGGCTCAGGAGAGAAAGCTGATCAGACTTTTTGGGTGCAAGTGGTGGTCAAAGCTGATGACGTTAACCCGGTTGTTAAAGTAAAGCCGGGCGACATTATCTTGAGCCTTGACAAGCCTTATTATTCCGGCGTATGCCCGGTCAGTCTCAAGTTTAATGCCACTATAACCATGCGGAAACCGGGTGATGTTGAATATAAACTGGAGATGAAAACGGCTGGTTCGGATGAGCCGGCGAAAGCGATTGCGTCAGACCGCTACACATTCAAAGCCGGAGAATCGCTTGCGGTGGCGTATCCGGCAATCATTACGCATACTACCAGCGGATGGACACAGATGAGCGTAACATCACCGCAAGAAGTAATCTCCAACACTGTTCATTTTTTTATTCAGTGTAAATAACCTCAGTACGGGATAAGATTTTTTATCCACAGATAAACACAGATTATCACAGATATCCAAGATTTACATTTTTTTCATCTGTGTAAATCTGTGAAATCTGTGGATTGTATTTTCTTTTTTCCTTATCCCGTATTCACGTTAAATAAGAAAGCAAAGGATCAACGCATTTTGCGGCGATAATTTTTGGTTTAATTCACGCTGTTGCCGTTATCGTAAAGGACGCCGTCCAATACTTTGATGACGCGCGGGATGCGTTTTGCCAGACCGACGTCATGGGTAACCATGATGAATGTTTTCCCCTGAGAGACCAGATCTTCAAAAAGGTGGAAGACTGAATCGGCGGTTTTGCTATCCAGGTTACCGGTTGGTTCGTCACCAAGAATGAGTGGCGGGTCATTAGCTAGCGCCCGCGCGATGGCGGCACGCTGCTGCTGACCACCCGAGAGCGTGGTGGGCATTTTGTGAGCTTGATCGGCGATGCCGACCATATCCAAAAGCATCATGGCGCGTTCGTACCGCTGGCGAGGTGTCCACATACGGCAGAAATCCATGGGGAGTGTGACGTTTTCGATGATCGATAATGTAGGCAATAATTGAAAGAACTGAAAGACGACGCCGATATGGATACCGCGAAAGCGTGCCAGGCGGTTCTCATCCATCGCATTCAGGCTTTCACCGACAATATTGATCGCACCGGAGGTTGGGCGGTCGATGCCGGTGATCATGTTGATCAATGTGGATTTTCCAGAACCACTCGGACCGACGACACCAACCAGCTCCCCTTTTCCTACATTGAGATAAATGTGCTTCAAAACATGTATCTTACCTGCCGGTCCCTGAAAGTCTTTGACGATGTCTTCCAGTTGGACAAGGTGTTCAGCGGGGTTAAGTTCCAGTTTTCCGTTGCCGTTGTTCTTTATCATAATTAAAATCCTTCAATAAACGATTAATCGTTTTTTTATTCGTAGCTGATTGCTTCGCGCACTGTAATTCGCATGGCGTTTTGGGAAGGCACGATGCTGGCAAAGATAGAGATGAGTGTGACGACTCCAAACCAGATGCCTAAGCCGGGGAATGAGTAGGTGAACATGAGCGGAGCGTTGAAAAATGCCATCCCGATGCGGTAGCTCAGTGCCTGTCCCAACGGAAAGGCAATCAAACCAGCCAGAAACCAACTGAGCCAGCCGATTATTACGCCTTCGGTAACCGTGATTTGCATCAGGTCACCGCTGGAGGCACCGACGGCGCGCATTACGCCGATTTCACGGGTGCGTTCGATGACGTTGATCCCCATTGTGCCCATCAGGCTGATACCGCCGACCAGTGCCAGAATCATGGCGACGGTAATCAGAACGCTCGTTAGAATCTGGATGCGGGCTTCCAAGAGTTTGAAATTCTCGGTCGCAGTTTGAATTTCTTTCACACGATATCCAGCCTGGGTCAGATGGGTAACAATTGTATTTCCTAAGGAGGTCAAAAAGATTTTGTCGTGATAAGAAGTGGTGATTTCCAGGGAGTTTACCATACCAACACTGTTGGTTATTTGTGTAAAAGGTTCGTAATTGACATAGGTCATAGGGGTTTGACCAACGCCGACAACGCCACGAATTTCACCGACGATGTGCCAGGTTGTCTTGCGCTCGCCGAATTTTAGAACAATGTCACTGCCAATATGCAGGTCGGGTTCGCGGTCGAAGACATATTGGTTGACGACAATGGCATTGGTGTCATCGGGGTGGAGCCAGCGCCCAGCCAACATCACTGGTGCGAGAAGTTTTGTGTTCGCGGGTGCGGCGATGACATTCATCGGGTCACTATCTGTGCCATCACTGCGGTAGCGCGGAGCGCTGGTGGTCCGCCAGCCTTCGAGGGCTTGTACACCGGGTGTCTGGGTGACGATAGGTGAGACTTCTTCTAAATGGTAGGTGCGATTGAGACTGATCAACAGATCATAACGGCTGAACTGGTCGAGCAAGTTATACGCTGTATTCAGCAGAGAAGCATTCAGGCAGAAAACTGCCACGAAAACACCGCCACCGAGTGAGAGGGTAAAGAGGGTCATACCCAACCGCCAGCGTTTACGAAATGTGTTGCGCAGTGAGAGCATTACTGGTCCAGATAATCCGCGCAATTTTCCCAGGATATGTTCGATGATACCCATTTTAAAACCAGCATCCAGCCCTTGAGAGCTGATTGCTTCTCGTACGGTAGTAAACAGTGTGCTGGAGATGATGGGTTTGAGGGATGCCAGTAAAGCCACGAGAAGGGCAACCACGATTTGGACGCCAATGACCCATGGGATGACAGCGGAGGTGATAATATCGAAATTCAACATCGCAGCCACAAATTTGCACAGTTCCAGGCTGACGATTATTGAGAGCGGGACGCCAATCAGAAGGGCGAGAACGCCCATGAACAAAGCGAAGACGAGATAAAGACTGAAAACTTGATTTAATTGCCCGCCAATGATACGCATGATGCCGATTTGGCGGATTTGCTGGGTGAGCACGGCATCCATCGTGTTGGCGACCATCACGATGCTGATGATGACCAAGAGAAAGCCGGTGATTGTCAAGATAAGGATGATTGTTTGGAAATTGTTTTCGACGGGAGGGCGGTTAGGGTATTGAGGGACATTAACTGTATTGACTGTCCAGCCGTCCCATTCGATGTGCTCACGAATGCTGTTCATGATTTCATTGACGGTATTTCGGTCGTTGGGTTTTCCATTGAGCGAGATAAGGAGTTTATTGAAAGCACGCGGCTCGTCGATCCATTGCAGAGTGTCAAAAGAGATGTAACCGGCGGCATTGTTAGTAACATCACTGGGGAAGATGGTAACATCTTTGACCACTCCGACGATGGGTATTCTGCGCTGCAGCCCGTTGATGGTTTCTACTAATAGGGTGTCGCCGAGATTTACACCCATCAATTTAAGGGATGACCGCTCGACGACTAACCCATTCTGAGGCGGGGGCCAGGTGCCGCTTTCTAATTCGACACGGTTCAAGCGGATATCGTCGAATTGATCGATGGCGATCAATTGCAGAGTGCGCCATTCCTCGGTTGTTTTCCCGGTGAATGTGTTGGGTGGGACGAGCACGCGCATTTCCACCGCCCGCACAGCGTCTGCTTCGGCAACCTGCGGGAATTTGCGGATGTGTTTAACCAGACCATCGTCGAAATTTCGTACCTGAAATGAGGCAGTAGCGGCAGAGGCGGCGTTGTATTGGATTTCTATATTTTGCATGAGGATGACGCGTTCTGCCAAGACTGTGCCGAGTCCGAACACACCCACGGCAATAGAGATGATCGCCAGTCCCAAACGAGAACGGTTATACCAGAAATCATTGATGACTTTGTGCCAGCGCGGGCTGATGAGGATATCCCAGTTAATAATAGATTTGACAGACATGCTTATACCTTACTCGGTTCGTTTGAGATGATTCCATGCAGATAGACATCGATAAAAGTGTCTAACGCATTTTCACGGAAGGATTGAGGACTTGCTGGAGCGATTAAGACATCCGTTAAATAAAAAGAAAAGATGAAGCCGATCATCAGGCGCATCAATAGAAGCGGGGGGATATTACGCATTTTAAGATTGTTCTCTTGAAGTGATTGGGCAATATTGACACCCATTGGATAAACCATCTGGAATATTTCACGAATATGAATGCCGTTGAATTCCACTGCTTCGATGAACATCAATTGTAGAAAGCCTGGTTTCTTATCCAAGAGTGTCATGATCTGGTAGATGGCATTGCGCATAAAGATTTCCACATCTTCTCCACTGACGGCTGCCAGGGCGGGTAAGAAATCGTGATATGGATGAAATTCAAGGAAGACAGCATGAAATATCTCTTCTTTGCTGGGGTAATGATTGTAGATGCCGCCCAGAGCGATGCCGGCTTTTTCGGCAATCTGGCGCATGGAAGTGCCGTGATAACCCTGGTGAACAAAAAGGTCATAGGCAGCCAGTAGAATTTCTTTGCGGGTGTTCTCGCCTTTAGATGGAAGTGTTTCTGTCATATTGGTTCTCTTATATAAACGAACGTTCGTTCATATTTCAATTATAGCACCTTTTTCCCCTGCGTCAAGAGGTAAAAGGTTTTCTCTAAATTGGATTTGTAAACAACGATATATTATGGGACTAATTCTCACTATATATTCATTATTGACATGATTTTAGATTTGAAGTAAACTCAGCTCTACGCAGAAAAGCATAGACCTGATGAGGGGATTGACTTCAAAAAGTGCGGAATCTAACGAATAGCGAATCGGTTAATCATGACAAACGAATTTGAAGGTATAGGTTAGAGGATGCGCCTGCTTTGTCTGGGTGTTTCCCATCACACTGCTCCCGTTGAACTCCGTGAGCGATTAAATAAATCGTCTGAGAGCCCCCATTGCGACTTTGTGGTTAAGGGGCGAAAAAGCTCAATCTTTGAACTCGCTGTCTTATCTACTTGTAACCGCTTGGAAGTATATGCGTCGGTGCCAGATCATGGGATTCCGGGCGAGAATCATGACCAGCTTTTTAATCCCCTTTATCAGTATGTTGCCGAAATGAGCGGTGTTTCGATCTCCGAGTTTGGGGCGCATACGTATCATTATTCAGATATGGATGCCGTCCGCCATCTTTGCTGGGTTGCAGCCGGTCTCGATTCGATGGTTTTAGGGGAGCCGCAGATATTAGGGCAGGTTTCACAAGCACATGAAATGGCACTTGGTTTGGGGAATGCCGGGCATGTTATCTCTTCGTTGTTTCGGACTGCGATTCAAGCCGGAAAGCGAGTGCGGACAGAGACGGCTATCGGGCGACGACCAACCAGTTTGAGTTCTGTGGCTGTTCACCTGGCAGAGAGCGTGGCTGGAGATTTGGAACAGCGCCGGGTTTTGGTGATCGGAGCAGGTAAGATGGGGGGATTGATCGTCGAAATCTTAAAAAGCCATTGTGCAGCCGATGTAACCATTACAAGCCGTACTTTCGAACATGCGCAGAAAATGGCGGACGACCTAGGTTGTAAGGCGCTGCCTATCGATCAATTGCAAAATATGATGGCAGGTTCCGAGGTAGTGTTTACTGCCATGACTTCACCTCATTTTATCATTCATTACGATATGGTTGATAAAGCGATATCCGGGCAGAGGGAGCGTTCGATGTTAATGGTCGATTTGGCATTACCGCGCAATATTGATCCAGAGGTAAAGAAAATTCCGCAAGTAAATTTATTGGATCTGGATGACCTTCAATCTTGCTCGGAGCAGTCGATCGATACACGGAAGGGCGAAATACCGCGAGCTGAGATGATCATCCATGAGGAAGTAAATGCGTTCGAGAAATGGCTTGGAATAATTCCGGTGATTGGTGAGTTGCATAAAAAAGCCGAAGATATCCGCCAACGTGAAGTGGAGCGGACTCTTCGCCAACTTCCTGATCTTGAACCGCGGGTAAATGAACAAATTGAAATATTATCTCGTTCCATCGTTACGAAATTACTTCATGAACCTACCATGCGCCTGCGGAAGGAAGCCAATCATGTCAACCTGGTAGGATATACAGAAACCCTGTCGCTTCTGTTTGACCTTTCCGACCATACTCACAAAATACCAGAGAGTAAAAAGCCAAAATGCAAACCTTGACAACGCGTACCATCAAACTTGGCACACGTACTTCCAAACTTGCCCGCTGGCAGACGGATTATATCTTGAGTCTGCTTAACAAAGCCCACCCTGATCTTCACTACCGGGTAGTGGAATTTGTTACTCAGGGTGATAAGGTGCTTGACCGTCCATTACCGGAGATTGGTGGTAAGGGAGTCTTTACAGAGGAATTGGAAAGAGGGCTGCGTTCAGGGATGATTGATTTAGCCATCCACTCTCTGAAGGATTTACCCATCGAAGATATTCCCGGCTTGAGTATCGCCGCAGTAAGTAAACGCTTTGATGCGCGGGACGTCTTAATTTCTGCCAAGGGTTGGACGCTTGCAACGCTGCCGGGTGGGGCTCGGGTGGGTACATCAAGTCTGCGACGTGCAGCGCAATTACTGGCTTTCCGCCCGGATTTAAGTATTTTATCTTTGCGGGGGAATGTCGATACACGCATTCGCAAAGCGATGCAGGAAGATTATGATGCGGTCATTCTGGCGGCAGCAGGGGTTCTACGCCTGGGATTGGAACATTCTGTTACTGAGTTTCTACCGATTAATGTAATGCTGCCAGCCCCCGGACAGGGGGCGATTGCGGTGCAAGCGCGATCGATCGATTTGGAATTGAAAGAGCTCCTGATGAGGATTGATCATCCAATGACGAATATTGCTGTTACTGCTGAACGCACGTTTCTGGCGGCGCTTGGCGGAGGCTGCTCAGTTCCGGTGGGTGCCTATGCTGAATGTGATGACACAAGCATTGAATTAAACGGTATCGTAGCATCAATCGATGGTCAGAAGGTCATCCGTGTCTCGGGAAAAGACTCCGATCCGCGGGTATTGGGTCGAAGGTTGGCTGACCAGGCATTGGCGCAGGGGGCAGGAGAATTGCTGTTATGAATGGATTGGCTGGTAAACGAATTCTTGTAACGCGTCCTCAAGACCAGGCTTCGGCTTTGATAGAAAAACTTAATGTTTATGGGGCAGAGTCGATTGCGTTTCCTACGATTAAAATTGCTTCATTAGATGACCCTGCACCCTTGTTTCAGGCAATTGTCGAGCTGAGATCTTACCGTTGGGTGATCTTTACAAGTGTGAATGGAGTATCTGAGTTTTGGAAATACCTGACTGCCTGCGGTCAAAATGAGGAGGCATTTGTTGGTATCGACGTGGCGGCGATTGGTCCGGCAACTGCCGAAGCTTTGAGAGAGCGCGGTGTGGAACCGCGTTTTATGCCGGATGAATATATCGCCGATGCGATTGCTGCAGGTTTGGGGGATGTACAAGGCGAACGTATCTTATTGCTGCGGGCTGATATTGCCCGTAAATCGCTTAAAGAGGAACTCGAAAAACGTTCTGCTATCCCGAATGAAGTTGCGGTCTATCACATACAGTCTGCAGACTTCTCACAAGACGTATTAATGGAGTTTGAAAGAGGCATTGATATCATCACGTTCACCAGCGCCTCGACAGTCCGAAATTTTATGAAACTGATGGAAAATCAATCTTTTCCTTCATTGAGCCAGGCTGTGATTGCTTGTATCGGTCCTATTACGGCTGATGCTGCCAGAGAGTGTGGGCTAGATGTTCATGTGATTGCTGCTGCTTATACGACTGACGGCTTGGTTCAAGCCTTGGTCGATTACTTTAATCCTACCCCTTAAAGGAATAGCTTTTAATGAAAAACCAAGACAATCCAACCAGTATTTCACGGCAAACTGCGACAACCGGTTTCCCAACTGGCAGACCGCGCCGCCTACGGATAACACCGCAGATGCGAGATATGGTGCGCGAGACCAGCTTAGATCCAAAGGATTTTATTTATCCCTTATTTGTAATGCACGGACAAGGAATTAAGAATGAAATTTCTTCCATGCCGGGTGTGTTCCAATGGTCTTTAGATTTATTGGTTGATGAGATCAAGTCGATTGCCGGTTTAGGTATTCCTGCTGTTGTTCTCTTTGGGCTGCCTGCTCACAAAGATCCGATTGGGATTGAGAATTTTGCGGCGGATGGTATCGTGCAGCAAGCTACCCGGTTAATAAAAAATATGATCCCCGAAATGGTTGTGATTACGGATGTGTGCTTGTGTGAATATACCGATCATGGACATTGTGGCGTACTTAATGTGGGAGGGGCTGACCGCCCGCAGCCGCAACTGCCTGAAGGTTATGTGTTGAATGACCAGACTCTGGAAATTCTGGCGAAAACCGCTGTATCTCATGCCGAGGCAGGAGCGGATATTGTTGCTCCTTCTGGTATGTTAGATGGCATGGTTGCGGCTATACGGAGCAACCTGGATAGCACTGGTTTTGAGCATATTCCCATCCTGTCATACTCGACCAAGTATGCATCTGGTTTTTACGGACCTTTCCGGGAAGCAGCGCAGGGTGCACCGAAATTTGGTGACCGAAAAAGCCATCAGATGGACCCGGCGAATGTGCGCGAAGCCCTACGCGAGACTGAATTAGATATCGCTGAGGGAGCCGATATGTTAATGGTCAAACCGGCTTTGCCGTACCTGGATATAATTCGGCTCGTGCATGACCATTATCCACAATATCCATTGGCTGCTTATAATGTAAGTGGTGAATATGCGATGGTCAAAGCCGCCAGTTCTAAAGGGTGGGTAGATGAACAGAGGGTGGTCCTCGAAATTTTGACGGGTATCAAACGGGCAGGCGCAGACCTGATTATCACTTATCATGCAAAGGATGCAGCGCAATGGTTATAAAAAATTCTGAGACTTCGCAACGGTTTTTACGGGCTTGCCGGCGTGAGCCAGTGGATTGTACTCCGGTCTGGTTCATGCGCCAGGCGGGACGTTATATGAAAGAATACCGTGCTATTCGAGCAAAACACACACTATTGGAAATTTGTTTGCAGCCTGAATTGGCTGCTGAGGTTACTTTGCAGCCGGTGGAAGCGTTTGGGGTGGATGCAGCGATCATATTTGCAGATATATTACTGCCTCTTATCCCAATGGGGATAGATTTGAAATTTGAGGCTGGCGAAGGACCTGTGATCTATAATCCGATTGGAAGTGCGAAGGATGTGGCTGCTCTGAAGACTGTCGAGCCACGTGAGTCGTTGAACTATGTGCTTAAAGCAGTGAATCTGGTGCGGCATGAATTGGACGGAAAGACCCCTTTGATTGGTTTTGCGGGTGCGCCTTTTACGCTTGCCAGTTATATGATCGAGGGCGGTGCGTCGCGTAACTATATCAAAACAAAAAAGATGATGTATTCCAAACCACAGATTTGGTATAACTTGATGGAAAAATTAAGACGCGTCATCGCGGATTATTTACTTGCTCAAGTCGAAGCGGGTGCCCAGGCAATACAGCTTTTTGATAGTTGGAGTGGAAACCTCAGCCCAGAAGATTATCGTGAGTATGTTTTGCCTCATTCGCGATCAATATTTCAGGCACTTGCTCCTACCGGAGTTCCCACGATCCATTTTGGGACTGGAACAGCCATGCTGCTAACGGCGATGAAAGAAGCAGGTGGGGATGTTATCGGTCTGGATTGGCGAACACCGTTGGATTGGGGTTGGGATGAATTGGGATACGATGTCGCTGTGCAGGGTAATCTTGATCCAGTTGTATTATTCGCCCCAAAATCCGAACTTGAGCGGCGTATTTATTTGATATTGAGGCAGGCGAATGGACGTCCGGGGCATATCTTTAACCTTGGGCACGGGATTCTCCCTGAAACGCCTGTGGATAATGTAAAAGCTGCAATTGATATGGTTCATGAGTTGTCGGTGAAAACGCTAGGGTAAAAATTTCAAGTATCTGGTATAGTTAAGGCAAGCCATTATCAATATGCAGTTTGACGTAAGGAGAAACCATGGACAGCTTAAAAAAATTTATTAGCCATAATCGGATACTCAACATGTTAAAAGGCTTTTTCTTTCCACCAGCAGGTGTGCCTTTATGGGTACGTATTCTTCCTTATGCTGTATTGGGAATATTAACCATTGTGGTATTGGTAGCCGGGACTTATGCGTGGGATTATACGAATTCGCCAGCATTTTGTGGCACCACTTGCCATACCATGCCGCCAGAGTATCAGGCATATAATGTATCCCCCCACGCGCGGGTGGATTGCGTTGAATGCCATATTGGAAAAAGTTTCCTTGCCACCCGTATTACGCGTAAAGCTGGCGATATCAGCCATATTATTGATTTGGTGTTTTCAAATTATGAATATCCCATATATGCGACTAAAATGCGCCCTGCCAGGGACACTTGTGAACTTTGTCATTTCCCTGAAAAATTTTCAGATGATAAGTTTCGTGAAATTAAACAACATCAGAATGACGAAGCCAATACCGCAGTCTCGACTTATATCTACCTAAAAACAGGGGGTGGCAGTCACCGTGAAGGATTAGGGAAAGGGATTCACTGGCACATCGAAAATCCAGTCTATTATCTTCCAACAGATGCTTTGGAACAAACAATTCCCTATGTACGCGAGGTTGATGAGAAGGGAAATGCGCAGGGATATTATGTTGATGTCGTATCAGGGGTTAAGTCAGATACAATCAAAGACGAGAATTTGAAAAAAATGGATTGTATTACCTGCCATAACCGGATCTCTCATCTTGTTCCTCAACCTGAAGAAGCGGCAGACCAACTCATAAATCGGGGAGTTATTTCTCAAAAAATCCCAGAGGCTCGGATAAAAATGGTGGAAGTCCTGCGTGCTAAGTACGATTCGAGCGAGCAGGCTTTGAAGGCAATTGGCGAGTTGGATAAATATTATCAAGAGAAATACCCGGATTTTTATACAGAAAATTCTCAATTAGTAACCGACATGATCTCAGCCGTAAAAGGTACTTATAACCAATCGATCTTTCCATCCCAAAAAATCGCATGGGAGACGCATCCGACCAATATAGGACATAATTATTTTCCTGGTTGTATGCGCTGTCATGATGGAAAACACCTCAATTCAAAGGGTGAGGCAATTCCGTTGGAGTGCAACCTATGCCATTCTATTCCGGTGGTAGTTGGTCCAGATAAATTTGTCGCTAATATTGAGATTAGCCGGGGACCTGAACCTGAGTCGCATAAGAACTCGAACTGGATTAATTTGCATCGCAGTGCTTTTAATCTGACCTGTTCTACCTGCCATACGATGAAAGATGCTGGCGGAACCAGTAATACATCTTTTTGTTCGAATAGCGCATGTCATGGGACCGTTTGGAAATATGCGGGCTACGATGCACCTGGTTTACGAGAAATCATCCAGAAGCAGTTGAAAGAAGTGGCTCCCCCGCCAGAGCCAACGACACCGGCTTCGGCGCCTAGCGCAGGAGGGGAAGCAACCGCAGCTTTGACGTACACAGACAAGGTTGGGGCGATCTTCCAGCAAAATTGCGGGAATTGTCATGGCGGTCAGGGTACAACGATGAAAGGATTGAATCTCACCACGTATAAAACTCTTATGGCAGGTGGTGAAAATGGCGCTGTGATCCAGTCTGGTGACGCGGATAATAGTTTATTAATAAAGACAATTGGTGGGGCACAACCTCATTTTGCACAGTTATCTGCTGAGGATCTGGATCTGGTTAAAAAATGGATTGCTGCGGGCGCTCCTGAGGGAACACCTTCTGTACAAGAAACGCCGACTCCCGGCGCCGGTGAAATTAGCCAGGCAAAGTCATGGGATGGAGGTATTCAAACCATGCTTGCCAGCCGCTGCGTCATGTGCCATGCTGAAGGCGGTATGGGCGCTGAGAAGGTAATTTTTACAGGTTACCAGGATGCAATTAAAGGCGGTGAGGAAGGTGGTGTAATTGTCCCCGGTAATTCTAAAGAAAGTGAGTTGGTTCAAGTTCAATTAAAAGGTGGACATCCTGGACAATTGACGAAAGAAGAATTAGACCAGATTATTGCATGGATTGACGCAGGAGCCATTGAGAAATAAAAAAATCAGGCTGCCAAGTAGGAAATTGCAGCAGATCCAGAAGGAACAGTGAGGAGATAAACTCGATGGAAATATCTAAATCAAGGCAGTTTTTTGCAGAGGCACAAATGCTTTTGCCGGGGGGGGTTGATTCACCCGTACGCGCCTTTCGCGCTGTTGGCGGTCAACCTTTATTCATCGAGCGCGGTGAGGGAGCCTATTTGCAAGATGTGGATGGGAACCGGTTTATCGACTATGTTTTATCCTGGGGACCGTTAATCCTGGGGCATGCCAATCCGAGTGTAGTCTCCGCAATAAAGGAAGCTGCCGCCTGTGGAACAAGTTTTGGCGCACCCAGCCCGTTGGAAAACAAATTGGCTAAGTTGATCCAGGCGTTTATGCCATCCATGGAAATGATGCGCTTTGTTAACTCGGGGACGGAAGCGACGATGACTGCCCTGCGTCTGGGGCGTGCATTTACGGGAAGAAATAAAATCATCAAATTTGAGGGATGCTATCATGGGCATGCCGATATGTTACTGGTGAAGGCAGGCTCAGGCGTAGCAACGCTTGGTCTGCCTGATTCGCCAGGAGTTCCTGCGGGCTATGTGGCGGATACGTTGGTTGCACCTTATAATGATCTAATCGCGGTTCAACAGCTATTCGAGAAATTTCCGTCTGAAATCGCGGCAGTTATCATCGAACCTGTTGCCGGTAATATGGGGGTTGTACCGCCCGTTGAGGGCTTTTTGAAAGGACTACGTGACATTACAAAAGCGGAAGGAGCTTTGTTGATTTTTGATGAAGTGATGACAGGTTTTCGAGTTCATCCTGGCGGTGCTCAGAAACTGTATGGTGTCCAACCGGATTTGACCACGCTCGGAAAGGTAATTGGTGGTGGTTTGCCGGTAGGAGCGTATGGTGGAAAAAAAGAAATCATGCAATTGATCGCACCTTCTGGGGCTGTTTACCAGGCGGGAACTCTATCCGGTAACCCATTGACGATGGCGGCAGGGATCGCAACCCTGACTGAATTACAAAAGCCAGGGACATGGGAGATGCTCGAGGCACGTTCGGCTGAACTGGTTACTGGGATGAGTCAGGCGGCTAAGGAAGCCAAAATTAATACTGTCGTCCAAAGAGTGGGAACGATGTTTACCACTTTCTTCACAGATCAAGCGGTGATCAACTGGGAAACTGCCAAGTCGGCTAACACAGAAAAATATGCGCAATATTTCAGGGCGATGCTCGAGAAAGGGGTTTATTTTGCGCCCTCTCAATTCGAAGCTGGATTTATGTCAACAGCCCACCGCGAAGAAGATATTATAAAAACGGTTGCCGTTGCTCAAGAGGCTTTCAGGAGCCTTTTTTAGACGGGGGTTGTAGAAACGGGTAGGGTAGCGTTGCTAAACATAATTATGAAATCGTCAGAAGAAAAGAAGCCCCCCAGTATTCAATGGTTAGATTTATCGGATGCCGCTCAGTTCCTGGATGTGCATTTTACGACGCTGCGACGTTGGGCTGATACCGGTAAAATAAACTATATCCGTACTCCAGGTGGGCGCAGACGTTTTTCGATGGCAGATTTGGAACAATTCCGTTCCTCTTTACGCCAGGCAGAGGTAACCCCCTATCCTGCCAAATTTCCCAGGGAACAGCCGAATGATATTGTGCACCGGTAGATCGCTACAGAAATCTCACAACAGGAATATTGGCTGTACCGTTTTACTGATGTCCAGAGACTAAAATTTAAATATACCGGACAGATGCTCTTCGGTTTATTAATGCAGTACAACAGCCGTACCGAAGGTGAGGAAGTGTTTTTACAAGAGGCGGAGCGAATAGCAAGGGATTATGGATCCGTTTGTTTTCAATCTGGAATGTCCATTACTGAGACTGCGCAAGCATTTATCTTTTTCCGCCGTTCGATTATGGGGATGGTTTCTAAAACGAATGCAGTCTTTCGGCAAAGAGATGAAGCCGGTCAACGCCTGTTAAGCAAAACGCTGGATTTTATGGATACCTTGCTTCTGGCGACCATTGAAGGTTACTCTAAACAAAATGATAATTTACTTTCGGAAGGATGATTTAAGAAAATGCAATTAATCCGCCAACCTGCGTATGATGTTAATAGTCGCCCATTCTTGGTGATTTGGGAGACTACCCAAGCCTGTGATATTGCCTGCCGGCATTGCCGGGCAGAAGCAAAACCAGAACATGACCCGCTGGCGATGAGCTTTGAAGAGGGTTGTGGTTTGATTAAACAAGTTGAACAGCTAGGTAAGCCGAATCCTTTATTTGTGCTTACTGGAGGAGATCCATTCAAAAGAAAAGATATATTCGACCTGGCTGGATATGCCAATCAATTAGGATTGATGCCGGCTGTATCTCCTTCCGCGACACCCCTTCTGACAATAGAAAACTTGCAACGTCTAAAAGATAATGGCGTGCGGGCGATTTCGCTCAGCGTTGATGGCTCTCATGCGGCACTGCATGATGATTTCCGGCGTGTGGAAGGTTCTTATGATTGGACGGTTAACGGTTGGATGTTGGCGCGTTCTATGGGATTGAAGGTGCAAATTAATACGACAGTTACCCGCTATAATCTGAGTGATTTGCCATCCATGTTTGCATTAGTCAGATCGCTGGGCGCCATGACGTGGAGTTTATTCCTGTTAGTGCCAATGGGACGTGCCTTATTGGAAGATGAAGTTTCTCCGGATGACTATGAATCCGTGATGAATTTCTTATATGATGCTTCTAAGTTTATCAGCGCAAAAACGACCGAAGGTCATCACTACAAACGCGTCGTCTTGCAACGTTCAGCCCTGGAAAAGCGCCAGTTACCGATGGAAGATTACATGCATCTGAATGATACTTACTACAAGCTTAAGGAAGGTCTGGACGCTGTGACCCTCGGAACGGATTTGCCGCCGGCAGGGGATCGTATCCGGCGTACTCCGATGCATATCAACTCAGCGAGTGGTTTCGTTTTCATCTCGTTGAAAGGTGATGTTTATCCCAGTGGATACTTACCGGTTAAAGCTGGCAACATCAAAGAGACTCCATTGGGAGAAATCTATGTGTCCAGCCCGATCTTCCAATCTTTACGTGATCCATCGAAATTAAAAGGGCGTTGTGGTCGTTGTGAATTTAATACCGTATGCGGTGGATCGCGTTCACGAGCCTATGCCATGACGGGTGATCTTTTCGCTGAAGAGCCTTATTGCACTTATGAGCCTGGAACTTTCCCGTTTTCAGCAGAAATCCCAGAACTGAGTGGTAAACATTAATATTTCCTGGCTATTCACGTATACTGGAGAAATGAGACAATGAAACCTGCTGTATTATTAATGGCATATGGGGCGCCAGAGAACCTGGATGAAATTGAGGCTTTCTTACTGCATGTGCGTGGAGGACGGGTTAGTTCTCCGGAATTCATTGAAGAGATTAAAAAGCGTTATCGTCTAATTGGGGGAGGATCTCCACTTTTGGAGATTACTCGATCTCAGGCGCAGGCTCTGGAATCGCAATTAAATATTGAGTACAAATCAGAAAACAGTAGTTCTTTCCGAGTTTATGTTGGGATGAGGCATTGGAAGCCAACCATTAAAGAAGCTATAAAGAAAATCGTAATGGATGGATATAGCGATGTGGTTGCTTTGTGTATGGTTCCTTACTATTCTCGGATGACGGTAGGTGCCTATTTTGTTGCGCTTGAAGAAGCGCAGGAGAGCCTGAAAAATGAAGATGTTTTACAAGCAAGACTCAACATACTTCCTATTGATAGCTGGCATATTCAGCCTGATTATATTCAAGCCATTGTAGAGAAGACTAAGGAGGGCTTGAAGCAGTTTTCAGACGTTGAACAGGAACAAGTATCTATTATTTTCACTGCACATAGTCTGCCGGCATCTATTGTGGCACAGAGTGATCCGTATTGTTCCCAATTGGAGGAGACAGCCGGTCTGGTTGCAAAGGAATTAGGTCTCGAACGCGAGCGTTGGCAGCTTTGTTTTCAGAGTATGGGTGCTGCTCCGGTCGAATGGTTGGGTCCACAACTCAAAGATGTGATCGAGCAAAAGAGCCGCGAGCATTGTTCTCGTTTGCTCATTGTTCCAATTGGCTTCTTAGTGGATAATGTGGAAATATTATACGATATTGATATCGATGCACGCCAGTATGCCTCCGAGCGGGGCATCCATCTGGAACGCACTCGATCTTTAAACACATCTTCTCTGTTGATTCGAGCATTAACCGAAATTGTTAAGCAGAAAACAGAATCGATGTGTTGATTCTTGTGGAAAAACTATGGAAAAAAAATGAAGAATGTAATCATCATTGGCGGGGGAATTTCAGGACTATCGACTGCGTATCATCTTCAGGAATCTGCTCGGGCTTCAGGTTTGCCGGTTTCTTATACACTGATTGAGGGTGAAAATCCTGGGTGGTAAAATCATCACTGAGCAAGTTGATGGTTTTACTGTTGAAGGAGGACCAGACTGTTTCCTCAGACAAAAACCATGGGCATCGGAGCTATCCCATAAATTAGGGTTGGGAGATGATTTGATGGGTACCAATGATGAGCGGCGGAAGTTGTTCGTGGTCAATAAACGCCGGCTAACCCCTCTTCCAGACGGGGTGATGTTAATCATTCCTACCCGAATCGCTCCTTTTGTAACTTCGACTTTAATTTCCTGGTCTGGGAAGATGCGGATGGGGATGGATTTATTGATTCCTCCTCGCAAAAGTAATGGCGACGAATCGATTGCCAATTTCGTCCGGCGGCGGCTTGGAGAAGAGGCGCTTGAGAAGATTGCTGAACCCTTACTGTCTGGAATTCATGTCTCTGATCCGGAGGATCAAAGCTTGTTGGCAACTTTTCCGCGATTCCGCGATCTTGAATTAAAATATGGTAATTTGATCTTTGGTATGCTGGCACAGATGCGGGCTGCCCAGAAAGCTACCCCCACGAATCCGACACCGGTTGCGCAAAACACGCCATCTTCATTATTTATTACACTTAAGAATGGTTTGGGGCAAGTCATTAATGCTTTAGAGAACCAATTGATGGATGGTCAGATTGTTAAAGGGACGAAGGTGGTGAGTGTTGAAAGAACGGCAGACGGGAGTTATATGGTGGAGACACAAGATGGTAGGAAGTTCGTGGGATGTGCTGTGGTATTGGCTACGCCTGCCTATATCTCTGCAGATTTGTTGAACGGGATTGCTCCAGAATTATCCACTCGTCTAAAAACAATTCGTTACGTTACCACTGCGACCATATCTCTGGGTTATGCACGCAGTGAGTTGAATCATGCGTTACATGGTTTCGGTTTCGTAGTGCCACGCCGCGAGCGGAAAGAAAAGCATGTGGTAACTGCCTGTACCTGGACATCAACTAAATTTAATCACCGGGTGGCGGAAGAAAACGCGCTGATCCGTTGCTTTGTGGGTGGACCGGGGCAGGAAGAAGTAGTGGAACGTGATGATGAAAGCCTGATTCGGGCGGTTCTTCATGACTTGAAAGAGCTAATGGGGATAACCGCTTATCCAGTTTTCATCCGGATTTATCGCTGGCACAAGGCGAATCCTCAATATGATGTTGGACATTTGGATAAAGTTGGCGAAATACAAGCCTTATGTGCTCAATTTTCAGGATTATATGTTACTGGCAGCGCTTTTGAGGGGGTTGGTGTGCCTGACTGTGTTCGCCAGGGAAAACAAACCGCTCAAAAATTAATAACGGATATTGGTTTTTAAGTCCATCGATTCCTGCCTGTGGAACATTCTTTCATTCGCTGGTAATCGTATCCTTCGTTTGTAAATTAAGAATATAATCCCATAGCTCTATCTGAGTGCGCGGCAGCGGTTGTTTTCTGTTACGGACGGCAAAAAGTTCGCGTTCCAAGGTGAGACCAGAAATCTCAATTTCCACAACCCGTCCGGATTTAATTGCTTCGGAGGCAGTGGCTTGAGGAAGGAAAGCGATTCCAATTCCTTTTTCGACTGCACGTAAGATGGCTTCGGAATTGTCAATAATTAAAACGATATGCAGCATGTCGATGCTGATACGGTGTTCATACAACGATTTGATGGTAACATCGCGAATTTCTGATCCCTCTTCTCTAATAATAACTGGTTGTTCTAACAAGCTTTGCGAGGATATTCTGGGATGTTTAGCCAATGGATGTTTAGCCAATGGATGTTTAGCAGGAACGATCAAGCTGATTTTGTCTTTGAGAATAAGGATACTTTCAATATCAGGATGGTCGATGCGCCCATCAACAATTCCAATATCCACCTGTCCTTTTACCAAATAATCCAATGCAGAATCGCGCTTACAAGTTCGAACATTGAATCTTACCTGAGGGAACAATTCCAGGAAGCCTTGAATATAGTCTAATAAGACATAACGCCCCGAACAAGTTGAACAACCAATATTGATCTCGCCATTGATTTCTCCATGTAAAGAAGTGATATCCGTTTTTAAACGGTTAGCACAGGAAAGTAATTCCTTTGCCATAGGGATAAGGGCAATTCCTGCTTCGGTCAGACGGATCGTCCTGCCCTTGCGAATGAATAATTTAGTTCCCAAGCGAATCTCCAGATTACGGATAATCTGGCTGACTGCAGGCTGCGAGAGGTGTAATGTGCGCCCAGTTTCACTGAAATTGCCGTTATCGGCGGCAGATAAAAAAACGACGAGTTCTTGAAGATCAAGCATTTCTATGTATCTCTAATAATAAGTCTAATCATAACTAAGTAGGTCTTAGTTTCATAAGTTAAAGCAAGGTTAATGTCATAACAAAGTGTAATGGAATTAAGTAAATTCATCTATGTTATTATATACTAAAACAATGTATAATCTTATAACTGGTACCCGTTTCATCGGCGTGATTTACGATTCTGAAAGGAGGATTTTATGCATCGAATGAACAACAAGGTTATTCTAATTATAGGTATTGTATTATTTGCTGTTGCTCTCGGTGTAGGTTTGTTCGGATATATTCCGACTTATGCTGCAGGTCCCACACCAACCCCTGCGCCTGCACCGGCTGAAGCAACACCACCCCCATTCACCGCACAGATTGGTGTGGTGGCAATGTACCCTGCGATGGGCGAGATCAATAAGGACACCGGCCGCCCTACTGGAATCCTGGTACCGCGCGGTGATGACCCTAAGAAAACGTATGCCGTATTCAGCCCAGGCACGGCGAATGTCCCGCCTGGTGTACCTGTATATGTCAAAGCCAGTGCCTCAGGTGTTGCTCAGGGTGCTGCACTTAAAGAT
>Ga0194063_10000350_pt1 | contig 33944 bp, 32 predicted proteins | sample SepL3720m_MetaG_FD_155459 | JGI IMG/M metagenome (GOLD analysis project Ga0194063, IMG submission 155459) | Anoxic zone freshwater microbial communities from boreal shield lake in IISD Experimental Lakes Area, Ontario, Canada - Sep2016-L373-20m | ecosystem: Environmental > Aquatic > Freshwater...
GAAGATCTCCACGGCCCCATCGAAATGAGCACCTAGGCCTTAAGGCCGCTGCCCGTGGCTGAACCCACCAGCTTCAGCTGGTGGTGGGTATCAGTCTTCCTCAATTTCCGATCAGTCCTGCAAGCGTCATCACGGAAGTCGGAGGCGGTTATGGAGCATATCTCCATAAGATTCGAAACGATTCTATTCTGATCGATCCTGTTGATGATCAAAAGAGCAGCGCACTCATTGAAGGTGTACTAACAACGTATCGCTCCAATCCTTTCGTCAGGTACTTTGCATCAGATCTCCAAATAATTCACAATCGTTGCCTCACTCTTTCCTCCGGTCAAGGACACATCAAACGCATTCAGAAAACTCTTGGAGAAGCCTTACGAAAGCATGCCAGTCTCGTGCGTGGGCAGGCGGACATTGTCATCGATCTCTACGCAATGATGTATGCCGATCGTACTGAAACGGATGCCCACATTGACGGTATCCCTGATGATCTCTGTGATTTGTGGGAAAGAACGCGTGCTATGATATCTCTTCTTTTGAGGGCTCCATCTAGCGGAACGATTGTTTCAACGGCGACGGGAAGAATCCCTTGCCAAATCGCTTCTCCCACCTACAAGTGACGACGGGCAATCTTTCTTGAACACACACTCCCCGCACTGCCTGTTGCGCGCCATGCACACCGCTCTTCCGTGGCTGATCATCAGCGTATTCACGAGTCCCCAGTCTTTCTGTGGGAAGAGCTTCAGGAGGTCTTTCTCGATCTTCTCCGGTGTTTTCCCTTTGCTCAGCCCCAGCCGGAGCGACAAACGTCCCACGTGCGTATCCACAGCAATCGCTTCGTTTTTCCCGAAGGCGGCATAGAGGATGATCGCGGCGGTCTTGCGTCCGACTCCTGGAAGTTCCGTAAGTTCTTCCATTGTCTGGGGGACTTTGCCTCGGTGTTTCTTGAGCAGAATTTTGCAGAGACCGTGAATGAACTTTGCTTTGTTGCGAAAGGTTCCGCAGGAGTGGATCAGCGTTTCCAGCTTCTTCCGTGAGAGGCGGAGGTAGTCTTCGGGTGATCTGCAGAGCGCGAAGAGTTTTGGCGTCACAAGGTTTACGCGGGCATCGGTGCACTGTGCCGAGAGGATGGTGGCGACGAGGAGATCGAGGGGGGTTTCGTAAGCGAGGAAGGAGCGCGGGGGTGTGTAGAGGCGCTTGAGGATGTGGAGGATTGCGGTTGGTGCGATGGAGGACACGGAGGAAAGATACAAGATACAAGAGACAAGATCCAAGAAAGATACGAGATCCAATATTCAATGAACAATCATGTTACACAGTCCAATTCTTGAGAAGTCGGTTCGTACACCTGGATCTTGCATCTTGTTTCTTGGATCTTCTTGAGTAGGCACGTCAATCTCTCTTCCTGGATCATCCCCTTTCCTCGGGTATAGTCGGCTCCCCATGCTTCCCGCCTTCACGGTATTCGATACCGAAACCACCGGCCTCGATCCCAAGCGTGGGCACCGCATCATCGAGATTGCAGGGGTGAGAGTAGAGGACGGCAAAATCCTAGAGGAGAGCGCTTTTGTGCGGATGGTGAACCCCGAGCGGGAGATTCCGTGGGAGGCGCGCAGGGTCAATCACATCAGTGACGAAGAGGTGAAATCCGCCTCGACGATTGATCAGGTGCTTCCGGAATTCCTCACCTTCGCTGCGGGGTCATCCCTCGTCGCGCACAATGCCGAGTTCGACATGGGATTTCTGGACTGCGAGAAGGAGTGCTGCTGGGGGTACGTGGATCTGCCGGAGTGCTTCTGCACGCTCAAGCTGAGCCGTTCACTTTTCCCAAGGGAATTTCGTCATAGTCTGGATATGGTCGGTGCACGCCTGGGGCTCACCGTTGCCGGCAATCTCCACCGTGCGCTCCCCGATGTTCTCATGACGGCGCAGGCGCTCCTGAAGATGATGCAGGTGGGGAATATCGGTTCGCTCGATGAGCTTAGGAAACGCGCAGGGATGCGGCAGGTGGTGGCGGGGCGGGGGATAAGGACTTAGGACTTAGGACTTAGGACTTAGGACTCTGGTATAATGTGATCTCTTCAAAATGCCTGCTCTCACCGTTATCACCGGCGCCGATAATCCCATCCTCCGCACCCAAGCGAAGAAGGTTTTGAAGGTCACGAAGGACATCCTGAAATTGATCAAAGACATGCGCCTGACGGTGACGGATGAAGATGGAGCCGGCCTCGCCGCTCCACAGGTGGGTCAGTCTCTGTCGCTTTGTTTGGCGAACATCGTTGGCAAGATGACGGTTTTCATCAATCCGGTGATTACACGGTACGGCAAGGAGCAGGAGGTGATGGAGGAGGGATGTCTGAGCTTGCCTGGGATCGTAGTGGCAGTGCCGCGCTCTACCGATGTCACCGTGAAGTTTATGGATGAGAAAGGCAAAGAGCAGGAGAGGAGGCTGCGGGGTTTCTCCGCTCGTGTGATCCAGCACGAAGTGGACCATCTGGAGGCGAGGTTGATTGTGGATTATGAATGAAAGATCCAAGAGATAAGATGCAAGATCCAGGGAAGATCCAAGATCCAAGATCCAAGATCCAATTAGCTGGTTTATTGAGATCAGGATTGAGGATCAGATGCAAGGTGTATTGTTGTCCAGCTTTACGTATGAAGTTGCGAGGTCATCATAGGAGCATGGATTCTCACGATTTTTCTGCGAACAGAGAACACAGTTACGATCTCTCGGAACGGACATATCGATTTGCTCGGGCAATCTGCGCTTTTCTCAAGAAGATCCCTCGATCGATTGCCAATGAGGAATACTCCCGTCAACTCATACGGTCCTCTGCTTCAGTCGGAGCCAATTACCTTGAAGCGAATGACGCATTGGGGGCGAACGATTTTGCCGTCAAGATCAAGACCAGTCGGCGCGAAGCCAAAGAGACGACGTTCTGGATCCGTTTACTTGATCTGGAAAACGCTTCGGGGCTTGAACCAGATCGCCAATTGCTCCTCACCGAATCTCAAGAGTATGTGCGAATATTCAGCGCAATTCTCCTATCTTTCGAGAGAAACCGTCGGAAGAATTCGGAGAAATCCTGAGGATAGCCCTCTCCTCCAGTACACACTACTCGGACATTGTCTCTTGTCTCTTCGTTGTATCTTGGATCTTCCCTAGATCTTGCTTCTTGTTTCTTGCATCTTCGTTGTATCTTGCCTCTTGTTTCTTGTATCTTCTCCTCGTCCAATAGCTTCTCTCATTTCATCAACTCAGTGTCCATATTAGAAGTCATCATCGGCTTGGAAGTCCACGCGCAGATGAATACGAAGACGAAGATGTTCTGCGGGTGCGATAACGATGCCTTCGGCAAGGCGCCCAATACGACCGTCTGTCCGATCTGCATGGGGCACCCGGGGACGCTGCCTGTGCCCAATAAAGAAGCCATTGCGAAGGCGCTGCGGTCGTCTCTGGCGATCGGCTGTACCATTCCGCCCGACTGCCACTTCGATCGCAAGCACTACTTCTACCCGGATCTCCCGGCTGGCTTCCAAATTTCGCAGTACGACTTTCCGCTCTCCAAGGCAGGGTCTGTGGAATATGACCTCGCCGATTCCAGCGGGAAAGTCACGGGTACCCGCGTCTGCCGAATTACGCGGCTGCACATGGAGAACGATGCCGGTAAATTGACGCACCGCTACGGCAAGACGCTCTGTGATTACAACCGTGCGGGCACTCCGCTCATGGAGATCGTTACCGAGCCGGATCTGCGTTCGTCGGAAGAAGCTGTGGCGTTCGCACAGGAATTGCGTCGCATTCTCATCTCCGTGGGATCGAGTGAGGCGGATATGTTCAAGGGCATGATGCGCTTCGATGCGTCGATTTCTTTGCGGGAGAAGGGGACGGAGAAGCTCAATCCGCGCAGCGAAATCAAAAATTTGAACTCCTTCAAATCGCTGGAGAAAGCGCTGCAGTATGAGGAAAAGCGGTTACGCGATCTGTGGGATGAAGCGGGTGGCCCGCTCCCGCACGACATCACTGTCGGCTGGATGGATGATGAGGAGAAGACGAGATTACTTCGAACGAAAGAGACTGCCGATGATTATCGCTATTTCCCCGAGCCGGACATTCCCCCACTGCACTTCGACGCTGCTGCAGTCGAAACTATTCGCCTGTCATTGCCGCCGCTCCCGCGCGATGAGAAGAAGAAAGTCCTCACGCTGGGCCTAACTGATGCCGAGGCACAGCAGCTCAATGACAGTGCGCTCCTCCGCTCGCTCTTTGATGCCGTCTATGGAAAAACGAAAGATGCCAAGCGCGCGTCCAGTATCGTCATCACGCAGCTCCAGGGCTTCCTCCATGCACACGAGAAGACGCTGGAAGAGGGTCCGGGTACGGAGGATTTAGTCTCACTCATCGAGGCCATCGACGCCGGGACGATCTCCGGGAACAAGGCGAAGGAGGTGCTGGAGACGATGGTGGAGACGGGCAAGAAACCTTCTGCGATTATCTCTGAAGGCGGGATGCAGCAGATCAGTGATAGTGGTGCCATCGAAGCACTGGTCGTCAAAGCCATTGCCGCCAATCCAAAAGCCATCGAGTCGTATCGAAACGGCAAAACCGCAGCGCTCGGGGCGATCGTGGGATGGGTGATGAAGGAGACGCGTGGACAAGCACAACCGGAGAAAGTTCAGGAAATACTCCTCAGAAGGATTGGCTGAGAAGGGGCAGTTCACGTCAGATTAATCTGACGTGACAGGCGATTCCGGATGCCGTGCAGAGCATCTTGGGGATGAAGCTCCAATGACGAAGGGCGATTGAACCTTGATGAAAAGGATCATTGGATAAGTATGATTCTTCCGAGAGAGTTATTGACGAGAGGTGGCTACATCGACAGATTGTCTGTGTGGCTAATGATGATTTCGAAAAGGCAGCTGAGAGTGTTCCTGCCATTTTACGATGTAGCGGTAGATTGGCGTATTTTGGAAACGGACAGAATGTAAAATTGGTTATGCGACCTCAATTTTTGCCTTGTGTGATATTTCTCGGTAACGGCTATCCGCTCCAAGACGAAAAGGGTAATGCTCTGACGCCGATCGTTACTGGATATTCTCTGAACGAATTTGGCTGCAGTTTCCGAACGGAAGGTGGAGGGCAATGGACGTTCATAAAGGAAGAAGCCCCACTGTTGAGCGATGCTCAATTGTTGAATGCATGGTTGCTGACAAATCTCGGAGTGAAGGTTGTAAGCGAAAAAGCGTGAGCCATGATTTACAGGCTTTATAAAGTTCCTCCAATCTGCTACAATTTATAAAGTTCCAGTGATTTCCATGAGTACTCCTCAGAAGCTCTCCACCATTCAGCGGCTGTCGGGTTTGAGCCAGACAGAGTTAGCCCGGAAGTTCGGCGTCTCCTTCGTCACGTTCAATCGCTGGTTCCATGGAAAGGCCGTCCCACGGCGGAAAGCTCTGGAGCGTATCGATGCGCTGTATCGGGAGTATTCGGGACTCACCGTGATCCCCGAGGAGCTGCTCACGGCCAAGAAGGCCATTACGATGCAGAAATCTCAGAAGATGAAGTCCGTCCTGAAGACGATTCTCGAGAATCCCGATATCCGGGATCAGTTCGTCCTCGTGCTCACCTACACATCCAATTCCATCGAGGGCAGTACTCTCACGCAGGAGGAAACCGCCGCTGTGTTGTTTCGGAATACTGCTCTCCCCGATAAAACCATCATCGAGCAGCTGGAAGCCAAGAATCATCAGACGGCTTTGCTGCGGTTATTCGATCATCTTGCTGCTGACCGGCCGATCGATGAAGTGCTCATTCTCCGGTTGCACGGCATGCTCATGAACGGTATTCGTCCGGATGCCGGAGTATATCGTTCCCATGGTGTGCGCATCGTCGGTGCGGATCTGCCGACGGCCAACCCTCTCAAGGTTCCTGTGCTCATGGAGGAGTGGGCAAAGAATGTTCTCGCTGATCCGGAAGATGCACTATCACACATCGCTGCTCTTCATGCCCGCTTCGAGCAGATCCATCCTTTTTCGGACGGCAACGGTCGCATTGGGCGGCTGCTCATGCACGCGATGTTGCTCCGGCAGAACCTGCCGCCAGTGGTGATTCATCCGGAGAAGAAACGCCTCTATTACACGTTTCTGAATACGGCGCAGAAGAAGGGGGATACCTCTCTGCTTCAGGACTTTCTCTGCGATGGGGTGATGGAAGGGTGGGATATTGTCGAGAGGAAGGGATGAATTCGGTATACTTTGCCTATGCTGATAGTTTCCGATAATGAGTTGCTGATTCGGGAAATGACCGATTCTGACGATGAATATTCGCTTCTACTTTCATGGCTGAATAATCCAACGGTGAGTGCGTGGTATGAAAACACCGCAGGTCTTACGATGGATGCGATCCGGTCTAAATATCGTCCGCGTATTGTGGGAGAGAGCCATATTCAATCAGCAATTATTGAGTGGAAGAACAGGCCGATCGGGTACCTTCAATATTATGAAGCACGGAAGGAAATGGATTACGCTTATCCGGAGCCGATTTTGGAAGAGCCAAATGTTTGGGGAATCGATATGTTTATCGGAGAGTCGGATTTACATGGGAAAGGCATAGGTTCGGCCACTCTTTCGTTGATGATGCGCTATCTGATGAAGGAAAAAGGCGCACAAAAAATCATCATGGATCCGGATGTGCGGAATGAGCGTGCGGTCCGCGCCTACGAGAAGGCAGGTTTCAAGAAGGTGAAAATCCTTAAACAATGGGAGCAGCATGGAGAAGAATGGTCGGATGCTTGGCTGATGGTCTATGAGAAGCCATAGATTCGGGTGTACGACAGTTTTTTCGCGCTATCGTTTAAACCCGCTACGATGGTGCCATGGAACGAACAGTTGCCCTCACTTGGTCCTGGCTCAATATCCTCACGAAGAAGCGCGTGGATGCGCTGCTCACACTGCGCAGTGATCTCTCGGAAGCGCTTCAGGCATTGGACGAAGAGCTCTTGAGAGCACTTGGATGCCGCGAGGAAACGGTTTTCAAAACACTGAATCGCCTCGAGGAATTCGATCCTGCTTGGTACGAGAAGGAGCTTGCGAAGCGTAAGATTGCATTTCTGTCGTTTGACGACGAGGGATTTCCAGCTTCTATCAAAGAAATCGGCGATCCGCCGGTGTTCCTGTATTCCCGTGGCGATCTTTCGGTTTTGTCCGAACCCTGCATTGCGCTCGTGGGGACACGGGAGATGTCGCCGTATGGTAAGCGCGTAGCCGAATTATTCACGCCGGCGTTCGTCCAAGCAGGAATGGTGACCGTCAGCGGTTTGGCGACGGGAATCGATGCGGTGGTTGCTGCGGAGACCATGCGCGCAGGAGGGCGAACGGTTGCGGTGCTCGGCCACGGTCTTGGCTCCATCTACCCGCAATCCAATGCGCGGCTGGCGGAGGAAATCGTCGAACATGGTGGTCTGCTCCTTTCGGAATTTCCTCTGGATGCGCAGCCGGACAAGTATACGTTCCCCGCCCGAAACCGCATCATTGCAGGTTTATCGCTTGGAACGGTTGTCTTGGAAGCGCCTGTGGGCAGTGGCGCGCTGATTACTGCTGAGCTGGCGCTGGATTACGGTCGGGATGTCTTCGCGGTGCCCGGACAGATCTTCGATCCCAATTTCGCCGGTAGTCATCTTTTACTTGCTTCGGGACAGGCGAAGCTGGTCCAGAAACCGGAGGACGTGCTCATCGAAATCGGCATCGTGGGACCAGATGCCGGTGCCGTTTCGGCATTTACACCTTCGACTCCCGACGAAGCCGCGCTCTACAAAATCCTCACGACCATGCCCCAGAGCCTGGATGATCTCGTGCAGCGATCGGGGCTTGCCGCAGGGCTCATCGGGGCGACGCTCACTATTCTGGAGCTGCAGGGAGCGGTGAAGGGGGTGGGGGAAGGGAAATGGGTACGGCGGTAAGGTTGGAACGAGTTCTAAAAGTTCTAAGGGTTCTAAATGTTTCTCCCTTACAACCCTTACAACCCTTACAACCCAAATTTGGTCATTGGTCATTTGAACCGCTACACTGCCCGTCATGAAGTCTTCTGCATTCACCAAGCTCATGTCGCAGCCAGCCGTTTTGCTCGGACTCTTCGTCCTGCTCCTGTCCTTCCTCACGTACTTCCAGAACTACCAGAATCCTCCTGCCCTCTTCTGGGACGAGAACTACCACATTGCGAGTGCACAGAAGTACCTCAATGGCATCTACTTCATGGAGCCGCACCCGCCTCTGGGCAAGCTCCTCATTGCGCTCGGCGAGAAGATCTTCCATCCGAATGTCGCCGATAATCAATTCATTGGAACCGATTACGGCAAGGAGCTACCAGCTGGTTTTTCCTTCATCGGCTACCGCTTCTTCCCCACCCTCCTCGCGTGGCTCACGGCTCCATTGCTGTATCTGATTCTCCTGCTCATTCTCCGGCGTCCGCAGGAGGCCACGATTCTGTCCTTCCTTTACATTTTCGATAATGCCGAAATCGTCCATTCCCGCGGGGCGATGCTGGATTCCACACTCGTGTTCTTCTCGGCCGTCTGCATCCTCGCCTTCCTCCTCATGCTCGAGTGGAAGAAGAATCTGCGGCGCCTCCTCTGGGCTGCGGCACTCTTCGGCGCGGCATTTGGCGCGGTGATGACCACCAAGGAGACCGGTCTCATTTTGATTCTTTTCTTACCTTTCCTCCTCTGGAAGCTCTGGCCCGACCGTCAGGCGATTGGCAAAACGCTTGGGGTGATGGCTGCATCGTTCCTCGTGATCTTCGTCGGGGTCTGGCAGACGCACTTCGCCCTTGGGTCCACCGTCAATCCCAAGCTCCCGGATAGCGGCTACTACCAGGCTTCCCCGGAGTACAAACAAATCCTCACCGACGGGACCAATGGATTCATCCAGAACTTCCCGGTAATGCTCCGCGATTCTCTCTTCTTCATGGGGCACTATGCTGCCGGTGTGCCGCGGCTGGATTTGTGTAAGAAAGACGAGAACGGCAGTCCCTTCTACGAGTGGCCGCTGGGGGCGCGGTCCATCAATTACCGCTGGGAGACGCCGGATAGCAGGCAGTACCGCTACCTGTACCTTCAGGTGAACCCTGTGATCTGGTGGACAAGCTTTGCCGCCGTGCTCATCGGCCTCGTATTGCTCGTGGGCTCGGTGCTGCGCCCGCCCAAAGAGCCGCTGGAGCATCGCTTCCTTCTCACGGTCTTCCTCACGATGTACGTCTGCTACATGATCGCCATCAGCCAGCTCTCGCGCGTGATGTACCTCTACCACTACTTCCCGCCGCTCTTCTTCACCTTCCTGATCCTGGCCGTCGTTTTCCTGGAGCTCAAGGGGTTTGCCAAGTGGAAATTCACGGAGGAGGGGAAGCAGTGGGGGCTCCTCATCTTCGGCCTCCTCATCTTCGCCGCATTCCACTTCTACCGGCCCTTCACGTACTACCAGGCGATCACCGATGAGCAGTTCAAGCGCCGCGCGTTCTTCCCGTACTGGGAGCTCACGTGCGTGAATTGCCAGAAGGAGAGCCCGATTGTGGTGCCGACAAAATAGCGTGTAGCTGGTTAGCTTCTTAGGTTATAGCTTTTAGCTTTTAGGAATGCTTATCCACCAGCTTCGGAATTTGGGAGATATCATCCCTAAGAAGCTAATAAGCTACCAGCTACAAGCTCTTCCCCGTATTCATCCCCGCCTTCTTGAGCTTAAAGAGATCCGTAAACATTCGGAGGATCACTTTAAGATTGGCTCCGGTCTGCGTTCCCCGCAGACGCGGGTAGTGGTGCACCATTACCTGCTTCCAGCGGATACCGTTCTGCTGCATCCGGTAGAACATTTCCGCATTGATCAGGGCTCCCGTGGAGAATGTTGGACGGATCGTGGGCCAGAGGGAACGCTTCCAGACCTTCATGGCGCAGTTGATGTCGCGGACCCAGATCCCGAGCACGAAGAAATTGAGCAGGGCGAAGAGCTTGGCATTGATCCTGCGGATGAAGGGATCGGCGCGCTTGAGACGGCGGCCCGTCACGAAGTCGTATTCATTCAGAAGCGGCAGCAGCTGGCCGAAGTCCTCGGGATTGAACTGCCCGTCGCTGTCCATGTAGGCGACGTATTCTTGTGAAGCCTTGTCGCACCCCGATCGCACGGCACTGCCGTAGCCCAAGTTTACCGCATGCCGGACGATGACGAGATTCAGGATTTCCTTCTGCAGAGTTTCCAAGACTTCCTGAGTCCCATCTTTCGACCCGTCATTCACCGCGATGATCTCGCCGTCGATGCCCTCCTTCTCCATCCACTGTTGGCACGCACGCACGGTCTCGCCGACATTGGGTTCTTCGTTGTAGCAGGGGAGGATGAGGGAGAGGCGCATAGACGAATAGATGTTAGCGAGAAGTTATCGAGACGGGAATGAGGAAGAGGGAGTTCTATGGAAAAAATTAAAATATGAAATAATTATTGATACGTATATTCTAATTCCGCTCATCTATTTGTGATCGTGTAAATAACAATAATTTTCTTATGAGATTCCTAGCCATCTGTAAAAGAATGAATATGAGAAGGAAACAAGCATTTATTCGTTGTGTTGATTTTTTTCGCAATATTTCTTGGGTATTCAATCATGCATTGAGAGTGTATCCGTTTGTAATATTGATGCTGATTGTAGGTATTACTCTATTCGTATTTCTTCAATCAAACTTGTGGTTTCCTGTTCCGCAAATTTCTCGGTATGCGATATTACTAGACCATTTTCGTGATGCATTTCATGATGGCCAATGGTATCCGAGATGGTTACCCGAACTCAATGGGGCGTATGGTTATCCTACTTTTGTTTTCTATCAGCCTGGCTTCTTCTTTTTTGCGCTCCCGTTTACTGCGTTGCCGGGATATCCCGAAATGTCATTCAAGAGTGTCATTTTTCTGATGTTTTTTATTGGCGCATCTGGAACATATCTACTTTTTCGTGATTATTTAAATAGGGCAATGTCACTGTTAGGGAGCGCTTTTTTCATCCTTACTCCATATATTTTCGTTGATTTATATGTGAGAGGTGATTTGAGTGAACTATTGGCCATGATGCTTTGTCCATGGCCACTCTTTTTCTTTTCTCGATTTTATGGAGGGAGGCTGAATAGTTCGCGAGCGATTGGGTCATTAATTGGTATCGCAGTTTCTCTAGCATTTATTGTCTACAGCCACCCACTTATTGCCGAATTTCTTATACCTACTTATTTTGTTTTGTTTACATATTGCTGCTTAGCATCTCCACGATTAAAAGGAATATCCCGCTTCATTCAGATGTGCCTGATAGCCCTTTCTTTTATTGTTGCAATAGTGATTAGTGCGCCGTATTGGTTAACCGTGATTCGGATGATGAAATATATCGATCTCAGCGGGACATATGCAGGATATTATGCCCCAACCAATCATCTTGTTTATTTTTCCCAATTCTTTTCTCTTTTTTGGGGTTTCGGAGGTTCTGGGCCAGGCCCTAGTGACGATATGTCTTTTCAGATTGGCATATTCCATTTTCTTGCTGCTCTTCTCGGTGCTTGGTTTGGCAGGCGTTCTCGCCTGGTGCAAATATCCTTTTCGTTATATTTGCTTATAATAGGGATTATAAGTCCTCTAGGGAGCGCATTTTGGAGTATCCCTATCAAGTGGATACAAGCAGTACAGTTTCCCTGGCGTTTATTGGCCATTATCGCTTCTCTTCAGATATTTGCAGTAATAAGTTTGTTTAAAAAAATTCAAGTATCACGCTTTTTTTCTATTCTCCTTAGTCTTTACATCGTATTAGCTGCAGTTATTTATCACAATCAGTTTACACCCTCAGTGGGAGGGTTTTCTCTCTCTTGGGAATTGAATAATGCAAGGAGCAAGGAACGAGAAGAATTCCAGTTTTATGCAGATATTGATGAATTTAGACCACTTAGCAGTCGCTCGAACCCCATTGCAGAACCCCGTCACGATCAACCAATTTTGGTTTCTTCTGAACAGGCTTCGATTGTACCTGCAGCGGACAATAATCCTTCGTTTATTCACTTTTTCGTCAATAGCGCATCAGGCACTTTGATAACCTTAAATCAGATATACTTGCCGGGTTGGGCCATTGGCATTGATGGAGAACGGATTGAACGTGATTTCATTGAGCAATTTCTAGCGTCAGACGGGAGAATACAAATCCCTCTGTTAAGGGGAACACATGAGATACAGGCCTCTTATGCAGGCCTGCCAGGCCAACAACAACTGAACATCGTTTGTTTTATATTTCTATCTTTGTTACTGGTGTTATGGATATGGGGATTTTGGTGTCCTGAGCGAAACCTGAGTAATTGGAAAGTTCTCAAGCAAAGGTCAGCCGAAAGATCTTTGTGATATCGTCACAATTCTGTCTCGATCAGACAAATTGATGTTTGCTAGTATTTTTTCTACAATGGCCAAACAGCAACTTATGGTTATCAAGCATCCAGCACCTCGAAAGAAAGATGAGATTCCTGCCAATCGAGGTTCTTCGCGAAAGAAATGGGTTAATCTGCCGAAGAAAGTAACACTATTATCCATCGCCTTTTTCGTCCTATTTTCCCTTCTCCTGTTGGTCCGCCTGTATGCCACACCTAGGATAAGCGAGTTCTCCTACCAATTCGACGGTCAGGAAGTCGGTCACGGTCCCAATCCTGTCATCATCCCGACGCAGGGGGATTTCTTGACGATCACCTTTTCGGTGACATTGCCACTCGGGTACTCCACCTCATTTTTTGTGAAGCCGGATGATTGTCTCGAAAAGGTGGTGATCAATGGGCGAGTGGTTGAAGGGGCTGAGTTCCAGTTTTGCGATTATACGGTGATGGGTCGTTCGCTGGATTTCTCTGGGTATCTCCGACGGGGAAGTAATGACGTTGTGGTTCGCATCAAGGATCTCGGCGGACTGACTGGGCTGCGTCTTACTCCGGATTACACCGATTCATTCTTCGTGGCCATTCATCTTGCGCTCGTCGTCACTGTCATTCTTTACGTTCTTGCATTACTCTTCCTGATTGTTCATTCGTTGCAGGAGCGGCTGATGGCTTCCATTTTCATCGGAGGGTGTGTGCTGCGGGTTCTGTATTTTCTGAAGACTCCCTTCGATGTTCGTGGTCACGATGTTGGATCGCATTTGGAGTACATTCGGTACGTCGCTGCCAACTGGAAGATTCCTCCGGCGAGCGAGGGTTGGGAATATCATCAGGCTCCTCTGTACTACTACCTCTCGGCGATTTGGGCTCGTCTGGCGCAAGTGTTCGGATGGGATGAATCATCGGTATCTCGTCTCATCCAATTCCAATCTCTCCTGTTTTCCCTGGCGATTCTGGGAGTGGGATGGTGGATGGCCACACTCCTTTTCACGCGCAAAGAGCGCCTTATGCGCTTGTTGTTCGTGGGCGCGATCGCCGTATTTCCCTCTCTCATCATTCATGCGGGGAGCTTCAGTAACAATAGCCTTTCGACTCTTTTCAATTTCCTTCTTATTGCCTTGCTTCTTCGCTGGTGGAGGACGGGTAAGCCACGCGATTGGAATTGGATGCTTCTCATCTTCGCATTAGCTTTCGTCACTCGCGTCAGTGCCCTGCTCTTTCTTCCGGTGATCTGCCTGCTCCTGCTGATGCAGAGAAAACTACGGTGGATGACCAAGTGGCGTCTGGGAGCCCTCTCCCTTCTCTTCCTGCTCTTCGCTTGTGGATGGCTCCCGTACATTCGCTTCTTCGTCGAGCAGAATTCGACGAATAGCTACACGTTCGGCAGCCAATCGATGAGCTCTGGACTGGCAGTGCCCACAACCGTCCGCGCGTTGACCACCTTCAATCCCGTAAAAATACTGGAGACGGTATACAACGATCCTTGGAGCGATAATCTGCGGCGGCAGTATTTCTGGGAGTACTTCTATAAATCTGCGTTCTTTGGCGAATTCAGTTATCCCTCCAGCCTCAAGACCGTCTCCATCGGGATGCTTCTCTTGAGCTTGCTCCTACTGCCGTATGCTCTCTTCGGGTTCCTGAGGACCACGTATCGGAAATTTTATCTTTTTCTTCCGATCCTGATCTCCTTTCTGGCGCTTCTGGGTGCCCAAGTATTCTATCGTCTCTATGCACCGTTTTCAGCGAATCAGGATTTTCGGTTTTCGCTGGCGTTAGCTCCGGTGATCATTATCTACACATTACTGGGGATCTCGGAATCCTTCGTATGGTTTCGGAGGATAGGCGTTATCTTGGCGGTGGGGTTTATGCTTTGTTGTGCTGTCTTCTTTGGGATGTTGTTCTTCGTAGCGTAAAACATATTTTTTGTATGATGAAACTATTTGAAATAAACTGCAAAAGCTCCCCCCAGCGGAACATGGTTTCAAAAAATCTTCAGACGACCGGAAAGAAAAGAGTTACAGATCGGTCTTCAGTGCGGTCTGCGATCCTGTGGGGTTTGGTCATCACGGTTGCGCTGCTACTCTTTGAGCTTATCCCATCTGATGTACCTTTGTTACAGGCGTATACGAGTCTCGAGCAATGGGATACCCGTTGGTTTAAGAGCATTGCTGTCGATGGCTATCATGATTTGGGGTTGCCGTCCGTCAGAAGCAGCCTCGATCAGGAGAGAGAGAATGTTGCCTTTTTCCCTGCCTATCCTCTTTCAGCACGATTTCTTAGCCTCATCACCGGTCTTCCCATCGACTATGCGCTTCTGCTCGCCGCTGCGTTTGCCTGTTGGGGCATGTGTACGTATCTTCTGCTGATTCTGCGCAAATGGCGGCTTTCTCCTACAATGATTGGGGTTACATTTTTTCTCATTCTCAGTTTTCCCTCAGCGTTTTATCTCGTTTCAGCGTATTCCGAAGCGCTCTTCTTCTGCATGCTTTTGGGAATGATCTATTGGCAGGGGCAGACATCATACTATTCTGTGCCCCTGAGCATTCTGCACGGCTTTATCATGTCGGCAGCCAGAATTTCTGGTTTGCCTCTTGCCCTGTATCCCCTTGTGCATGTATTGCCAAATGCCAAGCGGTGGAGACTCCTATTTCGTAGGTCTCTCGCTGCCGGGCTCATGATGTCAGGAGGTCTTTTGTTCTTTATATTCTGTGCAGTCAAATTTGGGAATTGGAAGCTGTACATGGATACACAGCGCATCGGTTGGGGGGTGATTCCTGATTATTTTGCCATTTTTCGATTGGAGACGTATCACATGGAGCTTCTTCTTCCCCATCTGCCAGGATACGGAGAAATCGGATTACTGACGGTTCCACTCGGAGCACTTTGGTTTCTGATCTTGCTTGCGCTTGAATGCACAGTCATACGCGCGCGCGACCCGGATGGCTGGAAGATTCGCCTAGGTCTGTACTACTGCGCCTTCACCATCTTCTTTCTCTCCGTTTCAGGGAGTGTCAGCATCGGGATGTCGAGCATTATTCGTTATTCCCTAGGTGTGCATCTCTTCCTCGTACTCGCCACGATGCATATGCTTTCCCGTTCGGATATTCCCCCCAAAGTACTCATGGTCATTCTCGGAGCATTCTGCTTTGTATCGTTTTTGCTTCTAAAACTTCACGTCGAAGCATCCCAGCATTTCATCCAGGGGTTGTGGGTTTGAGCGATGTATCAGTCTTTCCCTTAGTACTACCTACCCTGTGAGCACAGAGACCAGACGATTGTTTGTAATCCGCAGTATCACCTCAAGAACAATCATCGCGATATCTCTGGCGTCTTCGCAGGGGTATTCAATATGATCATTCTGATGAAGATGCTCATTGTCGGAGGAGGAATCTCCGGGCTTACGGCATGTACCAATCTTTCCGATCATGGGGAGGATATTCAGATTACGCTCGTTGAGCAGCAGAGCCGCTTCGGGGGTCTGGCGAAGTCTTTTGTCTATGGGGGAGAGTATGTATTCGATATTGGTCCGAAGCGTTTCCACACGGAGGACGAGGAGGTGCTGGGGTTCCTGAGGAAAATCGCCCAAGCGTGTACCCTCCAGGATATCGGGAGATCATCCAAAGTTCACTTCCTCGGGAGTATTTTTGATTGGCCGTTAAGCCCGAAAGCGCTTATGCACCTGCCGATTGGGACCGGATTACGGGCAGGTCTGGATCTCCTTCGAGCGCGCTCTTTTACAGAGGAGGAATTGCTTTCCTTTCGCCATTACATTGTGTCTCAGTATGGAGAAACACTCTTCAATCTCTTTTTCAGGCCGTATACCGAGAAGTTTCTTCGTCGTCCGATTGGAGAAATACACAGTGATTGGGCGACGACAGGCATCAATCGCTCCATTATCAACAAGGAGCAAAAAGGGAATTCCCTGATCGAGTTGATGCAACGCATCCTTCTCCCCTTATCCGTTGACGCGAATTTCCTCTATCCAAGAGATGGAGGATTCGGTGCGTTTTGGGATGCCTGTGTAACGCTGTTACGCAGAAATCCTCTCGTTCAACTGAAAACTTCTACATCGGTGACACAGCTCATCTCGCAGGAAGGGGGTGTCATTGCACACTTTTCAGATGGGGAGCAGAAGGCATTTGATCACGTCCTCTGGAGCGGGAGACTCCCGGACCTTCTCCGAGCGACTGGGATGGCGGCAAATACACTCCCGTCGCTTCAGTATATCGATACGGTTTTTCTCAATCTCGTCTTCCGGGATAGCGATATCCGCACACGCAAGGCTCTCTGTCAGTGGCTGTACATCTCCGGAGGCCATCTGCAGATTTCACGCGTCTCCTTCCCCAAATTTTTCGTAGAGGGGAATATTCCTCCGGGGTATCAGGGTCTCTGCGTGGAAGTGACGCGGGACGAAGATGAGCCATCAGGGAAAGAGAATGATCTCCTTTCACAGGTTATTACAGAGCTCAGTGATCTGGGCATTATCCGTTCGCATGCGAAGCCGATACTTGCGAATATCCATCGGGAACGTGCAACCTACCCTGTCTATCATCGGTATTACCGAAAGGCGGTCGCAGATGCTCTTCACCACGTTCACACGTTTTCTCCGCGCATAACTCCGATGGGACGCAGTGGTTCATACTGGTATAACAATGCTGACCATTCCATTAAGCAATCTCTGAAGCTTACCAACGATCTGCTCGCGAATATTCAGCCTTCATTCGACTGCTACGGTTGGTTCGGTGGTCGATAATCGCCACACATATGTTCATTGATGCCATGCTTCATTTTTTGCGCAACAGGAGGACTGCAGTTATATTTCCAAAGTGAAACATAAGCTGACAAGAAAGAAGAAAATCCTCAGAAGGCCAAAATCGGCGAATCATCAAGAGCCTCCGATTGCGGCCTGGGCTTATATCATCTTCGCGATGATCATCGGTCTTGGTCTGGCATTCAGACTCGTTGGAATCGATCATATCCCTGGAATTAATGGCGATGAGGCTTATGCAGTAGTGAAAGCAATACTCACGATGCACGGTACGCATGTCTCGCTGTATTCCGGGAGCGGCAATATTCCTAGCATGCTCCAGTATGCAACTCTGATACTCCTTCATTTGTGGTTCTCACCATCCTTCATCGTGCTGCGGGTCAGCGGGGCGATTTTCGGTGTACTCGGTGTTCTTTCTTCTTATTTTTTGCTTCGTAGAGTGGTGTGTGAACGTGTCGCCATGGTGGCAACATTACTCTTTGCAACGTTACCAGTACTCATCGCATATTCGAGGATTGCATGGGAAGCGGTTCCAGTTCCGTTTCTTTCTCTACTTTCGATCTATCTGGCTTTGCGAAAGCGTCCGTTTCTCACGGCACTGGTGTTTGGATTGTGCGTGGCGACGTACCCCACAACTATCTTTCTTTTCCCCTTACTCTTGACCATTCTGTTTGCCCAGGCGACACGTGCCTGGAAGCAGAATGCTTTGAAGAAACCAACTATATTTCTGGTGTGTGCGGTTGTTTTGATGATGATCGAAGTATGTGTGGTGCAACAGTTCTCTCGTCATCAGTCACCAATGGAACAACTCTTGATCACTGGTATCCCCAGATTGATCAGTGGAAATGAATGGAGGTCATTTGGTCTTCAATATTTGCAGCTCCTCAGTGGACCGACAATCTATTATTACATTGTTGGGCGTCTTTCCGATGCCCAGTGGTGGGCACACATGCTTCCCGCGGGGTTCTTGCTTCTAGGACTGTTGATGATGCATATCATACGGATTTGCACTCGGAAAGTGGGCGTAGATGATGGATTCTTTACTCTCGGCTTAGCACTAAGCCTGCTTTCGTTCTTTGTCATGGCTGGAGCGGGGAACATGGGACCACATGTTGAGCGTTATGTTCTCTGGATGGTGGTACCGAGCTGCATTTGGGTGGCGATGCGTATCTATGAGGCTAGCGTTGCACTACGCAGTCCAAGGCTGGCTGAAATCGTCGGCCTGACTGTGTCTTTACTTTTGTTGGTCTCATTTTCGCAATATTATTTTTCAGCCATTCTCATCGGTAATTCGACATCGCACAATACTTTTCTGACCGGGGCTGTCGAGCCCAAGGAACAAGCATTTGCGGCTATCGATCGCATTCGAAACACCAAGGAAACAGCCGTGATATTCACAGAAGACTGGTGGTTGTATTGGCCAATAAAATACTTAAGTCTTGGGGACAATTCCTATGTCGTAAGTATCGATAGGCAGCCGATATCCGAAAGCTATCCACCTGATTTTGCTGTATCGGAGGAAATACTGAGCAATGCCCAGGTGTTTTATATTGCCTGGGAGCAAGGTGGGCTGCATCAGCGGCTCCAGAACGACACTGCTCTCCAGTCCATTGCTGTGATCAGAGGATACGCTGGAAAGACTATCCTCCGGGTTTTTGAGAAAAAGGATGTTCTCTGAGCTCATGAGCGCAACAAACACAGAGCCAAGATTTGCACAATGTGAAACAGTGTATCGGATCAGTACTATTGTCGACTATGAAGTCGAGAGTGTCGGCTCACTACTTTGGACTGTTCGGTCTGGCGAGTTTCCTTGGAGCGTTCTTTTTCTTATTCAATGCTCATTGGCCATCAGTGGGTCATGACTATGGCTTTGTCCTCAGCCGGCTACTTGAAGGAAACTGGTATTTCTTTCATCAGGGGATAGCGGTCGTACGCTACGCAGTACATCTTTGCGGTGGTAGTGTGTTCTATGGGCACCCTTTGGATATGTATTATTCACCAGTGCAGCTCCTGTCATTGATACTTGACCCCTGGATTGCTATTCAGCTCGTTATCTGCGCCGCTTTGATAGTTGGATATTGGGGATGGTATTTGTTTGGTCGTGATGTCCTGAGTTTGCCGCCACAATGGTCACATTTTTTGGCGTTGGTGATCTCCGCCAATGGTTTTGTGTTTATGCATTTGCTTGCAGGACATTTTACCTACCACGGTTTTTCGTTGTTTGGTCTACTCTGGTGGTTTCTTCTCAGTAGAATTCGCAGAACATGGAGTCAAGAATTATTGACGGCACTCGCATTTGCCATGGCTTGCGCATATGTATTGTATTCGGGAAATTGGGTGGTTTTTCTGTTCTTCATTCTCAGTATTCCGTTTGTGCTGTTTCTTGATTTGATTTTTTCCGTCAGAAGAATCAGAAGAATACGTCAGATTCTTTATCGTGCATTACTCTATGCACCATTATCTTTATTGATTTGTGCGAGCAAATTGGTGGCAATAGGGAGTTTCCTCAGATATTTTCCCCGCACCATACCCATTGATCGCATTGATCCGAGCACTTCAATAATTGGATATTTTCTCAAGTCTTTCTGGCTTATTCCACAGTCATCATCTGCATTTGAGGGCGTCCCTTTTATGCTGCAGGAGAAGAGTGTCTTCCTTTCTCCAGTGGTGATAATCGGTATTTTTTTTGGATTGATCCTTATGACGAAGGAGTATCGTCACTGGAAGGAAAACAAGTATGTCTTTATGTTCAGTCTATTGTTCGTATTACTTTTTTTCTGGAGCATGTGGCAGATATCCAGTGGACGAGGATTTCTGTCTGACACCCTGCATGCGCTACCGATATTCGCCTCTCAACATGTGGCGACGCGTTATCTCTATCTTTTCTCCCTGTTTGTATCGACCTTCGGAGTATGGTGCCTCGCCCGGTTGGTGCGAAAATGGGCTCCGCGCTGGGAGTGGATGATGCTCTGGTGTAGTGCGATAGCAACCGTGGTGACATTCTTTTGTGCTTATTATCCTGTTTTGAATGAAGTAGGTCTCTGGGCCAATGTGCAGAATCATGCAAATCTTCTGAGGACATTCGATTACGCCGAAGATGTAATCCAGGTGGCCGACGGAAGCAATCTGATGGGTATGTCGGGGATTAATTGTTATGAGCCGATTCTCGATAATGCTGGCAGTCCACAGAAGGTGCTGCACATCGGGCCCGTCGATGATGAGCAGGACGGATATTTCAATTTGATGAATCCTGCATGTTATCAATATCCTGTAGCAAATAGCTGCAAGCCAGGGGATCGTATTGCTGTGCAGGACGGTCAAAACTTAGAGAATTTTCGTAGGGGTCTTCCTGTCTCTTGGAAAATTTCCATTGCCCAATATATTGCCGATCGGTTGACACTCTCAGCGCTGTCTATCGTGCTATTTGCTCTTATTATTGTCATCATGCGCAAGCTTCAACGGATACGAATTCGTGGATTGACCATTCGTAGTGCGTCTAGTTTGCGTCGATCGATTATACTATCCTTCATAATATTCCTCTGGTGTGTTCTTGGTATTCTTATCCTGCAGATGAACTATTTTCCTATGAGTATGTCGATTATTTAATCACTGGGTTTGTTGGACATGTGTGCTTTTTCCAGCTTCGGTAGACCCGCAAAAGTTCCCACGGAACCATCAGGATGTGCGATATCTTCATTTTCGAATCTTTGCAATGCCGCCACTCCTCGAGAGGGAATTCGTGGATCAGGAGTTCCCAGGAGACTGGAGAGTTTTTTCTCGTAGCATGGTGCAGACGCAGGAGAAGCTCTACGTCGAAGATCCACCGTGAAAGGAAGTGGTCGCTGCACGCTTCGAGAAGCGCCGGACTGGCCCGGAAGAGCTTCGCTCCACATTGCGTGTCATACATAGGAAAATGAAAAAGGTTGCCAGCTGCGGTGGCGAACAATCGTCCCAGATAATGCCGCGACATCGAACGCTCAATTCTTTTCTGTGCCAGGCGTACCCGTGCACCCGTGACAACCTCTACCTGCGGCTTAGTATTGAGTACCGCGGCAAAGTCCAGAATGGTACGTAGCGGCGTCGCCAGATCCGCATCCCAATATCCGATGTACTGAGCATTGCGTTCGAAGCCCTTCAAGAAGCCCTGCCGCACGGCCTCAGCCTTTCCCTGATTCTTCGGTAGATGCAGCGAGGAGAAGGACGCAGGTTGCCCGGCGCACATCTGCTGGAGCAATGCCTTCGTCCCGTCTGAACTTCCGTCATCAACGAAGAGAAAATGGATCGCAGGGTTCGCCTGTGCGAAAGCGTGGAATGCGGCAGCATCGAGCCTTTTCTCTTCGTTGTAGCACGGCACAACGATGAGTGTTTCGGTGGAGGAGAGGGAGAGATCGTTCAAGAGCGGAGAGGAGGGTTTGATGACAGTATACTGGAGTGCATTGCAGAGCGTGTAGGCTGGATTAATTCCTGTGGTGAGCTTGATTCTATTCTGTCATGATGCCCTTCTGTAGCCATCGACTCCTTTATGACTCCCGCCCCCCAGACCACCGCAGAGCTCCTCCAGGAACTTCGGATCGAGTGTCCCGGGGCGCATCCGGCGGATTTCCATTTCACACTGGAATCCCTTCATGCGCTCGAAAGTGCGGAAGACACACACTTCTGGCCGCAGGTGAAGAGACGGTTAGTTCTTTCCCTTTTGCGACGCTTTCTTAGCACGCAGGATTTTCACCTCATCGATATCGGATGCGGCAACGGCTCTCTCCTTGGGGCAGTCAGTGAAGCCTTCCTTTCCTCGAAGGTCGCCGGGATGGACGGGTATCTGGAGGGGCTCATCCGTTGCAGGAAGCGCTCATCCGATGCCCACCTCTTCCTTCATGACATTCTCCACCTTCGTAATCTGCACGATCAGCTCCGTGAGCGCTACGATGCCATCACGGTGCTCGATGTCCTGGAGCACATGGATGATCCCGAAAGCGCGGTGCGCTCGATGATTCCACTCCTGCGTCCCGGGGGGATCGTCATCGCGACGGTGCCCGCGCTGCAATCGCTCTGGAGTGATCGCGATACGTTCCTCGGCCATCGGAAGCGCTATGCTCTCCCGGAACTCCGCGCACTCTTCGAACGACAGGGTTTCCGCATTCTGCACGCCAGTTATCTGTATGCGTACATGGCGGTGCCGGTCTTCCTCTATCGGAAGATCCTCGCTCCCTTTCGCAAACATTCTGGTCAGGCAATGGAGGAGAATGAATTACGTCCCGTGCCGATCGTCAATAGCGTCCTCAAAGCCTTTGGATACTTCGAGGTCTTCCTCTCCCGCTTTCTTCCCTTGCCCTTTGGGACTTCTGCCTATTGTGTAGCGCAGAAGATTGCATAGTTTCATTCTGATCACAACAATGTCTTCTGTCCTCATCACCGGCGCCCTTCGTCTGGTTCGTTCCTCGACCACACTCGGAATGACAAGCTCACCACAGGTGTGCTCAGGACGCCTCTTGTCTATTATTCTTTTGTTGAGTTAATGGCTTCTCGCACTGCTCTCATCACCGGCGCATCCGGATTCTTCGGTGGCATCCTCAAGCGCACACTCCTGGCGCAAGGGTGGAGCTGCGTGAATCTTGATCTGCTGCCGGATGACGATCGGCATCCACAACTGGAAAGTATTCAGGGAGACATCCGTTCAGCAGAAACCTTGGAGGCCATCTTTTCCACGCATTTCTTCGATGTGGTCTTTCACTGTGCCGCGATTCTCGCCCATGGTACTCCGGACAAGCAGTTCCTCTGGACCTCCAATGTCGACGGGACGCGATGTGTTGCCGAAGCCGCGAAGAAGTACAAAGTTCCGAAAGTCATTTTCACGTCCTCCAACTGTCTCTGGGGCGAGAGCTTCCACCGACCCGTGCGGGAAGATGATGCCCCCGCTCCAGTTGAGCTCTACGGACGGTCCAAGGGGGAGGGAGAGAAGATCCTCCTGTCGTACGTGCAGGATTTCGATGTGACGATCTTCCGCTGCCCTACGATCATGGCGGAGGAGCGGCTGGGGCTCCTCTCGATCCTCTTCGAATTCATCGATGAAGGCCGCAGGGTCTGGGTGGTGGGAGGCGGCTGCAACCGTTATCAGTTCATCTACGCCGGAGATCTGGCGGATGCCTGTCTTCGCGCCGTCGATCATGCTGGTTCGACGGTCTTCAATATCGGCTCGGATTCCGTGAAAACGCTACGCGAAGTTTTTACCTTCGTTACCGATAAAGCCGGAACCGGAGCTCGAGTCACAGCTCTCCCGCGCACACTCACACTTCTCGCGATGCGTATCGCCTTCTGGCTGGGAATGTCTCCACTGGGTCCTTATCAGTACAAGATGATCGCCGAGGATTTCGAGTTTGATACATCCAAAATTAAGCGGGAACTGGGATGGCATCCGACGCTGACGAATGGTGAGATGCTCTGGAAAGCCTATAACCACTACCACCAGCATCGCGGAGAAATCGAACATCGCACCAATGTTTCTGCGCACCGTCAGCCGGCGAAGATGGGGATTATCCGGTTGCTGAAGTGGATGTCGTAAGAGCGGTTCGTCATTGTGGATCACCGGATTTCTTGCTGGAGTGACGAATGATCGTTCATGAGACGGATCATGTACATGTGTGAGCCAAAGACAAACAACGACAAAACACACACAACTCCTTCTCCCTGCTCGAGATGCTCTACGAAGGTATACTCTCAATACGCCCATGACGAGAAGGGAGAAGGTAGGGATGAGGGCAGAAAAGAGCATCGCCTTCCATTGAACTCTTTCTTTGCTGGTGCGACATGAGATTCTGACGCTGAAGATTCGCCGAAAACCTCTCCCTTACTCCTTCGGCACGACTCAGGACAGGCTCTCTCCTCTCTTACTTTTGAAAAGGGAACGTGTGTGTCTGCATTGATCGATGGGCACGTGAGGAGAGGGAATATGTATGTGTTTTCCGAATTACTCCAGTACATAATCGGGTAGTCGTTTACGCCTCTCTCTAGCCAATATCGCGCTCAAGATGATTGACTGATCCCATCAGGGCGATTAAGGTGATGTTCTCATGAAAGTCGTCATCCTCTGCGGCGGACAAGGCACGCGCTTGCGTGAGGAGAGCGAGTTCAAACCCAAGCCTCTCGTGGAGGTGGGGGATCGGCCGATCCTCTGGCACATCATGAAACTCTACGCGCACTACGGGCTCAAGGATTTCGTGCTGTGTTTGGGGTACAAAGGGCAGATGATCAAGGAGTACTTTCTCAATTACGAAGCTGCGAACAACGACTTTACGATCCAGCTCGGCTCCCGTCCGTCGTTCGCCTACCACGGTGCTCACACGGAGCAGGACTTCCGGGTGACGCTTGCGGATACCGGGCTCGACGCCTTCACCGGAGCGCGCATCAAGAGGGTTGCTCGCCATCTCACGGACGAGACCTTTCTCGTGACGTATGGCGATGGTGTGAGCGATGTGAATATCAGAGATCTCCTCGCTTTCCACCGATCTCACGGCAAGCTCGCCACGGTCACGACGGTCCGTCCGCAGTCCCGCTACGGTCTCATCGAATTCCAGGAGGGCGGGCGGGTCCTATCCTTCGCCGAAAAGCCGCAGACCGACGGATGGGCGAGTGCGGGGTTTTTCGTTTTCCAGAGAGGAGCGCTCGAGTATCTCGATACCGACAGCGGCTGCATTCTCGAGCAGGAACCTCTGCGTCAGCTTGCGAAGGATGGTGAGCTGATGGCGTACCGGCATGAGGGCTTTTTCTACGCGATGGATACGCATCGCGAATACCTTCATTTGAATGAGATGTGGAAGAAGGGGAATGCTCCCTGGGCGGTGTGGCAGAAGGAGAACGATTCGTCATCTTCTCCTGACGTATGAGGAAGAACATTGTCTCTTTCTGGCGTGACCGTCCGGTCTGTGTCACCGGAGCGTCGGGGTTGGTGGGGACGCATCTCGTTGCGAAGCTTCTCGATGCCGGTGCACAGGTGGTGTGTCCCGTGCGGGACTGGGTACCGCAATCCGATGTCCTGCATTCTCCCTTGAATGACCGAGCCATTGTGGTGCGCGGAGATGTGTGCGATCAGGCTTTTCTCGAGCGGGTCCTCGGTGAGTACGAGATCGATACCGTCATCCACCTCGCCGCGCAGACCATCGTGGGGATCGCCAATCGCAATCCCGTCTCCACCTTCGAATCCAATATCCGCGGGACGTGGACGCTCCTGGAAGCCTGCCGCCGCAGTCCTGCGGTGAAGCAGATCGTTGTCGCATCATCCGACAAAGCCTACGGCGATCAGGAGATTCTCCCGTATACGGAGGAGACGCCTCTGCAGGGACGCCATCCCTACGACGTGAGCAAGTCCTGCGCCGATCTCATCACCACGACCTATGCGGAGACGTACGGGCTTTCCGCGGTGATCACGCGCTGCGGCAACTTCTACGGCCCCGGGGATGCCAACTGGAACCGCATCGTTCCCGGGACGATTCGTTCCGTTATTCGCGGGGTTCCTCCGGTGATTCGTTCCGACGGGAAGAACATCCGTGATTACTTCTATGTGGAAGACGGTGCGGCGGCGTACATGCTGCTCGCGGAGAAATTGGCGGAGCAACCTGAGCTGCGCGGTCAGTCCTTCAACTTCAGTAACGAAATCCAGATGACGGTTGTCGATCTCACGATGAAGATTCTGTCTCTCATGGAGAGTGACTTGAAGCCAAAAATCCTAAATGAAGCGACCAACGAGATCCGTCATCAGTATCTGAGTGCCGCGAAGGCGCGCAACGTGCTTGGGTGGAAGCCGCTCTTCGATCTGGATACAGGACTACAGAAGACCATCGACTGGTACCGTCAGTTCTTCGACCAATGAAGCCACTCCCCAAAGCCGATCTCGAGCTGGTATTCCAGTCGACGCAGGATCTGTGGGAGGAGTTTCGCAATCGCCATATTCTGATCACCGGGGCTACCGGATTCTTCGGGATGTGGCTGCTGGAATCTTTCACCTACGCCTGTGATCGGCTCAACCTGGGGATGCACATCCATGCGTTGACGCGGGATTCCAAGAGCTTTGCTGCGAAGGCACCCCATCTCCTGTCGCATCCATCGATCTATCTCGAAGAGGGCGATGTGCGATCATTCTCATTTCCTGTAGGAGAGTTTACGCACGTCATCCACGCGGCAGGGCAAACCCGTGCGACGAAGGAGCAGGAGCAGAAACAGTATGAGGTTTTTGCGCGGGGAGCCCGGCATGTTCTGGAGTTCGGACGACAGTGCGGGGCTGCGAAATTGCTCCTCATCAGTTCCGGTGCTGTGTACGGGCCTCAGCCGTCGGCGTGTGCACTCATGCCGGAGGATGAAAGTGCCGTCCAAAAGCCGCTTGCGGCGTATTCCGCTTACGCTGAAGGCAAGCGTGAAGCGGAGAGGCTGTGGCAGGAGAATCCCGGAAGCCAGCAACGGACGATTGCAAGAAGTTTCGCGCTCGTAGGTCCGCATCTTCCCCTCGATGCGCAGTATGCCATCGGCAATTTTATCCGCGACGGACTTGCCGGGAGAACTCTCCAAATTCAGGGGGACGGGACACCGTATCGTTCGTACCTGTACGCCGCTGATCTCGTCATCTGGCTACTCCATATCCTCTGTAGGGGACAACCGTGCCGCGCGTACAACGTCGGATCCGAGCAGGCGATCAGTATTCACGATACCGCTCGCGCCGTCGCATCCGCATTCTCTCCGTTGCCAGAAATCGAAGTTCTAGGCGCTCCTAAGCAGGATGTTCCCCCTGAGCGTTATGTGCCTTCGACGCATCGTGCCCGTACCGAACTACAGCTGCGAGAACATTTTTCCCTCGCAGAATCCATCCGTTCCACCATCTCGTGGTACGATGATTGTCATGGTGAGTCCGTCGAACCATAACAATCAATGAGCAATGCAAATTTGTCCCCTTCGACGAACTCAGGATGACAAATTTTCTCCTCATGAGTATTCCCTTCATAACTATGCGCACCGTCAGTGTGGTCACTCCCACGTACAACGAAGAGAACAATGTCCAGGAGCTCTACCTCCAGACAAAAGCGGTATTCGACAGTCTTCCCGCGTATCGCTTCGAGCATATCTTCATCGACAATGCGTCGACGGATGGGACTCTCGCGATTCTCCGCGGTATCGCTCTCGTAGACCCCCGCGTGAAGATCATCGTGAATGCGCGGAACTTCGGTCACATCCGCTCACCCTATTACGGCTTATTGCAGACTACGGGCGATGCCGCGATTCTGCTCGCCGGAGATCTCCAGGATCCACCATCCCTCATACGGACCTTCGTGGAACGATGGGAACAGGGGGAGAAACTGGTCTTCGGCGTAAAAGCTGCGAGCGGAGAGTCGGCACTACTCTTCGCCATTCGCAAGCTCTACTACTTCCTGATTTCCAGCCTCTCGGAAACTCCTCTGGTGAAGAATTTCACCGGTTTCGGTCTCTACGATCATTCCATCATTGAAGTCCTGCGGACGATCAAAGATCCCTTCCCGTACCTCCGGGGGCTTGTCCTGGAAATCGGGCCCAAGCCCTCCCTGGTTTCCTACGTTCAGCCCGCCCGGAAACGCGGCATCTCGAAGAATAACTTCTACTCCCTTTACGATACCGCGATGCTCGGCATCACCAGTCATTCCAAGGTTCCGCTGCGCATTGCGACAATGCTGGGATTTCTGTTTTCCCTGATGGGAGTGATTGTGGCCATCGGATATTTCATTGCCAAGCTCGTGCTCTGGAATACCTTCTCCGCGGGGATTGCGCCGATTCTCGTGGGAGCGTTCCTCTTCCTCTCGGTGCAGATGTTCTTCATCGGACTCATCGGGGAATACATCGCTGCCATGCATACGCAGATTCTCCACCGTCCTCTCGTCGTGGAGAAGGAACGCATCAACTTCGGAGATCCTCCTGATTCTTCTCTTCCCAAGGCATGATTTCCCCACAGAGAGCAAAGGCACAACATGACCGCACAGAGGCATCGTTCTCTGGAGATATTGATCTGGCCATGCTTTGTTCCCTGAGCAATGAGATCCGTCGGATGGTTGTGACCATGGCGCATCGGGCTCGCAGTGCGCACGTGGGTTCTGCGTTGTCGATGGTGGATATCCTGGCTGCTCTATATTTTCGCTCTCTCAAGATTGATCCACTTCGTTCCCGGGATTCCGGACGGGATCGGTTCATCCTCAGCAAAGGACATGGTGCCATGGGGCTCTATGCGACTCTGGCACTGCGGGGATTCTTTCCTGTCGAAGAGCTGTCGACCTTTGGCAGTGATGGAGGTCGACTTCCCGGTCATCCCTGTTCGCATGTGCTTCCGGGAGTGGAGTATTCCTCCGGATCATTGGGGCATGGACTGAGTGTGGGACTTGGGATGGCTCTTGCGGCCAAATTGAACGGGGAGAATCACCGGACTGTTGTCCTGCTGAGTGACGGAGAGTGCGACGAAGGGTCGACTTGGGAGGCGGTTCTCGCTGCCGGTCATTGGAAGATGCCTCGGCTCACGGCGATCGTGGATTATAACAAGATCCAGAGCTTCGGTCGTACGGCCGATATCATGGATCTGGAGCCCTTCGCCGAGAAGTGGCGGGCCTTCCAGTGGCATATTCAGGAGATCGATGGTCACGATCATCAAGCCATTCTTTCCGCTCTGGAATGTGCGGATCAGGAGTCGGTGATGCCGAGTGTGATCATCGCACATACGGTGAAGGGAAAGGGGATACCGGCAATCGAAAATACGGTCGATTCCCACTATCGGCCTCCCACCGATGAACACCTCCGGAAGGTTCTGGAAGATTTCTCCTGATTATGCGCAACGCTTTTGTCCGTACCCTGCTCGCATTGGCACGTAATGACCCGAATATCCTGCTCCTCACGGGAGATCTGGGGTATTCCGTCTTCGAGGAATTTCGCGATACGCTTCCCCATCAGTATCTCAATGTGGGTGTGATGGAGCAGAACATGGTGAGTGTGGCGGCGGGATTGGCGCTCAATGGCAAAAAAGTGTTCACCTATTCCATAATTCCCTTCGCCACATTCCGGTGCTTTGAGCAGATTCGCAATGATGTGTGCTATCACCGTCTTCCCGTCTGCATTGTCGGTGTGGGAGCTGGCTACAGTTACGGCTCCATGGGGGCGACGCACCATACGCTCGAGGATATCGCGGTTATGCGCAGTCTCCCGGATATGACGGTGGTCTGCCCCGGGGATCCCGTGGAAGCGGAAGGCGCAGTACGGGCCATCGTTGCTGCGAGCGGTCCCTGCTACCTGCGTCTGGGCAAAGCCGGAGAACCGAAACTTCACGCAGAGGGCACGAGGATTGTCCTCGGTTCCTCCATCGAAATGCGCCGTGGGACTGCCGTCACTCTCATTGCCACCAGCACGATGCTGCAGACAGCTGTGGAGGTGACCGAACGACTGTCGCAGCAGAACATTTCCGCACGCCTCCTCAGTATGCATACGGTCAAGCCTATCGATGCAGAGGCTGTCCTCCGTGCCGCCAGGGAAACTCCGCTCATTGTGACTCTGGAGGAGCACAGTCCCATCGGGGGACTGGGCAGCGCTGTTGCGGAGGCATTATCGTTGCATGGAGTTTTGGCCCATCATCTGTTGTGTGCGGGCCCCGATGCGTTTGCGACATTCTGCGGTTCGCAGGACTATCTTCGGCGTCAATGCGGCCTCGACCCGGAGACGATCTGTGCGAGAGTTACTGAGCGACTTCATTCCCTATAGTCATCAGAGTTCGGTATAGTCTTCCCATGCCCGACATGCAGTGCATTCTCTGCGGAACAAACAGTCATTCGGTCTTGCTGTATCCCGCGAATGTCACCGCCGCAGATCTCACCGCTGAGAAGTTCTCTGCACGTCGTTTACCTGATCGCATCCACGAGGAAATTCTGCGCTGTTCCCGCTGCGGCCTGACCTATCCCCGGCAATTGATTGATACGGAGATGCTCTCTTCGCTTTACCAAAAAAGTACATTCACCTACGATGCCGAAGCATCATCGATCCGCAAGACCTATGCACGGTATCTGCGACGTGCGACGGCTTTGATGAAAGGACAGCCTCATCCTTGGTCGTACCTCGATATCGGATGCGGAAACGGTTTTATGCTGGGTGCTGCGCACGAAATCGGTTTCGATGAGGTGCTGGGAGTAGAACCGAGTGCGCATGCCATTAGTCTTGCCGAAGACCGTGTGCGTCCGAAGATTCTGCAAGGCATGTTCAGTGAACATTTACTTGCTGGACGTCAGTTTGATCTGATCTCGTGTTTTCAGACCCTCGATCACATCGCGGATCCGGTCACGTTCATTCGGGACTGTGCACGGCTGCTCAAGCCGGGAGGGCGGATGCTCTGCATCAATCATAATATTGCCTCCTGGACCGCTCGTATTCTCGGTGAGCGCTGTCCGATGATTGATATCGAGCACACCTTCCTTCATACGCCCCGAAGTATGCGATTGCTGTTCGAACAGGCGGGTTTTTCAGATATGAGCGCCTTCTCCGTGCGCAACGACTATCCCCTCTACGTCTGGTTGCGGCTGATTCCTCTGTCCGTGAAGGTGAAAGCTTGGCTGATTGCCCTGACGAAGCGTTTGGGTATGAGCAATCTCATCATTCCCTTTTACCCTGGCAATCTTGGGCTCATCGCGGTGAAAGGCAACAATTTGTAGAACAGGAATATCCGTGTGCTGTACATTTTCTCACTTCCGATACCCCGCCTTCTCCGCCTCCTGCGCCGTCGTGAAGTAGATCCTGTTTGCCGCGGACAATCCCGCGCCTGCAGGGTCCGAGATGCTGTAGTACTTCTTTCCTCTTTTGGATGCGACGAAGTGCATGCCTTCAGGGGCTGCAACCACGGAAGGCAGCCAGATTGAGGTTCCAATTGCAATGCGGAAGGCTCCGCCCCCGTCCGGGACGATGATGCGCTTGCCGATGATCAGCCGCGATCCTCCCAGGACTCTTCCCTTCAGCTCCTGCTTCGTCATCTCTTCGATCACCACCGTCGGCACCAGCGCGCCTGTGGAATGGCGCAGGACGATCGGTGGGCGCTCCAAGGTCACTTCGCAGGAGACGATGCGTCCGGCGAGGTAGCCGGTTGTGAGGGCCAGGATGAGGGCAGCGATGGCCGGGAGGGTGCGGAGGAAACGTGGAGGAATGAACATTGGATCATTGTCTTTGCGAGAGGGCGGAGATTCAAGGGTGGAGAGGGGAGACTTTCGTACACCCAGTGGCTGATGTGCGATTTTTACATTTGCGATTTGCGATTTGGGTGGATCAATCGCCAATGGCACATCAGGAAATCGCAAATGCTTCCCCTTCCTATGTGTTGACATTGTTTACACAGAAAAGTATCATAAAGGCATGTCGACACTCCACGTTCGTCTCGACGACAAGAAGAAGAAACAGGCGCAGAAGATACTGATGGATCTGGGTCTCGATCTCAGTCAGGTGGTCCGCCTGTTCATCCATCAAATCTGCATTACTGATGGCGTGCCGCTGAACATTCTTACGGAAAATGGTTACTCGGTCGAAGAGGAAGAAGCGCTTCTCCAGGACGCGAATGCTGCTCGTGCAGGGAAAGGTGTGAAGCGGTTCAAGAACGTCGATGATCTCTTCCATAGTACCTATGCCGCCACTGACGATCGTGACGCGACCGCGTTACGAGCATGATCTCGGCCGCTTCCTGCTGAGCGGGAAGGCTACCAAAATGCTTCCGAGGCTGCGGGAGGTGATTCTCCGTTTACAGAACCGACAGCGATTGTCGGCGGTATACCGGGATCATGCGCTGAAGGGCCGTCTCAAGCATTTGCGTGAGTGCCACGTTGATCGTGACCTATTGCTCGTCTACGAGATCGTGGAAGATCGACTGGAGCTCCTGCTCCTGCGTCTCTGTGATCATGACCAGCTGCGGACCATTGTTCATTGAATTTACACAAATCCTTTCCGCTGATACGGCTTCGCAATTTTGCTGATACGTTGGTTGATACATTCTGCTCTCTGCAGAGCGTTTTGCTACGCCGGTATTTGAATCATTTCATTTGCAATTTGGTATGATTTTTTTCATTCTGCTACTATTCCCCCATGATCACTCCCGACCAAATCCAACCGTTCCTCGAGACCACCCTCGAATCTACTGATTTCTCCGGCCTCGGGGAGAAGTACACCGGCAAAGTCCGCGACGTCTATGCCCAGAAGGCGAAGAAGCGCGCCATCCTCATTGCGACCGATCGCCAATCGGCCTTCGATATCAACTGGTGCTCCATTCCGCTCAAGGGTCAGGTTCTCAATCAGCTCAGCGCCTGGTGGTTTACGCAGGTGAAGGACGTGATGCCCAACCACGTTATCGCCGTTCCGGATCCCAATGCGATGGTGGTGAAAGAGGTGCAGATTCTGCAGGTGGAGATCGTGGTGCGGCAGTATCTCACGGGTTCGACGGGGACTTCCGCTTGGATGAACTATTCCAAGGGTGTGCGCGATTACTGTGGGAATATGCTTCCGGAGGGCATGGTGAAAAATCAGAAGTTTTCCAATGTCCTGATTACGCCCACCACCAAAGGCGAGCACGATGAGCTCGTTTCCCCTGCCCAGATCATCGAGCGGGGTCTTTCGACCAAGGAGAAGTGGGAGGAAATTTCCGCCAAGGCACTGGCATTATTCGCCGCCGGCCAGAAGATCGCCGCGGCCCGTGGATTGATTCTCGTGGATACCAAGTACGAGATGGGCTACGACGAAGCGGGAGTCCTCACGATCGCCGACGAAGTGCACACGCCCGATTCCTCCCGCTACTGGGTGGCGAAGACCTACGAGGAACGCTTCGCGAAGGGTCTGGAGCCCGAGGGCCTCGATAAGGAATTCTTCCGGTTGTGGCTCCGGGAGCAGGGATTCGAATATGGCGGCAAGCACCCGGAGATCTCCGACGATGTGCGCTGCATGCTCGGGAGCCGGTACATCGATCTCTACGAGCGGATGACGGGCAAGACCTTTGAGATCCCTGAGGATACTGATGTGAAGGGGAGGATCGAGCAGCGGCTCCAGGCTTTCGCTGCGTGAATCCACTGTTGTGGCGATTCTGGCTCTGGGTATCGATTATCAGCGCAAGGCGATAGTATGTGTCTTCCTACTGTTGCCGTATTCTGCTTGCTGATACCAAGTTGCCATGAAAAGGATACTCATTCGACTACAAGAAAACAGCCTCCTCCCGTGCCGCGAAGCATTTCCATAAGCCCAAGAACTATAGCCGTTTCCTCCGAAGGATTAGGAGCAATTCAAATGCGAAGTGGTATGACTTCGCTTCAGCTCTGATCAAGAGATGGAGCTTCGCATTATCGTATCCGTTACCTGTTTCTGTGCCACATGCTCATGCTTCTTCTCCCATTGCATGCTCTCCGCCAAATGCCGTGGATGCCGATGGTGCTCGGCCCAATGCGCGACGTATTCCTCATGCGCTTTCGCAGCTTCAAGTGTGTGCGCCTGGTCTCCGATCTTCTGGATAAGGAGTTCGTACGCCTCCAAACGGTTCAGATGCTGTTCGCGGTGGTGCTGGTGCCGCACGGTGATCCCCGTGGGCTTGTGTGTCAGCTCCACGCAGCTCTCCGTCTTATTGATCTTCTGCCCGCCGTGGCCGTGGCCATGCGTGAAGAACTCGTCGATGTCGTCACTGCGGATCCCGCAATGCGCGGCAAGCTCGAGGAACTTCTGGGAAAGGGGGACGGGGAAGGGCATAGGGGGTTGTTATGTGTATAATAGTA
>Ga0194063_10000351_pt1 | contig 33943 bp, 53 predicted proteins | sample SepL3720m_MetaG_FD_155459 | JGI IMG/M metagenome (GOLD analysis project Ga0194063, IMG submission 155459) | Anoxic zone freshwater microbial communities from boreal shield lake in IISD Experimental Lakes Area, Ontario, Canada - Sep2016-L373-20m | ecosystem: Environmental > Aquatic > Freshwater...
ATTACTTATTGCCAAGCCGATAATGTTAGAAGAAATAAAAACATTGTTCAGTAAATTTAATTAGTATAAACATCTCAAAACTAATAAAATGATAAAAATAGGATATAGCGAGGAATTGCAGCCTAACGGGCAGATCGCAAAATCTTCAACCCGCCTGATCAGCTTATGTCTGGGATTTTTTACGATATTGCTATTGGGATTTTTGGCGTATTGGCACCAGCAGCATATGACCGAGCTATTTGGCCTTGTCGAGCGTAAAGCCATCGACCAGGGCACCCTGGTTGTGCTCTTAAAATCATTATCGATCATTGACCCAATGTTTTTGATGATACTCGCCGTAATGATTTTTGCCCCAAAGTACGTGCAGAAACTTGCAGAGCTCAAACTTGGAAAATTATCCGAGCTGCCAAAGCAGGATAACACCACACCGACAGTCACCGACCAAAAAATAAATTAATATGTCAAAAGCAAGCAAAGACTTCGACATCAGGGAATTTGTGCCAAAGAATGTTTACGCCATATACGGCGATAATTCTTTGTGGTTCGTTGACAACCGGATAATCCAATTTTGCCAGTGGCTGCGTGATTTCATTAAAAAGCCTGTAACAATTAATAACTGGCACCTTGGCGGACAGTATAATGAATCATGTTTTCGCATACCGGAAACGCCGACCGGGGCAAAGTTGTCGCAACATCGCCAGGGGCGCGCTGTGGATATAAAGGTTGATGGTTTCAGTCCCGACCAGGTACGCGATGTTATTCGTAAAAATTTTGATTTATTGTCGGTTAATTACGGTATTTCCGTGATCGAAAAAGATACCCCTACATGGACACATGTTGATTGTCGCTTCACAGGATTATCAAAACTACTTGAAGTCAATGGATAAAAGTTGGATAAAATATGTTTTTATTGCCCTGGCCATTGCAGGCGGTTTTCTATTGAGGTGGTATTTTGAGCCCGCGCCAAAGATTAATACCGCAAGCCGGCAGAGCTCTCTTGTTGCAAAACATGAGGCCGACAGCGTAAAATATATTGTCACAATAGATTCACTATCCCTGGTAGTTGATAGCTTAAATGAGCGCCTGTCATTCAGCAGCCAGAAGATTTCTCAGCTGAAAAATCAGTTTATTAAACAAAAACAGGATGTTGAATTATTGCCAGCCATAGAATCGGTTGAATATTTTAACTGCTCAACCGGCGACACCGCAAAAATGGTTGTGATAGGGCCAGACACGATGGCCGTGGCGACTATTCCGGGCATCAAGGCGGCAAATTTATTGTTTGTTGATGCAAATGGTTGTTTTGAGATCTCAAAGCAACTGGAGGCTAAAATCGACGACTTAGGAGATCTTGTTTCGGTCAAAGATAAATTAATGACGGTAAAGGATATTTACATCAAAAATTTGAATGACCAGTATTTTGCTTCTGCCAGGATCATCAAGCAGCAGGATGATTTGATTGTAAAACAAAAGAAAGCAATCAAAAGGAAAAATGTAATCATGGGTATTTTTGGTGGTATAGCCGCTGCATCTATTGTAATTATCGCCATACGATGAAAAAAAAAAATAACCTTGGCAAGCTCACCGATAACAGCTGGCGATTTGTAAACGCGATGGAGGGCGATATGATCGCCAGAAAGATCTACAATAAGCCATCTGTAGAAAAACTCGCTAAAACATTTAGCATTACCAATCCATCTGACGGTTTCATCATGGTAAGTGGAAAAATGGTCGCATCCTTTACGGTTGAGAACCTCAGTAAGGTGATAGATATTCTCCAGGATAAATTTACCCTGAGCGTAAAGGTCAATCCAAAGGATTATGATCTTAAAATTGAAATCAATAGCGGTGTTACACATAAAGATGCAAAAACCATCAAGGCCGAAATTGATTTTGCAAAAGATAAAGATAAGTTTGAGAAGCGAAAGTTTGATGAAAAACAACATCAGGCAAAACCGCCGGTCGTAAACGCGTCACTTGAATTACTTAAGGCAAAAGCAAAAGCCAGACTAAGGCTTTTGGTATTAAGGAATAGGGGGATAAAGATATGACACCAAAAAAAGTTGTCGGAATAAGTCTTATCCTGGGCGCGATCGGCTATGGCCTGTATTATGCCTGGAATAAGACACAGGAAGTTGGGTTACTTGAAAAAAGTACCCGAAGCGTGAGTTTTGAAACGAGCTATTGCCTATCGGGACTTCTTGGCATGTCTATTTCTTTGCCAGCAATCGAAAGTGCGTTTTATTCCACTGGCGAGATCGAGCAGATAAGGGCAAAAATATCGCAGATACGTACTCAATACGGTTTATTGATCAGTAATATCGCCATGGCAACGAATGTTGCCGAAAGTATCATCTATTCGTTTATTTTCATCGAAAGCGCCGGAAATCAAAATGTAATATCCGGTTCAAATTATGGGTTAATGCAGGTTGGGACCAATAGCGCTACCGATACAATTTACAGCGAATGGAAAAAAGGAAGACTTGGCGCAACCGAGCAGGCAATTTTACGCCGGTGGATCGGCACCAGGCTCGATAATATTTTTGCAATGAAATCTCTTGGCATGGGTCTATATATATATTCCTCAGATTTAATTAACCCTGAGCTTAATATTCTCATTGGTACAATCAACCTGGGGCAGCTCATGGACGAAAGCATTAAACAGGATGGCGCGTTGAGAATGGATAAGGTGATCGTGCGATACAACATGGGGTATTATGCCTACAATCGTGGCAAAAGCCTTCCTGCAACAGTGCAGGACACTGTGAATATGGTTAATTCCACAACCTCCAATTACATCGTAAAGCTTATCGGGAAAAATGGAGTTTTGGAAATTCTGGAAGCTGAACATTGCTCTTAACTTAAAAGTGAATTGTGAAATACAAAACCATTCCCGAAATTGTGATCACCGGCCATGAAGGCCTGGGAAAAACCGTTGGACTGTATAAAGAAAACCTTGACGAGATCGACCTGGTAATTTCCCGCAGTATTTATTACGCCGGGGAATTATCGACTGTAAAGAATGCAGCTGATTTTTTTCGCAGCATAATTGGTTCGCCGAATCCGGCAGGGTATAAACTTCCGCCGTACGAAATGTTCACTGTTGTGTATCTAAACCGGGCAAATCAGATTATCGGGGTGCATAAGCTAAGCAAGGGCGGAATTTCCGGCACGGTAGTCGATCCGGTGATTATGTTTGCGGTGGCATTAAAACTGCTTGCCAGCGGATTAATTATATGCCATAACCATCCTTCCGGCACCATGCGCCCGAGTGATCCCGATATTAAAATTACAAAGCAAATATTTGATATAGGTAAACTGCATCAAATACCATTGCTTGATCATTTGATCATATCTGACGATGATTACTTTTCATTTGCAGAACATCAAACTTTGCCGCTTAACGGAATCCCGGAAAACATAACCACAAAAAACACCGAAACCAATATGATAACAAAAGAAAACATCAGGGATCGTGCAGCAGGCATTGATCAATCAAAATTCCCGCAGGATTTTTTCGAAGACGACTGGAGTATCATGTCCGGCCTTACGGCGAACTTTACGGATTATTCAGAGGTAGACAGCAACAAAGAGCTAAAGCATTATTCCGATCTTGTTTTTGCGATGGCAATCGACTTTTTGAAAGAAAAAGATTCTCCCGCGCCACCAGCGGCCATTGCCCCTAAAAAACAGGATAAGGTAAAAAAAGTGCGCGTGAAAAAAGAGAAACCGGCAAAGGTTGAAAAAGAAAAACCGGTAAAGGTTAAAAAAGAAAAGCCCGAAAAGCCGATCAAGGAAGATAACCATACAGCCGTTACAGACATTTCCCCCGAGATCAGGTTTATCCGACGTTACATTAACCTGGATGGACGCATACTCCAAAAGGAGGATATTCTGCGCATACTCATTCCGCTGCAAAGAGCAATACGCACACAGAAGATACGCAAATTCAGCAAGTATGCCGATCAGATCGTTTACATACAAAAAGAGCTTTTGAAAATCTGGAGCAAATACCGAAACTCTAAAGCATCGTTTACTTTTACCCTTGACCAGGCGGATAAAAAAATGACACAAAGCCTCGAGGATCTGTCAAAAGGATTTAAGGTATTCGATGTTGTAACTGCCATCAAGCAATTTATTGCAATCGAGGGCAAGTCTGAGGTAAAGGATAAGGCATTAAAGCTGTTGGTAAAATTTAATGCAATGCAAATCCTAAATACCGACACCACAGATGATAACTATAATTACGCCAAGACTATCGAGGAAATTAAAAAGAGCCTTGGGGATTATGTTGACGGAAAAACAGAAACAATCGAAATACCCGAACAGGCGCTCAATGGATTATCCGGGCTGGGTCTGCTGGATTATAATGACAATGTGAAAACCGGCGACCTGGTGCGCGCATTTGATGGTAAAAAAGGAAAGGTTATCGCGGTACATAGTAATTCCGTCGAAATTGACACAAACCCTGGTCATTATTATGCCAGGAAAAAGGTAAAGGTATTGGAGGCAAAGCCATGTAATGGGGCAAATTGCCTAAATGGACTGGATGACGGCCAGATCATGAGCAGTACCGATTTTGTAAACATGGAATTTCATCCTGTTGGCTTTACCGGGAAATGGCTACAGCTTATTGGTGATCCCGTTGAGCCATGGAAGATGATGACATGGAGTAAACCTGGCAAGGGAAAATCAACGCTTATGATCGAGCTTGCAAAATATCTTGCTGAAACGCATAAGCGCACTGTTTTATTTGTTGCAAAGGAAGAGGGATTTAATTCAACGCTCAAGGATAAGTTTCTACGCCTGAATGCAACAGACCCCCTCATTTCAATTTCGTCAGAACTTCCTACCAACCTCAGTGATTATAATTATGTGTTTATTGATAGCGTGACAGCTTTTAAGTTGTCGGTGGATGATTTGTCCGCCCTCATTAAAAAGTACCCCTCCACGTCATTTGTATTCATTTATCAATCAACAGTGGATGGTGGTTACAGGGGAAATAAAGAGGTTGAGCATTTGGTTGATGTTTCTATATACATTAATGAGTCAGGGTATGCCACTGCGCAAAAAACAAGGTTTGGGGGCAGTGGAACCATAAATGTTTTCCCCAATCAGGATAGTTCTCCGGTATACAAGTTTACACTTCTACAGGATGCAGAAAGATTCATCACCAGGGAGGAGAATGCGGGATTGTCTCTTGTACAGGGCGATGATGGCAGGTATTGGGCTACCACGTCCTCAAGGGCATCAAAGTTACGCCAGGGGGGATTTAAGGTATTGCAATAATAACTTCCATTAAAATGGGTTTTGGTGGATGCTATCCAGGCGGCCAGGGATTAATAAATACTCCCTGAGCCGCTTTCGGTTTAAAAAGAAATCAGCTCATTTGCATTGTCAACAATATCATTGGTAAATGAATCGAGATAAATCTGCGTGGTACCAATATCAGCGTGTCCAAGGCCTTCAGAAAGTACAGCAATGGGAATATTCATGTTTTTACCGATCGTCGCCCACGAGTGCCGGGCGGTGTTAAATGAAAGAGACGAATCAATGTTAAGACGCTTCGCCCATCTTTTGAGGGCATGGTTTATTACGCCATGCCAGGCGTGCATCTGCTTACTTGCAATATGAGCATCGCTGATCACCGGAAAAATATACGCGTCTGGATTTTTATTATTCAGGTAAAGGTTCAATATATTGTTGATATTATCAGTAAGTTTTATTGATATTGATCGCTTGGTCTTTGACCGCTGATAACTCACCCTGCCGTCCCTAATATTCTTCACCTTTAATTTTGCAATATCAGAAAAATTCATTCCGCGCGTATAAAAGGAAAAGAAAAACATATTCTTCCCATGCCAGGCGTGAGTATCTTTCGGAAGTACCAAATCATTGAGAGCGCGAAGATCATCCTGTGAAATAGCCGTTTTGTGCGTCTTTGATGTCTTTATGGTATAGTCTTTAAACGGGTAAAATTCCGATTTCACAATTCCTTCTTTAATTGCCCGGTTCCATATTGCCCTGATCGCCCGAAGCTGAACGGCAAGGCCATTTTTATTTCCCGGAATCCTTGGGCTGTATTTTCCTTCGATTTTTTTAAGCAGCCGGTAATTGATCTGCTCAAATTTAAAGTCGTCGCTACCTGCGTATTTTCTGATAAACACCCTGAGTGCATTATGAATTGACGCCTGGCCATCGTTTCCATTGGCTGTAAATTCTGCGATCATATTGTCCAGGTAAGCCATAAACGAAGCCTGGGGTGATTTATTCAAAATCCGCTGCCGCAGGTCGGCATGTGATAATTGATGCAGGGTGCCGGTTTCTTCGAGCGATTTAATAATCCTGGACGCGTCAATAAATTTTCCGTTGATTTTTTCATTTACCCACGACAATGAAGGGAAGGCTTTCGCCCCTTTCAGTAATCGGCCATTTTTCTGATCCCAGAAGTCATCCAGGGCATATTCTTTGAGGTTGATATAAGATTTTGAGTTATGGTGATAAATCTTTAGCGAGATAGCATAGGTAAGGTTATTTAACTGCCTCCTTTTGTCTAAAGATAAAATAACTTTTGATTCCATTTTAACTCAATATTTTATCAAATATAACGACCGATAGATTAAATCTATCGCCAATTAGTTGATTATCGCCAAAAAAATTCGCCCCCGGATTCGCCCCCAAATATACAAATAAACGCATGATATAACAAAACGTAAAAGTGTTTTAAAAAATAAAACACACTCAATACCAATTATTTATAAATATTATAATTTGGTATAAAGTGCTATAAAATGGCTTTGGTTACTTTTGTGGATCTATAGGTCGTGGGTTCAAGCCCCATCTTCCACCCCAGCAAAATCAAGGCTTTCGGAAATTCTGAAAGCCTTTTTTTATTGATTCGCCCCCGGATTCGCCCCCTGGGCTGAATTTAGTTGACCTGTGAATAATTATTGCTCTCATGCCTGTAGTTATCATATATACCAAGTATTTGCTCAATGTGGTAAACTTCATTACAATCGTCGAACGAGAAACCATTGCCAAAAAGATACCATTTTTTGCGCTGCCGTAAACTCAATTTTTTAATACTCTGAAAGGCCGACACAGGCATGATGATGATCCTGCCGTCTGTCAACGACACCTGCACCTTTCCCCTGATCGGAAAAGAGACAGCCTTTATCCTTGGGGATATGCTTACAAAACCTTCTATATTTATTTGCTTTTTCATTTTACAACTATTGCCTTAACTGGATCTCCGGCGGTAAATTTTATCCATTGTGAAACTAAATTCTCCCTGTAGTCTTTTGTGATTTTCAGAACCTCATTTTGCTGCCTGATCGTCAGGTCGCCCGGATTCTCGCGTAGTCACCGACTACGATGACTACGTGGCTACATTTTTTAATTGAAACATATATAAATAATATTCGTATAACATATCCTCACTTTGTTAAGGGGGCTGGGGTTCCTGTATATTATTTCGGAGCAACATCTCTTTCTTTTTTAGAAATGTCTTTAAGTGCTGCAATTTCATTTTCGCGATATAGTTGATTTATTTTAAGTTGTTTGATTAACTCTTGGGCAAGTTTTAATGTTTCGAGGCAATTCTCAAACTTAACTTTGTAATTGTCATGCACTACGGACGCATTTTGTTCGGCGTTTAAAATTCCAGATATTTCATTTTCATTTACCTCAAGGGCGATTGCCAGCAATGTAAATTTTTTCTCAGTGATTGAATTTCTTGCTAATGCATTAGCCCATCCCTGTCTACTCATTCCTATTTTTTCGGCAATGTAAACACTTTTAATATTTTTATCTAACATTATTTGCCTGATATTCTTACTGTTGATTATCTTGATCATAATATTGTTAATAACTTTGTTAATTAATACTTGATATTGTACATTTACAATGTATATTTGCAAACACATATAAACGCAAATATAATGATTAACGCTATCAAAGTCAACCAAAAAATGAAAATCAAAGAGGAGATTATCGCTAAGATACGCGGCAACAATGAATTAAACGCGAAGCTGCAATTAGCCATGGGAGTTACCGGTTCAACCGTGAGCCGCTGGCTGAAAAGTAACCACAGGCAGTTAACCACCTTTGACGCCATGCGCACCATGGCTGATTATTTCGAGGTAGATCAGGAATATTTACTGGAAACTGAAAAAACGGGGGTGTAACCATGGCCTACATCGACTATAAAGAAGCAACACCTGGCATAAAAACAGAATATGCCGTAATGGATTTGAGCGCATCGCAGATCGATATTATTCGTACCTGTTTGAACAACGCCATGGGTGAGCTGCTGATCAGCCGCACCAATCCGCTGGAAACAGGAATCCGTTTCAAGGTAATGGAGCTTTGCGACCTGTTTAACGATCTGAGGCTTTCGAGACTTGTGCCAAATCCCGGTGAAAAATTAACCAGTGATAAAAAATAAAAACCATGGAAGTAATTGTATTCGAATCAGACGCTTTTTATAAGCTCGTAGAGATGGTCACAAAGCCACTGGTGGAAGAACTTAAAGAGGCCAGGAGGCAGTTACAGGAAGATAAAGCCGATATATGGATGAATGAAATGGACGTAATGGCGGCACTGCGTATTACGAGCAAGTCGTGGTTTAGCGTATACCGTGCAAAAAACAACTTCCCGTGCTACAAAACCGGCAAGAAATATGCCTACAAGAGACGCGAGGTTTTGAATTTTATCGAAAAGCACAAAACAGACAGGTAGCATGGAAAAGATATTGTATATCATTGTGATAATCATAGCCGGCCCCCTTGCCCTGCATATCATCATCCAGCATTTTCGGGTCAATAAATTTCGGGCAACCTGCAAGCCGCTCGATAGATGCCATGTTTACGCGGGAGAAATTCGCTGCCCAGGATTGATATTATCGATTGACCGCGCCGCCGATATCGTGATAGTTACATTTTTACACCCGGAGATATACGGCCACCAGCCGACAGAGCAGAAGTCAATTTTCGATATATACCCTTAAATAAAACCGAACAATGCGCATTGGAGAAATGGCTAACTCGTCTGTTAACGGTTTTGTAATAATATCCGGTCATAGGCAGAAGTCCCCGGTTCGATTCCGGGGTGCGCTACCAGGCAATTAACAATATTTCTAACCACAAAACAACCCCTTATGACTATTGAAATTACATATTTCCTGCACGATGAAAAAGATCTGATAAAAGCAATCCCGCACATTGCGCAATTGTCGAAAATAGGTGTCGTAACGCTGCATATTGACGACCAGGACTATATCGCTTATGCAAAACAATATCGCGATTCCAACGCGCCCATCGCCGACAATGCGCTCATAACCGTCGACGAACCCATCGCCGATAGTGCGCCCATCGCCGAGCCTGTAGCTGAAACGAAAATTACGCCGGAAGTAAAATTACCCCCCCCCTCCCGACCTGCGTTATGCAGAAAGAAACCGGTTAAATCGCAGAAAATATGTTTGAACTGCGAAAAAGAATTTATTGGCACCGGCCTTAACTGCTCTAAAAAATGTAGCAATACCATGTGGCGAAAAAAGAATCCTGATTACGACAAGCTTAAGCCGAAGAGTGTAAAAGCAAGTGATCCTGCCCCCATCCCGGTATCAGGCAGCTCACCGGATCACCGGCCAGTCGTCGACCCGGCGAAAAAGAAATTACTTGACGAAAAACTTGAAAAGATCAAAAAAGATATCCCCATACGCCGATCACCGCCCGCATACATCCATGAGATATTCTGATAATATTGACACAAAACGCCCATTAATTGACACAAAATGCCCATTAATTGACACAAAACACAAAAAGATGACAATAAACAAGCAGATACAATGGCTCCGCGATCGGGTAACAGAAATGGAAAGATATCAGGAGTTTTCGGAACTGCACGACTACCTGTCGGCCATTCTAAAAACAATGACCGCCGTGCAGGATAACCTTACCACCACCAACAGCGAGTGCGTGATCGTGTCAATGCCGATGGAGGCGTTTAAGAGGTTCTCTCAGCATGAAGATCAGGTGCTGGTTAAACAATCATCTGTGGCAAATCTAAGTAAAGGAAAACGACGGACTACACTAAAAATACAGCCTTTAGCGAAACGATAATCAACTTTGTTGAATTTCCGACAGAAGATCTAAAATGAGACACGGTTCACTATTTTCGGGTATTGGTGGCTTCGATCTTGTATCGGAGTGGATGGGATGGGATAATGTGTTTCACTGTGAATGGAATGAATTTGGAAAGAAAGTTTTAAAATATTACTGGCCTAATGCAATCAGTTATGACGACATCACCAAAACAGACTTCATTATTCACCGGGGAACAATTGACATCCTCTCCGGAGGGTTCCCCTGTCAAGATGCAAGTGTCGCAAAGCAAGATGGGGAAGGTCAACAGGGGTTACAAGGTAAGAGAACTGGATTGTTATATGAAATGTGTAGAGCAATCAGAGAAATTAACCCACGGTTTATTGTTAACTTTAAGAATGTGGCTAACATTCTTAAAGTTAACAAAGGGTCAGACTTTAGCGCAATACTCGCCGAATTATCCTCAATGGGGTACAATGCAGAATGGAGAGTTTGTCGTGCTTCAGAAGTCGGTGCGCCCCATCATAGGGCAAGGTTGTATTTGGTTGCTTACCCCGACAGCATCAGATTACAAAAGGGACAAACTTTCTTTTCCAATGTACACACGAAGGCACGGCAGATCACCTGGTTCGCTAACGGAGCATCTATACAGACTTTTCGGGGAGGTTACTGGGAATGTGAGCCACCAACTATATGCCTGGATGATGGGATACCCCCCCTATGGCTGGATTCTCAAAATCACAATGGAGGAAACAACAAATCAAAGCATACGGAAATGCCATAGTTCCCCAGTTAGTATTTGAGATATTTAAGTCAATAGATAGATATATAATTAAAGACGCAACAAAATGACACCCAAAGAAACCATCACCAACCGCTTTGGAACATACGAAGCCATGGAACCTCACCACGGATGCAATGGATGCGTCGCCATATTGCCGGATCAGGTGCAAAACACGCATTATGCCATGCTGTGCGAGTTACTGCCCTGCATAAGCCGTGGAGAGCAAATTGTTATTTTTAAAGAAGTTAAACCAAAGTCAACAAACGAAATACAAAATAAATGACAACTAACCAACTTAGAAAACGATACACCAAAGAAACCGGCAGAAGCTGCATTGACGGACTAACCGGGATGGCTTTCAGCGCTTATACTGTTTGGTGCGAAAAGTTGATAACAAGTGAAGAAAAAAGGATGGAATTGGTTTTTAACCGATCCCGTGATCGCACGGGAGCAGCAGCAGGAACAGAGGATTTTTACAGGTACCCAACTTATGAATCTTATAAAAACAGGAAGGCAACAAAATGAATAAAACACTCCAATCCGAACTACGCAAACTTAGCACAGCTTCATTGATAGAACTGGAGCTGTCACTTAAGTATGTCCAAGATACTGCGAGATGAAATACGAAACAACGGCCTCACAAACGAATGGGTGATGGACAGGCTCGACTTAACCCCCGATCTGTTATCAGACTACCTCACCGGAGCTCATAACTGGACAATCATGGAGATTGTCGCCATTGATGCCATAAGTATTGAGCTGCAGGCAATCAAATCCATTAAAAGAAAATCACTGTAATATAAAAAAAACATGGAAACATTTGAAGTAAAAGGCGAATCAACACCCGTGATCAGGAAAAACGTCAAGCGCCAGGTGTATAAAGTACGTGATTTCATGCTCGATGGCGGCAGATTGACCTGTGATATTGCCACCAGGAGGCTGAATATTGGCGGCAGTGCCCTGCCGCGCAGGATCAAAGACTGCCGCGACGTGCTTGAGATGCACATTAAAGCCCGCTGGAAGCCATACCTGACTGCTGAGAACGTCAAAACCAAGGTACGGGAGTATTGGATGGAACCGGAGGATATAGCCTCCTACAGGCAGGAAAAGGCATCCATGACCATGGTCTACCCCAGGCGCCCATCCGCGCGGGGAGGGGCGGCGGCCCCCGCCGGAACCTTTCAGCATGCGGAATATTAGATGGTATGGCCTAAAGAGCGGCCATGCATTTTTTATGATGAAAATCTGTGTGAAACTCACCAAATATGATGCAGTTATTTTCACTTTTTTTTAACTTTTTAATGAATATTTTGACCTGTTTTTTACTACTTTTTTAACCCATATTTAACCCTGTTTTTATGTCAAAAGATTCCACATATTTTTCTCACGATTACAACACCAGAAGTGACCTGAAAATTAAAAATCTGATCCGTTTTCATGGCATGTTGGGCTATGGAATCTGGTGGGCAATCGTCGAAGATTTATACAATAATTCAAATATTTTGAACAGAGATTACGAATTGATCGCGTATGATCTTCGTGTAAATTCCGAGATTATTCAGAAAATTATTGAAAATTTCGACCTGTTTATTTTGTCTGAAAATTCTTTTAGCTCATCGAGCGTCGGGCGCAGGTTGGATTTTAGAAATAATAAATCTGAATCTTCCAGAAAATCAGTATCTTCAAGATGGGATAAAAATAATAACCAAACAATTTCACAACACGAAAATGATACGAACGTATTACGATCGAATCAATTTAATGATACGAACGTATTACGATCGAATTGCGAACGTATTGATATTGATGATAATAAAAATACGTTCGTATCAAAAAACGATACTCCCGCGCGCGCGAAAAGAAATAAAGGAAATAAAGGAAAGGAAATAAAGGAAATAAAGGAAATAAAAGAAAATAAAGAAATTAAAGAAATTAAAGAAAAATTATTGCCCGAATGGGCAATGGGTTTTTTAAATTTTAATCCTGAAATAATTTACCCGTTCGAGTTTAAATCCTTTTGCGAAAGCTGGGATTTATGGGTACAGTTCCGCGTTGAAAAACGATGGGGAAAATACAAAAAAATAGGGGAGCAGGCGGCGCTCAAAAACCTTGCTGAAATTTCGGGCGGATCGCTCGATGATTGTTTAAAAATAATTAACCAGTCGATAGCCAACGGCTGGATGAGTTTACAGCCCATAAAAAAAATCAATAACCAGCAAAATTCACTCAATGGAAACCAAGGTACAGATAATCTCAGGTCAGACATCGCTCGCCATGCAGCAAGCCTTGGTAGAAAAAATCAAAACGGTAACAACAATCCGTCAAGCAATTAACGGCACGCAGCTGCGTAAATTTGAAAAAGCCTTTGGGGCTACCGAAGCCGCTCAGCTAATTTGCGAGATGATCATCAGCCAGGCAAGGTATTTCAACCTGGTGGCCACCATCAGCATTCCCCAGGCGTTTGACCTGGCAGAGATGATCCTGCAAGATTATTCGCTACTAACCGTGGAAGACCTTGCCATGATGTTCCGGGAGGCAAAAATGATGAAAGACGGGTATGAAAAACCATACCAGCGCATGGATGGAAGGCTTGTTTTTTCCTGGCTTAACACCTATCTGGCTGAGAGGAATAACGAGCTTGACCGGATGTACGAAAACGAGAAAAAAGAGCTACACAACCAGGCTTACGAGGCAGCAGCAGTAATGCTTTTAAAGATTCCCGCATTACAGCATCTCATTGAAAAAAAACCTGAAAATCAAAATCCGGTAGTCAGACGAACCATGGAAAATGATTTGGAAAACGTCAGGAAAAACATGATTACGTTTTCGGAAGACGAGTTGAAAAAACTACGAAAACGCTACGAAATGTACAATCTCAAGGGGCAATATGACGAAATGATTAAAGATATTGAAAATGAGATTATTTTACGTGTTTCGAAGAAAATTAAGAAATCTGTAAACTCGTGACGGAAGAAATAAATCATTCAAAAAAGCTGACCCAAATGCATGTGAAGACACGATTACAGATTGAGATATTGAAAAAAAATATTATGCCTCACTGCGAATGCGAACAAGACAGGGGCCTGATACGCGATTTGATATCCAGGCTCAAGCAAAGTAAAAGCGGAAGTGTATCAAAGGGAGAATTGGCCCTTCAGTATAATATTTCAGTCAGAACATTAAGAAGAAGATTTAAGTCGGCAGATGGCTTATTGAGTGAGCTTTTTGATTCATCCAGTTACGAAAAAAGGCGTAGGTACCTTCTTCCGGCCGAAATAGAATGCGTTTACAAACACCTGGGTATACCACCCATAAAAATTTAAAACATGACAGAAAATTATTTCATTATTAATCCCGCAACCACAGCGGATGATCTTAAAAAACAGCGGGCAAAATTACTGTTTGAGAACCGACCGCATCCTGATCAGGGAGGAACGGATGAGCAATTTACCGAGATTGAGCGGCAGTATAAGTCAGCCCTGGATAAAATCAACGTATTTAGGATAATGAGCAGGGCAGACGCCAGTGGTAGGCAGTTTCTTTATGAGCTGATAGATGGGATCGAAACACTCCTTCAGGAATCAAAAAAATATCCTGAATTTTCAATTTCGTTCGGCGTGAACGTGGCCAAAGGACTTGTTAATTCCGTTGATGCAGAGCTATTGACATCGTTTTTGATGAAGATTATTAACCGGCATAAAAAATAGCCAGATAGAATATCCGTGACTTTTTCAAACTTCAACGTATATTTGCAAAAATATTTTATCATGAACGGATTGATCATCACCACGACAAAAAAAACAGACCTCAAGCTATTTACCGACCTTGCAAAACGCATCGGAGTTAAAGTTAAGCCGCTTACCGACGAGCAGATGCTGGATATTGGATTATTGAAGGCAATGGAAGAGGGAAGAAAAACAAAATTTGTTTCAGAGGACAGGATCATGAAAAAATTAAACAGAAATGCAGGTTAAGTATCGGGAAAGTTTTGAACAAGTATGCGTTTCGCATCAGGATTGGTCGATTTCGAATAGGAATTTATATCACTGGCGGCACAGTAGAGTTTAGCAGGGTACTTCCCAGGGATAAAATATATCTGTATTTCCCACAATAACAGAATAATATAATAAAATATCATAAAAAACCGAGGCGCAAACGTCTCGGTTTTTTTTATTTCAAAAACTGACCAGTGACCGCCATGGTCAGTTTAAAGTGACTTAAAGGGACTTAAAGGGACACCCCCTTGCATTTGCCATAGCGGTTATTGTATCATTGCGCTTTAAAAACAAAACACGCAATTATGGCAGCAAAAAAGATTTCTCCGGCAAAAAAGAAGGCAACATCGGCCAAGAAAAAAACATCGACGAAAAGAAGCTCCACGGCTAAACTCCGTGCCATGGGAAGCAGCATCATGTCGGAAGCGAAAAGAATCAGAAAAGCGAGCCCCACAAAAAAATGGACGACCTGCGTAAGTGAAGCCGGTAAAAAATTCAAGCGAAGCAAATAACCTGTTGCAAACATGACAACCGGCCCCCGCCCTATTCTCGATGGGAAAGAGTTTAACAGGTTCTTTCCATTTACACCGGATCATACCGACCCGGTGGTGCATCGTGATGGAACGGTAGAGGATGCGGTTGCGGTAATGGCACAGGTTGCAGAGCGATACAAAAACGACACCGCGCTCATCTCGCCATATCTCGAAGGGGAAACCACGGAAATAACGGCACAAAACATTTGGAATTTCATTCACACCTACATCCAGTACCGCGAAGACGATAAGGACATCGAGCAGATTCGTCGCCCGTTGCGCTCCTGGACAGATCGCCGATCGGGTGTTGATTGTGACTGCATGAGTGTTTTCGCCAGTTCGATTTTAAAAAACCTTGGCATACCGCATTCATTCAGGATCACAAAGTATGGCGGAGATGAATTTCAGCATGTTTACGTGATTATTCCCCGTGGCGGCAAAATATCAGGAATGACGGGTTATTATACCATCGACGGGGTGATCGACGCATTTGACAAAGAGAAAAAGTTTACAGAAAACAAAGATTTTAACATCAGCGGAATGAAAATTCAAACTTTAAACGGCCCGGGTGATAAGTCGCTATACGACTACCTGGTTGAATCAAGAGACATCATCAACGCGAACCCGGAGGCACTGGAAGGCAAGATATGCCCGTGCGACGCAGTTCCCATGCTCGACATGGTGATCGAATCCTGGTCAAACCCGGCGAAACGAAACGCGGTGATTGCCAACAACGCCAAAGTTGAGCAGCAGAATTTCCCTAATCTGAAATTTTTCCAGCAGCTCTCTGCCTACATGCAGGGAGTTGCCACACCAGAATCGGTGATGAGCGCGAGTTATTTCGGGTTTAAAGGCCTCGGTGGCGATACCGGCGTGGGAGACAATGGCGACGGAACGTATTACATTTTCGACCAAACGACCGGCGAAACACTCCAGGACAATATTCCTTATGAAAGCGGATCAGGTTCTGGTGGATCAGATTCCGGTACGAGCTGGTGGAGCAGTGGTGGTGGAAACACGGTAATTGGCGCCGGAGCAGGTGTTATCAACAGCATATTATCAATTTTTGGCGGAAATAAAAACAACACGACCGTCACCCCGCCGCCAAAAACAACACGAACAACTCCTCCCATTACCCCGATGGTTCCTGCAACACAGTCAGGAATGGGTGCCGGGGCAATCCTGCTCACCGTTGGTGTGGTTGCAGGGATCGGGGTGCTGATTTGGAGTATGGGCGGGAAAGACGAAAAAAAACAGGATAAAAAAGCAGCGTAATGCCTGATATTGGTCTTAGTCAAATAATGTCAGCTATTACAAATGTTGCCAAGATCGGAATAAACGTAATATCACAAAATCAGCAGGGCACAGGAACAGGGTATTATACGCAGGGAATGGAGTTGTCAAACGGACAGCCTGCAATTATCGCCCAAACACAAAACACAGATGAAGAAATACTTGCAAACAATCAAAAACTTAACCCGGCAATTATAATTTCAATGGTTGGGATTACCGCGTTAGCCATTGGATTTATGATCTTTATAAATAAAAAATGAACCTGTTAAATAAAACATTTGCACCGATTAATGGAATCACTAATGCCATAAGTGGTAGTAGCGGTTCGCTTGGTGCTGTTGTTTCAGACAGGGGATGCCCACCCAAGGGACAGTGTAGTGGCTGCACGCCATTTTGCTGTTTTGACGGGCAGGAAATTGGCATTTTTGTCAGAAAGACAAATGTCACAGAAGCTGTTTTTAATACAGCTACAGCCATTATAACGGGAGTTATACTCAAAGGGGTAATGGTGATATCCGGGCCTATTGGCATAGCAGCCGGAGTCGTCATAACGCTGGTGGAATACCTTAATTCAGGTGCCATAAAAAAATCACAGGCAAAATACGCAAAGGAGAGGGTTCTGAAAACTACACACATGATGGCTAATCGGATAAAATCTTATCTCGAGGTACGTTTACCATGGTGCGAATGTATAAAGAATATTCAATCATTTGACTATTTCAAAGCAAATTCAGAGGTCTTTGGAGCTGACGGGCCCGCTGTAGGGGCAGATTTTTTAAAAATATATACCCTTACCGCACTTGAATTGAATAATGAAAGATTCGGTAAAACAAAACAGAAAATCATATCAGCTGAACCATACCAGTGGGATATTAACGAGATCAACCTGCATAAGGGCGTTTTAATGATCAAGGTTCCCAATATCGAGCATTACTGGATGGGTGATGTTATTTCGCTTCCAGGTATGTCTTACCCTGTAACGGTGATACATAGATATGGAAACTCGAAAATGACTACAGAGGATTGCGACAATGTGTTTATTGATAAGCGGATTTTCCCTGATGGGCTTTATGAATCAGGAAGAGGATGTTCACTGGCGTATAATGGCAATTCACTTGACAAAAGTAATGGCAGCTCACTTGGTGGCAGAACTCATGGTTTAAACATTCGCCAAATGGAGGGAGAGGGGTTGTTATTCTGTAATATGCCATATTCGGAAACGCATAAAAGCATGATTGGTCAATACGTTGACCTTGCTAATCCGATTTATATCACCCCTGACAAGCAGGTTGTAATTCCCCCGAAATCAAAACCAAACACAAATCAGGGCCCCGGAACAAACAACCTGGTAATTACTAAAACGAGCCAGATTACCCCCTTGAAATCAAATACAGCGCTTGCCTCATTCGCATCGCCTGTTGCCATTGTTGTGCTGGTCGGCATTGCAGCCGGATTTATTTATCAAACATACAAAAACGATTAGCCATGTTATACGGGAAAAGCGCCTGGGATAATCTCAGCGAAGCAGACAAAGAAGCAAAGATAACCGGCACACTTGCGCAGGCATTTTCCGCTGCAAAAAGCGGTACGCTGCCAGCAGGTGCCAGTATCAAGGATTATTGGTGGAGCATGTTAAGCCCATCCTTAACTCCGGCTGGTTACGCGTCATTTACCAACAATGACTGGATTCCAAACCGAATTGCCGCGGCAGAAAGAACATGGGGAATGTCATTTGATTACCAAAAAGCAACCACTGGCGGTGGTGGCGGTGGTGGCGTACCTCAAATACTAAATACCGATGGCACAATCACCCCGGCGGGCACAACCTCATCAAACTGGCAATTATACGCCGGAATCGGATTGATCCTGGCAACGATCGGATTTGTTGTTTACAAGCAAATGAATAAACCAAAAACCAAAAATCAATAATATGAGCTGCGAATGTAATCAAAACCGGACACTTGGTGACCTGACAACCATGAAAGACAGTGTTGTAACCTGGGTTACAAACAACAAAATGATCGCAGCCGCGGGCGCCCTGGCGGTAGTTGGCGCAGTGATCTATTTTGCCAGGCCAAAAAAGAGCGCACCAGCCTACAACAGGCAAAAGGCATTGAGCGGCGTAGGCCGTCGCAAACCGGTAACCCGTAATCATAAGGTCAAAAGCAAGGCCAGGGTAAGCCTTAACGGTGCAACATTGTCGTAAACACGCAATTTCAAATTAAACATATCAACATTTAAAAATTCACAAAATGTCAAACAAAACGAAAAGAGCAGTTCAGGCCGCGAAGTTATCTCTTCAAAAGATGGTTTCCGATGTAAAAACACCTGCCGCGATCATACTTGGAATGGTTGGCGGAAAAATCGCTGGCGATGCAATCGACAGTATGCTTAACAAAACATCAACTGTTGCAGGGCTTGGAGCCGTGGGCAGCATGGGTGCGTATGTAAAACCTGTAGCGCTTGTAGCCATCGGACTGGCCGCCAAGCAGCTCATTAAAAACCCCTTCGTGCAGAACGTGGGTATCGGCGTAGCCGCTTACGGTGGTGCCATGGGTATTCAGAGCGTGATCAATATCCCGCAGCTGCAAAATTTCGGAGCCCCTGTAGCCACCCCGCCTGTTACACCTCCGGTAAGCGGATTCCGTGGTGTTGGATATTTGCCTCGCCCGACACTCCCCATGGGATCACGCGCACGGGTTACTAACCAGCCTACTATCCAGTAGCAAAAACAAGAAATTTCAAAATTCAATTCATTCATTATTCATTAAAAACACAAAACAACATGACACTTAACGCATTAAACGGGTTAACCTATACCCAAAAAACACAACTGGTCAGCCTTCTGGATTCTTTCGGAACATCCGAGAATGCTGTTATCACCAACGCGCTTGCCACCGGTAGCCAACCTGCTGACAACAGCAACTCCGCCACCTCGCGCAGCAATTACATTGCACGCCTTGATCAGATTGATCCCGCCGTTGCAACCAAAATCAAAACTGGCGAATACCAGCTTTGCGACAGCGAAATCTACTCAGTGGTTGCCCTTGGAGACACCGCAACTGCAATTGCAGACCTTTTCCCCCAGGATCAGGCCAAGTCAACCTCATTGCGCAACATCGCCAACCAGAAATTACCGGTTGAGCAGTGGTTTTTACTCCAGGCCATCGAAATCCTTTACGGTATTGATGCAGCTCACGCAGGAGTTATCGGAACATTTGGTTACGAACCGATTCCCGCAATCGTTTTCAACGGCGAAGTCGAGCTTTCGCAGAATGGCCGCAAACTGATCAGCCGTCAGAGTTTGGCCGGATGGTTTACAGGCGTCGCAGCCTATGGAGTTGCCGTGGGCCCATTGGGAAGCACATTCAATGGTCGCGCTATCTACAAGCTCGACAATCCGAAATTCATCCGCCCACAGGAAGAACTAAAGGGCAAAATTGAGTGGGCACATACAGTTGGAGCCGCAAACTCTTATCTGAAAATCCGTTTAATCGGAACCGTGAACGAACGCGCATAACACCGTTTGTGAAAAATCACTGGCAGGGGGCTTGAAGGCCTTAAAAGTACGTTGTAAGAAATGTGTTAAAAATGGGTCTTAGCCCCCGCCTGCCAGTTTTTTAATTAAATCAGTCAAAAAAAACAAAGATGGAACAGAGCGCAATAAACGCAGAAGCCGCCGAATTGATTAAAGCCGCAATCTTGTCGTTAGCCGACAACGCGAAGTTTAACAATGTTGAGTACGAGATGATCTCGATCAGCGTTGCAGCGGGTGTAACAACCTATACCAAGCAACACACCACGGCCATACGCCATAAGAGGATCATCGGGCTGGCGCTGAACATCACCGATGAATCTGTGCTCGAGGGATGCTTAATGTCGCTCAACATTGATTCAAAAGAGGTTTTTCCTGCCGGAACCGAAGCCAAGCTTTTATTCGCTTCAACCGCCGTGGCGCCGAACCTTAAGTTTTACACCTACGTTGATCGTGAGATCAATCAGACAACCATTAATGTGTCATTCACATCCAATGGATTCTCATCGGCGTATCAGGCAAATTTTTACTTAATGTGCCAAAACAGCAATTAAATGACCTTTTCACACCATACCTCCATTCTTATTGGCGCGTCGGGCGATCTGGTACGTTTCTCGGATAAACTTCCTGGTAAGGCCAAGGTCTGCCAGGGGGTTTACTTATCTGCCAACGCGCACAACCATACCAAGGCATTGGCAAATGTTTCTGTATCGTTTAACGAGGGAAAAGACCAGGTCGTCAACGCGGTATTAATTGAAAAGGATGCCCCGCGCCGCGCCGACTTTCTGAACATACTTCAGCAAATCAACGAAAATCAGCGCGTGAAGGGATATGTGAAAGACCTTGGCAATGCAAGCGCTTACCCGTATACCGTGAAGATTTACTATCAACTTAAATCGTAAGAAAATGGATATTTTGAAATGGGTTGAAGGTGTACTTCGCGAGCGCGGGATCAAGAATTACGGGTTAACGTCTGACCTGGTAAGTATTGCTCCGGCAGCCACGGTCGAATTTGACCAGCAAAACAATTACTATTTTCTGATAAATGCATTTGGATCACTATCACTTCCCGTGGATGGCGAGATCATAGGCGCTGACGAGGCACTGCCGATCAAGCCACACATCATGCAAACACATTGCTACAAACACCAGCATTTTACCGGAGAGGTAAATATCAGAAATTATAACACCACGCAAACACTTTATGTGGAGTTTTTAATTGCATCACCAACGAAAGCATAAAAATCCAAAACCCAAAAAAAATGGAAGATTACAATATATTAATTCAGCTTACAAAGGAGAAGTTTCAGGCGTTCGACAAAAAGGGTCAGCCGTATTGCTTTTCAATCGTTGCAGAGTATGATGATCCGTCAAAGGAGCCCTTTAAAGTAGCCAGGGCGCTTACCGGAATACCAGAGTTCACCCGTAAGATTAATGTTGCCATAATCCAGCTCAGGGCCAATCGCGTAAAGATAATCATATACCGGTCGGTAAAGGAAAACGCCGGACAGGTCGAGGATGAGTTTTATCTTACTATACCATCGGCGAATGAAAAACAAAAGGAAGACAAAAACGATGTACTCACGCAGATATCAGAGCTACTGTCGTCACGAAGCTCACTGGCCGGGATTGTTGAAGAAAAAACAAATCAGCTTTCGGAAATGCAAAACAGGCACGATCGCGACCTGGTTGCCATAGCTCACAAAATTGAGCTTGACCGAAAAGAGGAGATAAATGCAAAGCAAAAAATAAGGATCGAGGAGCTGGAGAGTGATTATAAGGAGGCCGCTGAATCACTGTCGAAGTTCCAGGAGATTTATGACGATGAACAGGAGATGCAATCCTGGGGTAAAAAGCTCGGCGGGGTGCTCAAGGGAGTTGTCGCGGTGGTGCCAGGAGTTATCAAATGGGCTGAATCAAAGCCGATGCTGGCAGGGCTGCCGCAGGCAATTTTAAGCGGAGATCCATCCGCGGGAACAATGGCACATCCGGAAGCACAGCCCGTTGATTTCAACAGCCCGCAATTCGCGAAAATGCAGCACATTCTTCAATTCGTGCAGGGGCTTACCGATGAGGAATCTGACAACCTCATGCAGATCGTCGAGAGAATTGAAGCTGACAAATCAACAATGTTGACAATTTTACAGCTTATTCGGTAATCTCCATGGCAAAAATTATCATGATACAAGTTGACGATAAAGACCCCATCGAGCTCATTAAAGTCACAAAGGCAATTCAATTGCTTGCAGTCAGGGTTGGAAACGAAAATCTGATAAAGTTAGCCGATAAGGTTGAAAAGAATCCGTCATTAATAAGTAACGCGTTAAAATTCATATAAAATGGCTGCAACTGAAACCACACGAAGAACCTCGGTAAAAAAGTATCTGCCAGACGTGAATAAAAATTACGTTTGGGGAGCTGCGTTATTTGTGGCCGGATTAATTGGTATTTACTATTGGGGTAAAAACAATGGTTCCGTCCTGCCAGCCCCATTGCCCAACGATACATTGCCAAAGACTGACCCGGTAACAGGGGAAAAAATCAATGCGCTTACCGAAGCAGAGAGCAAGCTCATTGTTCGGCTTGCCAATGAGTTTGAATCACAAAGGGGATATATTATTAACCCAAGCTATGAATTGTTAAATGAAATACTCGGAACATCCGACAGGGTTTTTGTTGGTACGTATAATTATTACAATCAATTATACGCATCGCCACCCGACACCCTGAAAACAATCATCAACAGTTACTCAAATTACAAAATTTGGTTTTCTGAAATAAATCACCAGTACGATGCCATTGTCGCCCGTATGGATAACCTTGGACTTAAATAAAATAACCATGTTAGGAAAACTCAGTGGCTCAGCCAATAACGCAATGCAGGACGTGTATGTACCTGAAAGCGGAATCAAAATCAGCGAAATACCAACCGTAGTTCGCGTGAACGACGATGTAAGCGGAAATCCGGTATTTACTATTGCACCCGTGGATGCAGACCCAGAAACAGTTCCGCCATCAGCAACAACTGTCGAAAGTCAGGGAACGTCGTTAATCATAGACCGCACCTACCTTGGCCCGCCGATAATGGTTCCAAAACCGGGCGTGGAGAATAACATTATCGCCCCGCTGGCAGTAAAAGAAGCATCATTCCCGAAATGGCTGATATGGCTTGGCCTGGGAATCGGCGCGTATTTGATCTTTAAACCAAAAAATCACAAAGAGTAATGACACGCGGATACCGAAATAATAATCCGGGGAACATCAGAAAATCATCATCCGTATGGATCGGGCAGGTTTTTCCTGGTGACGATGATGCTTTTTGCACCTTTGAATCCATGGATTATGGGTATCGCGCCATGTTTGTACTGCTTAAATCGTATTTGGATAAAGGATTTAATACCATTGACAAAATCATTAACAGGTGGGCGCCATCGAGTGAAAACAATACACAGGTGTATATTTCAAATGTGGTTGCGCGAACCGGTATCAATAAGGATCAATTGATTGAATACAGCAACGCGGAAGCCATGAAACAGCTTGTTGCAGCAATCAGCTACCAGGAGAATGGCACGGCCCCGAATTTTACCGACATAGCTAAAGGTTATGACCTCACCGGACAAATACAAACGGTAAAAACCGTTGGAATCAGCCTGGCTGCAATCGTGCTTGTTGCATCACTATCATTTGCCGCGTATCAATATTTAAAAGTAAAATAACATGGAAGCAATGCGTAAACCAAAAAACAGCCTGAAAACAAACCTGCTCATCGGGGGTGCCCTGCTGGCAGCTGCAATAGCAGCATATTTCATGCTTACAGGTTCATCAACGGCAAATAAAACCACGCCTGCTGGCGGTGGAACAACTACCGGAGGTGGAACCACCACGGGTGGCAGCACCACAACCGGAGGTGGAACCACCACGGGTGGCAGCACCACAACCGGAGGCGGAACTACAACCGGCGGATCGGGCCTCACCCCAAAACAATGCAATACGTCAGCAGGTGAATTTCCCCTGAAAAACGGCAGCGGGGCTTCCGGCAGTGCGAACGCATATTGCGAACGCATCTATGTTAAAGTTATTCAGGCCGCCTCTAATAAGTTCTTACGGGGCGTTGGCACTATAATTGGCATTGGCAACAATGGAGACGGAACCTATTACATCTATAACGATGCCACAGGCGAAACCATGTCTGACGGCCTATCGTTGGCACAGAGCAATTTAGCGGCAGTGTCACTGCTTACCGTAGACGGCCAGTTTGGGCCAAAAACAGAAAACGTGATAAAGCTGCTATTTGGCGTTAACTACGTCAGCAAGGATCAATATGAGTTCATGATAGATTACGTATAATTTTAAAATCAATATAAAATGGAAGAGCAAGACAACTCAGCACGTTCAGGCAAGGGAATAAACTGGACATTGATTATTATTGGAGCCGTAACACTTGGCGCGGCATTTCTTTTTTTTAGCAATAAAGCCAGCGCGGCACCAGTTTTACCTCCAGTTCCAGTGCCCCCGAATGCAGACAACAGCAGATACTCGCTGGGATATTGGGCGTGGAAAATTAAAAAAGTGATGATGTGGTGGCAGGTAACTGATCAAAAAGCGAGAATTGCTAAAAAAAGCTTCGACACGCAGTTATGGGAAGATGCTCAAACAAAAGTAACCAACATGGATGTTGTCTTCCCGGACATTGACATATTCAAAAACCTTGTTGACGCGAGAGTAATCGCCGACACCAGTTCATTCGCCACGCCCGACCTTAAATTTGAAAACGCAATAAAATATATAGTATCATCAACGCCAAAAGCAACGTCGGCAACGGTATATGGCGATCTGCTGGTCAAGGAAAGAGCAACAGGATCAAATCCGGCATCAATGGCCGGGATTAAATAATCTATAATCATTCAAAACAGATTACCATGGAAACAAGTGTAGCGAATAAAGAAAAGAAATCAGGCAGCCTTTTGTGGTGGATAATGGGCGCGGCCGGCGTGGTAGCGATATTACTGCTTAGCTCATTCAGCGCCGGGGCAACCACTGCCCCCGTGATCCTGTCGTGCTCGTCGAATCCTGACTGCATACTCGGTTACTGGAAATGGTGGATCAAGAGAAAAATGTACACGCTAATTGTGCAAAAAGCAACTGCAAATGGCGTTACCGTCGAAACACAATTAGAGTTAGACGCTCAGTGGTATATTGATCAGAAATCGCAGGCTGGCGATGATTTTAAGACATGGGAATCCTTGGTATCATCAGAGGCCATCAGGGTAAAAGCAATCACACCGGCCATGAGCGACACGGATGCTCAATTCACGGCCATAAGTAATGTACTGTCGAGAACCTAATATTAAATCTCATGCTTATAACCCATAAATCAACTTATAATGTTCAGAACATTATTGCCGATATATCAAATACGCCATCGAATTGCAACAGTATAACATTCGATAACTGCGGAGAGGACGACTGTGTGATATATGTCAATTTCACCAGCACGCAGCCGGCAAATCTTCAATATATATTGCTCAAAGCCGGAAAAAACATAGATTTCGGGGGGAGTATAGAAACCATTATTGAAGACACGTTCACCTTAAAATTTGTCAACAATATTTGGGCTGCCACCCACAGCATAAACATTATTCGCGAAACATTTCAGATACTAACCTGATGAGTATAAAAATGTCATCCGGCGGAATATCGGTAACGCCATCCAGCGCCCTGTTGCGTAAACAGTCATTCACGGCCACCGAAGGCCAAACCGATTTTACTGTTACCGATTTTACTGTTACCAGTACATTTTTTGTTTTTGTCAATGACACAAAGCAGGGCGCGATCGTGCGCGCGGGGCAATTACTTACCATGCCCATGGGGTTACCGGAAGGATCATTAGTGGAAGTGTACAATTAATTTATCAGAAAATGAAAAAAGCCATATTCCTATTATTGATAACATTAAGTACGGTAACGTCATTGGCGCAGATGAGAGTTGTTGATTTGTGGGTGCCTGATAAAACGACAACATTCAAACAGATCATGCCATCGGGGGTAAGTTTTGTATACGAGAATGACAGCAACAAAACATATAGGCTGACGGCAAAATTTGATGCAACAAATACGATGATCGATGTTTTTGGCTCGGGAAATTATGTTGTTGCAAATCAAGAGTCGTCTTATTTGACCTGGAAACATACCTCCGGTAATTTCACCGGGTTAATATATCCAGACGATACGCTTAAATTGCCGCTATTTACTTACTTTTCTCTGCAGAATGGATATTTTCTGGCGCAAAAGACCACCAGGACAAATACCAGGTCGGGGTTAAACCTCGTTGGAGTGTCGGGAGATGCTACTATATATGCCCAGGCAGCCAACACCTCGAATGAGGTTATAACAAGCGCCAACATACAGGCTGTTGGAGTAATAGGCAGTGTAGCCATTAATTTACTTTCTGCATCGGGGGGAGCTCAACAATACACGATCGACAAGGCAGGATTTCGGCCAAGCATCAAGTCGTCACTTTCCGGTACGAGTAACCTTGGGGGTAACTATGCACGCTGGGATCAGGCGTATGTAGAAGGCCTGCATGTTGGCAGTTATACGGTATCTGTTACCGGTTCGTGCTCAATCCCGCCGACAATACCCGAAAGCCTGTGGTCGAGAGTATCTGGCAGCACCAATGATGCGTATAGTCTGCACGTAGGCAACACGGGTATCGGAACTACTGCTCCGGCGGCAAAATTAGACATCGCCGGGCGACTTGCAGTAACATCTGCTGCGCCACTGGTAGGATCATCATTACAAGGAGGAGTTGTCGCCTATGTATTAAACTCCGGCGATCCTGGGTACGATGCCGTATACTATAAGGGATTGATTTGCACCCCTGCGGATTATGCCACGCCGGCGGCGTGGGGTTGTTACGGTGTGTCAATTTCCGGCACATCTACTGCTGTTGGCACGGGGCAGGCAAATACCACACTTATCGTGAACGGATGCAGCGATGCCGGAATTGCGGCACGTATTTGCGACGACCTGGTATATGGCGGATATAGCGACTGGTATCTTCCATCAAAAGACGAGCTTAACTATTTATATCAGAATAAAACAGCAATCGGTGGATTCGTCAGTAATTATTATTGGAGTTCGACCAACCGCGATGCGGAACTTGCATGGACGCAGATATTTAGCAATGGCGGTCAGGGTTTTTTCAACAAAACATACACTTATTACGTCAGGCCTGTGCGTACATTTTCAATACCTGCATTATCAGCATCATTTGTGGGTGGAAATGTTGGTATTGGCACTACAGACGTGGCATCGGGCGTTAAGTTAGAGATTAACGGCTACACCAGGGCAAAAGGATTATACAGCTCAGTCGTAACGGGTGATCCTGCCATATATGGATTTGGCGTATTTTCCATCGGCGTAAAGGCATTATCGACATCAGGCACGGCGTTGGATGCATTTTCGACATCAGGCACGGCAGGATATTTTAAATCAGGAACCGGTTACGCCGCAATATTCGAGCAAGGTAAGGTTGGGGTGGGCATAACCAACCCATCATACCCGTTAGATGTTTTTACCAACACCGCCGCTCCGGCGATCTATGGAAGGTCAAATCAAACGAGTGCCGGGGCTTCTGGAATTAAAGGTAGTGGATATTATGGCGTATTCGGTACGTCCCCATCCGCGTATGCTGGTTATTTCGAGGGTACATCAACCGGCAAAGGCATATATGTTACAACATCATCAGCCGATTTTCCATCTGCAATATTCATGAATGGATATGTTGGTATCTCAAACACAAATCCACAAACACAACTCGAAGTATCTGGTGTAATAACGGCTACAGGTGGAAATAGCACAAACTGGAACACCGCATATAATTGGACTACCGGCGCAGGGTCAACCGCTGTGCAAACATCAACACTCACATCAGGGTACTATACACAAAGCGTAAGCGATGCAAGGTTTGCGCCGATAGCTACTGCCAATATTGCCAATAATGCTTATTCCATGTGGGCATTGACAAAAAAAATAGGATGGATTAATAATGACAGCAGCTCATTATCATTTAACGCCGCAGACAGCACACTTACGTTCACAAGGATAGGCCCGTTAAGGTATATACGCAACGGTGTAATTTGCACCGTAACAGCAACGCAGACAAAAAAGATTACGGGCAATTTGGCAGGTAAGTCAAAATCATACTTTTACATAGATTCAGACAATGGGGTAATTATAGAATCTCAATCAGCGTGGTCACTAAATGACAATAAGGTCACTATCGCCACGGTTGATTGGGATAAAACGAGTTGCAACAAATACCTGCTGCATGATGAGCGTCACCTCGCTCAGGAATCAGACATGCACCACTACCTGCATACCTCCATGGGGGCAAGATACCAGTCGGGAGGAATATTATCCGGCCAGACAATACTACCTACCACGGCAACATCAATTGCAAATACATTCGGCATCACGGCAACGTATGTTACCGATGATGGATTAGATCATACCCTTGCCGCGCTCACCGATCCGGCTGCTACTGATCATGCTTATTTGAAATACTACCGTACCAGCGCAAACGTATGGAAATGGGACACGACGGCAGTACCTTACATATACTCATCAACCTACATAAGATATGATAATGGCGGAACATTGGTAACGGGCACAAACGGCAATTACTATAATTCATATCTCTTATTTTCAAACATAGATGGTATTGGAAGATATCTGATAGTTCCGGGAAGGGGAGAGTATGTTACTGCTATTTTGGCCAGAAGTGAAAATCCACTGCTATGGGATTGGTCAGGATTCGACCTGGCTGAATGTGTAATAATGTTTCGTTTTACGTTTTTGACCGGATCAGGTTTTACGGGAGCTTTGGGCCGGGTGAAATTAGCCGAAGCCCCAACTATAATTAACCAATCTGTGAGCAGCGCAGCTACTGCCGTCAGCTATGCCACTTACGACGAAAATATCTACGCGCAGGGGTTGAAATGGAATCAAAACCTCGATACGTATACCAGGCTTGGAAGTATATCCGTGGCTCCGCATAACGCGTCGCCGGGATCAGGGGCGCTACCTGTACAGGGACGCATGAGAGGGTGTGTACTAACGAATGGCGGTGCAGTTAATTATTACCTGCAAGAGGACAACTGGAGCTACAAAGAGGATGGAACAGCCTCCAACCTGACAGGTACAGACGGGCAGGTAATGGTAGAAATACCTGCATTTTACACGAAATACAAATATCTGAACAATACCGTTGAATGGTGGATAAGTCAATATCCATTATCCGGCTATACCCTGCATCCGGCATTTAACATCGCCGGAGTAACAAAACCATATTTATATATATCAGCATACGAGGGGGTATTGTATGACAATTCAGCATCAATTTATGCCAATGGGGTATATCAGCCAGCGCATAGCGTGACATTTGCGGCGGCAGATAGCAGTCTGACTACTGCCGCAATGACCAATCCATATACATCATTAGCAGTTGGAGATATAATAGTAGTAACTGGCACAACTAACAACAATGCAACATTTGTCGTCAAAACAATCGGCGACACAAAAATTAAAGTAACAACTGTCCCGACCAACGAAACAGCAGCCAATACCGTCATATCGACGCAAAGAGATTACACTGCAACTACAGGAGATCAGCTAAGCTCCGTTTCGGGTAAAGTGCCGTTATCTTACTTTACACGCGCCCAATCAAGGCAGATGGCCAAAAATCGTGGTACCGGCTGGCATCAGTTTGGCTATGATGAGGCAAATGCAATCGAATTATTAATATTAATTGAGTATGGCACGTTCTATATTCAGAACATCGCAGAAGTTGGCCCTGGCATTACAGCAGCTGGTAATTGGCTTGCGTACAATAATTACAATCCTTTCGTTCCCAGCGGGAATGGCGACACACAAGGTAATTTGAGTGCTGATAACGCCGGGGCGGCAACGTGTGGCGGAGACAAAACAAAGTACTCTAGATACAGGGGTATTGAAAACATATACGGTCACGTATGGAAATGGGTTGATGGTATCAATATAAATAATAACGCGCCATACGTCACGAGTAATCATGTTAATTGGGCGGAGAATACAGCAACTAATTACGATGTGACTGGCGTTACCCTTGCCAATGCCAATGGGTATCAAAATACCCTGGTCAACAGCGGCAGGGTTATGTTACCTGCCACAGTCGGAGGTATCGCATCGGCGTCGGTAAAGATTACTGACTATTACTATCAGTTATCAGGCTGGCGGGTTGCGGGTTTTGGGGGCGGTGCGCATTATGGGGGCGATGCCGGGCCCTGGGATTGGAGTCTGAGTAGTGATTCTGGCTATGCCTATCAGCATATTGCCGCGCGGGTGGCGTTTTGAAATAAAAATGGCGCGTAGCGCACCTTATGCGCAGCGCTTTAAAAAAAAGTTCTATGAACAACAAACAGGCTGTTATATGGAGGTTGCGAATTTTGGGGGCAATGCGAATAATGGGAGCGATGCCGGGCCCTGGAATTGGAATCTGAATAATGATTCTGGCAATGCCAATCAGAATATTGCCGCGCGAGTGAAGTTTTTAAAGATAATACCATATAGCAGCCTCACCTCTTGGTGAAACATTTGAATTGGCCGTTAAAGTGCTGGTAGCGAAAGCGAAGGTTCTGGCTGAATACAAAACGAATGAAGACGATTAAAAACATATACTCGCAAATATACGACATGGATAACCTGCGGCTGGCGCATGCCAATGCCCAAAAAGGCAAGCAGCGATACAAGGAGGTTATTCATGTTAATGAATTTGAGCCGTATTATCTGCGAAAATTACAGGATATGTTGATTGACAAAACATTCAAAAATAGCGAGTATCGTATATTCGAGTTAATCGACAAGGGTAAGCAGCGAAAAATATTCAGCCTGCCATACTTTCCGGATCGAATATTACATCATGCCATATTACAAGTGACCGAACCAATCTGGAAAAGTATTCTGATTCGGAATACGTTTCAGAGCATCAAGGGGCGAGGTGTTGAAGATGGCAGAAAAAAGGTAGTCAGGGCCATCAGGCAGAAGGATGCAAAATATTGCCTGCAATTAGACATCAGTAAGTTTTATCCCTCTATTGACAACACGATACTCAAAGGAATTATTCGCAAAAAAATAGCTGACGAAAATGTATTGTGGCTACTTGACACGATCATTGATTCTACACAAGGCGTACCAATCGGTAATTATTTAAGCCAGTACCTTGGCAATCTATATTTGGCCTATTTCGATCACTGGATCAAGGAAAAGTTAAAAATCAGCAACTACTTCCGTTATTGTGATGATATTGTACTCATTCACCCCGATAAAGATTATCTGCAATATTGTTTCGTTAAAATTGAATATTACCTTGAGAAAAACCTGAAACTGAAAATTAAGGATAATTATCAGGTGTATCCAATTTCTAAAAGGAGAATTGATTTCCTTGGCTTTCGGTTTGATAACGAAAAGACCTACCTGAGACGGCGTACAGCAAAGAATTTCAAGCGAAAAGTAATACAGTTTGGTAAAGGACAAAAAGACGCTGCAAAGGGTATTTGTTCGTATTACGGATGGTTCAAACATTCTGATTCCTGGCCGCTATGGAATAAATACATCAAAGATTTTAACCTCATAAAAAAATCCGCATGAAATCACAGAGCGATACCGAGCCTTTATTGTTTATTGAAGCGCAGGGAGGAATGTTGATCAATTTTAACATCTCGCAGAAAACAAAAGAAAACATTACCGGTATTATAACATATTACGATTACGAACAGGTCAAAGTTGAATTAAACCCGTCCCGGTCAGACATCGTATCTGCAATAATCAGGTCAGCATACACGCATGACGACGAAATTGCCTGCATCAACAACCTTAATATCGGCAGCCAGAAGTATATTGACGAATATGCCGCGTATCAGGCTGTGAGAGATGCAGCAAAATTAATTGCCGACGAGGTACTTGGTCAATTAACAGCATAATTTTTAAATAAACTAAAACATCATGAAAAAAATCCTTTTAACCCTGCTCTTGCTGATCATTATCAGTATCGTATCAATAGCCAAAACCCAGGAGCAACTATTTGCCGAGTGGCAAGCACCTCCAAATAATGTACCAGCTGCACTTTGCATCAAACTGCTTGGCAGGTATCCATTGCTACTCAATGACGCGAACCCGGTCACATGGACACAGATAGAGGTAACATATAAGGCCTCATTCGCGATTATGGGGGAACCATCCGTGGTCGTCCTTGGCTCCGGGCCCAACGGATATTGCATTTTGTCAGTACAACAGAAATGTTCACAGGAATACCTCCCCGAATCAATCAAGAATTCAATCAAAGAACTATATCCAACATGGTCAGGCATGGGAGTGTATAGTTCGCCGGTGGTGAGAATTAGAGTAACAATCATCACTAATGGGGCTGCGGTTCCCAACATACAGGATGTCTATAATATCCCAGGTATGGAAGCATCATTTATCATTGATTTCGACACTCCGGCCATTACCAATGAGGCTCTCAAGCAGACAGTGGCATATCGCATCAAGAGCACGGTAAATGTCACAAGCAAAGCAGGAGTGATACAATGACGCCAGAACAGGTTAAGGAGGTTAAACGAAAGATAGATGAGCAGTTACCCAATTTAGATATTACAACTCGCGTAGCGATACTTAACCTTATTATTTCCAATTATGAATACCCACAACTTAAACTCGAACTGCTAAGACTGGTAAATAACTTACAATATTGGCTGGAATATTTTACAAAAGGATCAGATGATCAGCCAGCTATTGCCAATGCAATTTATATACTAAAGAAAACAATAGATACTTAAAGCTACAAAAAAAATGACTGAAAGTGAAATCCTGTCAATGATAAATAGAAATGTAAGTAATTTAACACAAGAAGTAATATCAATAAAGGCTTCCGTTGCTATCATTGAAGACAACACGGAGATTTCAGTCACCAATGGGGGGAATATAGAAGTGACAATGAAGACCAACACTTTGCTGAAACACCTCTACGAACAGACTAAAGAGGGCGGGGGAATTGATAAGAAATTTGACGCTTGCAGGGATAGAAACTCAGCACAGAAGAAGCTAACTATGTGGGATCAGAAAACTGCGGTTTGGTTTTCCCTCGCCGGAAGGGTAGTTGTTGCGCTTGTGGTAATTTACTCGCTAATGGAGTTGACCTCGCTGAAAAAAGTAATTGACAAAGTGCAAACCGAAGTGGGAGTTACAAAATGAAGAAAGCACTGATAATGGAGGACAATCCCCATCACGCATATATCATCCAAAGATTCTTGGTGGATATGCTGTTTCTATGCGTGGTGTGCGAAAATACCTTTCGGGGTATTGACATCGCTCGGGAAGGACAAATGACCGTCATCGTCACGGATTTAAAGATGCCCCTCATGACCGGGATTGAATTTGTCAAAGAGGTTCGGAAGTTTGACGCTACAACCCCCATCGTTGTCATCACGGCATACGCAGAGTATAAAAAAGTAGCAATGAAGGCCGGTGCTGATTACTTTATTGCCAAGCCGATAATGTTAGAAGAAATAAAAACATTGTTCAGTAAATTTAATTAGTATAAACATCTCAAAACTAATAAAATGATAAAAATAGGATATAGCGAGGAATTGCAGCCTAACGGGC
>Ga0194063_10000352_pt1 | contig 33939 bp, 21 predicted proteins | sample SepL3720m_MetaG_FD_155459 | JGI IMG/M metagenome (GOLD analysis project Ga0194063, IMG submission 155459) | Anoxic zone freshwater microbial communities from boreal shield lake in IISD Experimental Lakes Area, Ontario, Canada - Sep2016-L373-20m | ecosystem: Environmental > Aquatic > Freshwater...
GGCAATCCAGGAAGTCGGACGGCTCGGCGAGCCATCCCTACCAATGATCGGTTCACCAGCTTTCCCTGAACGTCAGAATGTCTGAACCTGGAGGGCGCTGCTCCGTCAGCGCCGGCTTCTCCTCAGCTCTTGATCCGGCGGGCTCGGCGTAGGCCCCACGGCAGAACGATTGCGCCGGCACCGAGGAGCGCCCAGGTGCCCGGCTCGGGGACGGTGATGAGAATGTTATCCATCGTGATCGTGCCGTTGCCTTGTGTATAAGCAAACTTCAGATCTGACAGTGTTTGTGTGGGTGTCGTGACGGCCACATCATTGAAGAGCAGGTTTGTTCCTGCCCAGATATCCGCCGTGTCATTCGCCACAGTTGATGCCGATCCCAAAGGGGAAGTGTAGCTGAACGAGATGCCGGAATTGTTGAGAACCCACATGATGGACTGGGTTCCGGACAAATTTCCGCTGTTGGTGAGGTTTTGAATGTCCCGGATCTGGAAGAGGCCGTCCGTCGCCGTCAGATTCAGAGCGAACCGCGCGTAGGTGTTCAGGTTCGACTCCGCATCGTTCGCCGTCCCAAATCCCGACCCCAACTGCCAGACAGCCACCGAGGTCATTGCGGAGGTATTTCCGCTGACGGAAAGATCAAAGCGGTAAATCATCGTGTCAGGAGTCGGGCTGAAATCCGTGGTTCTCGAAAAGGAGCCGGCGTTTACGGCAGATCGTGTGAAGGCCAGATTATTGGAGGCGACAGAGATGGAGACGGCCGCCCCTGAAGTCCCGATGGCGTTCCACTGTCCGAAATCGGGGGTCGCGGAAATATACGAGCTGAGCACGGTGGAGCCGGTGAAGTTTTGTTCAAACAACACTTGCCCCTGCAGCCGGCCCAGTGAGGCCGCCACGAGGGCGATGAGGGCGATCAGATGTTTCATTTTGGATTTCTCTTTGATTTTTCGAGCGGTTGCAGGCGACCGGCGCGGGTGCGGGCGGAGATTTTTTTGAGAGGGCGTGCGGCGTTCTATTTCCGGCGCGAGTGGAGCGATCCGTAAGGGCTCACATTCGTGCGCAGGCGGCTGAAAAGTGTGGACGGGCTGCTGTGGAGGTTCCAGCCGTTGAGGACGCGGTAGAGGGCGATTTTGACGAGGTCGAGGACGAACATCCAGGCGATGTTATAGACCCAGACCCAGCCGATGATATTCCACGGGAGGGCGGGGACGACGGTTCCGATTCCGAAGCCGCACGCGAGGACGGCGACGAGCTGCGTGCCGACGATCGCAAAGAAGAGCCGGAGATCCGGGAAGGGCGGCATCCAGAAGGGGCCGACCGCGCGGGTCACAAACAGCAGCAGGTGCCCGCCGGCCACCAATTGCAGGAACATCATTGTCTGAAGGTGGAGCCCGTCGAGATGGTAATGGTTCCGCCCGAGAAACAGGAGCATGAAACTTTGCACCACGGCGCAGAGCCCGAGCACCGAGGAGATGAGAAACACGCGCGGCATGTCCCACTTCACCGGCTTCGGCGCGGCGGTTGCCCGGTCGTAGGCGATCGTCATGATCGGCAGGTCATCCAGCAGCGCCAGCGCGATAATCATCACGGCCGACAACGGAAAAAAGTCGAAGAAAAGGACCGAGGAAACCACGAAGAACATGATCGCGAGGGTCATGGACACCCGGTAGAGCATGTAGCTCATCATCCGCTCAAAAATCCTTCGCGCCTCGAGGATGCCGTCAATGATGACCGAGAGCCCCGGCGCGGTGAGGATGAGCGCGGCCGCGGCGCGGGCGGCATCGGTCGCCCCGGAAACCGCGATGCCGACATCGGCCTGCTTGAGGGCGGGAGCGTCGTTCACGCCGTCGCCGGTCATCCCCACGATGTGCCCGGCTTCCTGCAGCGCTTTGACCACGCCGTATTTGTGCTCGGGGAAGACCCGCGCGAAGCCGTCGGCCGCCACGATCTTGTCCACCGCGCCGGGCGGGAGCGAGCCGTTGGCGGAATCCGCCGGAAAAAGATCGCTGGCGAGCTGGATGTTCGTGCCCATGCCGAGCCCGCCGGAAATCGTGCGGGCGATCGCGACATCGTCGCCGGTGACCATCTTCACGATCACGCCAAGCTTGCGGGCTTCCTCCACGGTTTGTTTCGAGTCCGTGCGCGGCGGATCCATGAGCGGCAGGATCCCGAGGAACCGCCAGTTCGCGCCGTCGTCGCTGCGCGCCGAAGCGAGCGAGCGCATGCCCTTGAGCGCGAGCCCGGTCACTTGGGCGTCAATTGTTGCGCGATCCTCTCCGGCGACCTTGCAGAGATCGAGAATGACAGCAGGCATGCCCTTGGCGGCACGGAAGGATTTTCCCGAGGCATCCTGCAGGGTCGCCTCCGTGCGCTTGGTCACCGGATCAAACGGCACATAGGCGGTCTGCCGGTAGTTTTTGAGAGCGCCGGCATCCTGCAGCCCCGCCATCACCGCGAGGTCGATCGGATCCTTGTCCTCGGCCTTCGAGGCCAGCGAGCCCGCCAGAATGACATCCTGCGCTGTCGCGGGCCCCCAGGGAATGATGTCCCCGAGGGTGAGCTTGTTCTGCGTGAGGGTTCCGGTTTTGTCCGAGCAGAGGATGTCAATGCCGGCCAGCTCCTCAATGCACTCCAGCCGCGAGACGATCGCCTTCTTGATCGCGAGCATTTTTGCTCCCATCGCCATCGTCACGGAAAGCACCGCCGGCGTGGTGAACGGCACCGCCGCCACGAGCAGCACCAGCACATACTCGGCCAGCTCGAAAAGGGAGTTCTTCGTGAAATGCCGGTCCATCGCGGCAAGCCGGTCAATGACCAGGATCGCGGCGAGTGTGACCGTGAGGACGATGAGGAAGTTTCCGATGTCCACCACGGCCTTCTGGAAATGCGACTTCGCTCCGGCCGAGGCGACCAGCCTGGCCGTGCGGCCGAAAAACGTGTTGCCGCCGGTCGTCGTCACCACCGCCGTCATCTCGCCTTTCTTCACGATCGCGCCGGAATAGACGGCGTCCGCGTTCTTTTTGGAAACCGGCAGCGATTCCCCCGTGAGCGCGGCCTCGTCCACGCTCAGGTAATCCCCCTCGAGCAGCACGGCATCCGCCGGGATCACATCGCCCAGCCGCACCCGGATGATGTCGCCCGGCACCAGCGCCGCCGCCAGCACGTCGCCCCACTTCCCGTCGCGCAGCGCCTTCGCATTCAACGCCAAAGAATTCTTCAGGGCGGACAGCGCGCTCGTGGCCGCGCTCTCCTCGCAAAATCCCAGCACCGCATTGAAAACCAGCATGAACGTGATGATCGCAAAATCCACCCAGTCCTGGATCACCAAGGCCATGATCGCCGGCGCCTCGACCATCCATGGCATCGGACCCCAAAAATAACCGAGAAACTTTTTCAGCCGACTCTCCGGGATCTCGACGAGCGCGTTCGGGCCGAATTTTTCCACCCGCAATTTCGCCTCGGCGCCCGACAGCCCGCGTTCCGGATCAACCTGCAGGCCGCGAAGGATTTCTTCCGGCGACTTGCCCGCTGCATCAGTGGTGCTCATAATGAAATATGGGAAGCGGTTTCAGCTTCTATCTGGAAAATCCCGGACTGACGAATCTAAATCGCGCGACAATCAAAATCGTGCGCCCGCCCCAGGATGCCCGTGTTCGCCAAAGATTTTCGCTGTAGCCACGCCCGTGTTCGCGGTGACGCGCGTCCGGCACGGACGCGGCTACAGGGAAAACGGGCGTCCCGCCCGTTTAGAGACTGAGCCTCGCAGAGCAATACCAGTGCGCACACGGGCGAGACGCCCAATGCCCCGTGAGCGCACGCGTCTCGCGTGTTGGGTTTGGCGTCCCGCCGAGCCCCAGACATCCTGCGTCATCCAGAGAAAATGGCGGATCGAGGAAAACGGACGCTCCCATCCGAGGCGAAAATCTGCGTCCACGGCGAGACGCCCATGCCCCTTTGCAGACACCTTCGATCTCGCTCCTTTCAGAGCTGCGCCAGCACCCGGCGCGCGAAGCACAGATTTGTCTCGCTTTCTCCCTGCGGAATTTGGTATTTTCCACGGCAACCTGCCCGCCATTGGATTTTTACTCTCAAGTTATTCACATTCGGACGCGCCCTTTTTTTGTGCGCCCGGTGTTGATCTCCCTCTTTTTTCTCCGGAATCTTCCGTGAAATCACCCAGCTCCAGATCGATAGCCGCCCTCGTGGCCGCCACCGCATTTTTCCTTGGCGGCCCCGCCGCCATCGCCGTCCCCCCGGCGCCGTTCGTGGTCGAACCACCCCCGAATGCGGCCTACCCGGATTACGGGCCGGGCAACATCCCCGCCACGAGCCTCCGCAGGCAGCCGCCCAAGATGTATACCTTCGACCGGGCTGCGCTCCGCGACGTGATCCGCTTCCTCGCTGATGATGCCGGGATCCCGTTTATCGGCATCCGGGAAAGCGACCCCGTCAACCAGCGCTTGGTCACGTTCACGATGAATGCCAGCCCGTTCGTCGCGCTTGAAAGCGTCTGCCGTGACAATGGCATCCGCCTCACCTACGACAACGGCGTCTGGTCCATGCGTACGATGGACGAGCAACGTGAGATGAAGATCAAAGAAGATCAAGCAAAAGAAGATCAAGCAAACAAACTCATCGGCAAAGTTTACCGCCTCAACTTTGATCCTGTGGATCGGGTGGATTTCAAAAAGGATTCAACGGAAACAAAGGATTCCTCTTCAACAACAACGAGCTCCACATCTATTCCCCTGCAAAACTCCCAACGGATTTTCCAAAATAAAGAGCCCCGAATCGTCAATGAAATCCGTTCACTGCTCGGGCTGAACGCGATTTCTTACGACAAAGATGGAAAACCGATTGGAGAAGTGTTTGCCAAGGGAACCACCCGAGATAATCGCGGACTGGGGGTAGTGGGTATGGAATCATCTAATGATGTTCAGGACAACAGTTCGAAGAATAAGGGAGAAATATCGGGTGCTTATAAGAATAAAACCGATTGGATCACCAATGTCTATGTGCCCCCGCAAGGTCCTCAGGTGATCTACAGCAGTGACACAAATACCCTCTGGGTGGTTGCGACGAAGGCACAGCATGAATGGGTGGTGGAGTATCTACAATCCGTTGACGTGCCCCAGAATCTCATCGCCATCGAAGTGAAATTTTTTGAGACTGCCAAAGACCCCAGCAAGGCCTACGGAATCAACTGGGGGAACACGTTTGGCGGAAACGGCCTCACGTTCAGGGGATCCGCCCAGGCCAGCGGAACCGGCGGGGTGACAGTGACGACTCAAAATGGAAACACGGCGAGCAGCGGGTTCAACAACACGCAGCAAACCCAAATCGGAACCGGCCCTCAGAGTGTGGCGACTTCAAACGGCACAATAAGCATCATTCCCGGCCAGCCCCCCTACAGTTACACTGTAGGCACCGGAACCGACACCCAAAACAACACCCGTGGACAGTCCTACAACGCCACCTTCAACGCCCCCTACTCGGCGGTTCTGAGTATGGACGAGGCGGCCGTTTCCATCAAAGCCTTCATGCAGGACTCCGGGACGACCATCGTGCAATATCCTCGCGTGCTGACGGTGAACAACCGCGAGGTCGCGATCAGCAGTGCGCTCAACACCCCGATTTTGTCGTCCTCCTCGACCATCGGGCAGGGCGGCTCGTCCACATCCAATCAGCAGGTCAACTATTTCCCGATCGGGACGCAGATCAACATCCTCCCGAAGACAGTTGGCAAAGAGGACATCGCCATGAGCGTCGCGATCACGATTTCCTCCTACGTGACGGATAAGACCATCGCCGGGAATCTTTATCCGGTGACGGCCTCAAGGATTTACAACGCAGCCCTGCAGGTTTCTCAAGGATATACGCTTGCCGTGGGCGGTCTGGAGACGACCGATGACCGGGCCTCGAGCGATGGCATCCCCGTGATGCGCGACATCCCGGTTGTGGGCCAGTTTTTCAAGAGCAAGGGGCGCGCGCGCAACAAGAAAAACCTGATCATCTTCATTACGCCGATGATTATTAAAAACACCAAAGCCACGCGTGGGATCAGCGAGACCCCCGAGACGGTGATTCCGATCCGCCCGAACGATCCGACGCCGCCGGCGTTCACGCCTGACGGGCAGCTTGTCGGCGGAACCGCCGCGATCCCTGCCGCGTTCGCATGGTTTGATTTCCAGATCAAGTGGTTCAAGCAGATCAACAAGGAAAACCGCACGGATCGCGAGACGATCAAGCAGCTCCGCGCGGTGATCTCGTCGGTGCGGATGCTCGCCAAGAACATCGCGGACATGCAGGAGAACGCGGATCCCGTCCGCGCGCAGGAGCTCGCCCGCCACGAGGAGCGCGCCATGGCCACCCTCACCGAACTCAACAAGATCCTCGCCTACGCTCAGAACAACCTGATGTAAGGGCGGCTCGCTGTCCGTCCGCCGAGAGAAGAAGGGTCGGCGGGGTCGCCAACCCCAACACGCGGGGGCGCGTGTGCTCCCCGGAAAAAAGTCGGGCGCCTCGGCGATGCGCCCCTACCACCGGATCGCTGGTGCGTCGCCATGCTCGGTGGGGACGGCTCGCCGTAGCCGTCCGTCGAATGATCGAGCGGCGCTGCCGCGCCAGAAGTCGGGCGCCTCGGCGATGCGTCCCTACCACCAGAACGCTGCTGCGTCGCCATGCTCGGTAGGGACGGCTCGCCGAAGCCGTCCGTCGAAGAGAAGAAGGCTCAACTGGTCGGCATAGCTCCCGTGGTGCGGGATCAGGCAACGGCAAGCTGGCGTGCAATCTTAGCGTCGAGGCGGGCGGCGGCTTCGCGGAACATGCGGCTTTCTGCCGGAGTCGTGGGGCGTCCGCCCATGTTCACGATGATCCGGTCGCAATCCTCAATGCGCGAGGAAGTCGGCGAGGTGGTCTTGCGCGTGCTCTTGGATGTCGCGTATTGCGTATTCCTATTCATCGTTCCTGTTGTCGAATTTAAGCAGGGGGAGCTTATCGCGCAACCCAAATCAGAGACCGACAACATCCCTGTGGGCGTATCCGTGGGCGCAATCGTATCGTGTGACGCATTCCCATTTTCCAGAAATCCAACCCATGAGGACAACAGCGAAGTCTTCGACCTTCCCATTTCGGGTGATCCGCCAAACCCGGATGCGAGTCTCCCCGTTTTCGATTGTCCATTCCTTTTCCGGCATCGGGGGAGGATGTCACGCGGCCTTGTGGATGGGAATCACGTTCTGCGGGGTGCCGGTGGGCCGGACGGCAAACCAAGAACAGCGCCGACATGCAGGAAAACGCCGACCCGGTCCGCGCGCAGGAGCTCGCCCGCCACGAGGAGCGCGCCATGGCCACGCTGACCGAACTCAATAGAATCCTCGCCTACGCGCAGGATAACGTGATGTAGGAAGGAGTGCCGTAGCCGTCCGTCGAGAGAAGAAGGGTCGGCGGGTCGCCAACCCCAACACGCGAGGGCGCGTGTGCTCCCCGGAAAAAGTCGGGCACCTCGGCGATGTGCCCCTACCACCGGATCGCTGGTGCGTCGTCCGTGATCGGTAGGGATGGCTCGCCGAAGCGTTCAAACGGCCTCTGAAATGAGAGCCGCGAGGTCGGCGACCTCCTTGCGCATCGTTTCGTAATGGGATCCACGCACCAGTCGTCCGGACGGCCTTCGTGGGTTTTCATATGAGGCTCAAACCCCGGGAATTGATCGTGTAAACCCTTTCGCTTCCTATTCCAGAGGGAGGCAGGTTATCCCGGGGTTCCGGAGCACCGGCTCTCGTAGGCTCGATGGAGAGCCTTCGCCAGCTGTTTGCTCCGGAGGGGCTTGGTGAGGTAATCATCCATTCCGGAATCCATGCAGAGCAACCGGTCATCTTCGGACGCATGGGCTGTGAGGGCGATGATCGCGGGCTGGAGCTCCGCGGGAAATCCGGCGCGGATCATTCTCGCGGCCTGATGGCCGTCCAGTTCCGGCATTTGGATATCCATGAGGATCACGTCGTAGGGATGCACGCGCAGTGCCTCCAGAACCTCGCGACCGTTTGAGGCGACCTCCGCGTGATAGCCCAGACGGCCGAGCACGAGGCGGAGCAGCTTTTGATTGGAGAGGTTGTCCTCGGCGAGAAGGACGCGCAAGGGTTGCTGGGCGGCCATGTTGCCGGACAGCAGATGCAGGGGGTCATCGTGCGGATGAGATCCGTCGGCCCCGGAATCGGGTTCCAAGGGAATGGTGAAAGAAAACGTGCTCCCTTCTCCCTGGCGGCTGACCACGGAAATCGAACCGCCCATCAATTCGATCAGCCGTCCGGAAATCGCGAGCCCGAGGCCGGTTCCTCCGAAGAGCCGCGTCGTGCTGGCATCCGCCTGGGTGAAGGGCTCGAAAACTTTTTGCTGCTGGTCTTCCGACATGCCGATGCCGGTGTCACGCACCTGGAAACGCACCGGCACACCGGCTGGCCCGGCGGGTTCAGCGACCTCGACCGAGACATCCACTTTTCCCCGTTCGGTGAACTTCACGGCATTTCCCAACAGGTTCGTCAAGATCTGCCGGAGGCGGGAGGCATCCCCGATCACGCGCTCCGGGCATCTGTCGTCGATCAGGTGGCAGATCCCGATCCCTTTGCGGCTGGCCTCGGGCGCCACCATTTTCAGACAGTCCCCGACCGCCTCGCGCAGATCAAAGGAAGTTTTTTCCAGATCGATCCGGCCGGCTTCGATTTTCGAGAAGTCGAGAATATCGTTGACCACCGAGAGGAGGGTGTCCGCGCTCCGGTGGATTGTGTCGGCGAAATCCTGCTGCTCCGTGTCGAGCGGGGTATCCATCATCAGGCTCGAAAATCCGACCACGGCGTTCAGCGGCGTGCGGATCTCATGGCTCATGGCGGCGAGGAAGGAGGACTTCGCGCGGTTCGCCTTTTCCGCCTCGAGGATGGCGGCGCGCAGGGCGCGCTCGAGCGCCTTGCTGGGCGAGACATCCCGCACCACGGCGAGAACCGCATCCTTCCCGCAGGGTGTCAGCCGGGCCTCGAAATGGCGCCACATCGGCTCGGACGCGAGATGATACTCGAAGGAGACGCATCCGCTCCGGGGCGGCAGGGCGCGGATGTTTTCCTCAAACATCGCCGCGATTTCCTTTGGGAAAATATCCGCGAGCCGCTTCCCGGCATATCCGTCGGAACCGTCGTCCAGACCGGCGGCGCGGCGGTCATCCTGCACCAGTCCGTCCCGCCGCACGAACAGCACGAGATCGGGCATCACATCGAGCAGCGCCCGGCTCCGGTCCTCCCTCTCCTTTTCAAGAAAATAATCCCGCACCGCCTTTTGGACGAGCTGCACCAACTGCGAGCTGTTCCAGGGTTTCGAAACGAAGCGGTAGAGGTCCGCCTCGTTGACCGCATTGGTGACCCCCTCGATATTGGCCTGGCCGGTCAACATGATCTTCAGGGTTTTCTGGGAGATGATCTGGATGTGCCGGAGGAACTCGTCACCGCGCATCTGGGGCATGACATAGTCGGAGATGACGACCGGCACTTCCTGGCCGTTGGCCAGCAGTTCCCTGACCAGATCCAGCGCCTCCGCACCGTCTTCGGCGATCTCGATCAGATAATCCTCGCCGAACGCCTGCGCGAGGGTTGTCCGCAGGCTGTCGAGAACGAATTTCTCGTCATCCACGCACACGATGACCGGCTTGTTCATAGTTTGGCGAGCCCGCTGTCGATGGTTTCGATCAGGTCGCTTTCCTTCCAGGGCTTGTGCAGGCAGCGGTGGAGATCCGCCTCGCGCGTTGTCCGCTCGATGGCATCCGCTGTCGCCTGGCCGGTGAGCATGACCTTCACGATGCCCGGGAACCGCTCGTGAACCTGGACAAGAAATTCATCTCCCCGGATGCCGGGCATGAGCCAGTCGGAAACGACAATGATGACGCTGAGTTCGTCCTGCTGGAATTCCGCGAGAAGTTCGAGCGCGTCCTCCGCGCATTCGGCGATCTCGCACTGGTAGGCGTGGCCGTAGTGGTTGGTCAACTGGGTGCGGAGCGAGTCCAGCACCATCTTCTCGTCATCAACACAGAGGATGATCTTTTTTTTCATGACTTCTTTTCGCCCGCGGGAAGGATGACATCGAACCGCGCCCCGCCCTCCGCTCCGTTTCCGACATGGATCTCCCCCCCGTGGCTTTCGACGATCTGGCGCACGATGTGCAGGCCGAGCCCGCTTCCCTCGCCGGCGGACTTCGTGGTGAAAAACGGCTCGAAGATTTTCTCCCGGAGTTCTTGCGGGACGCCTTTGCCCGAATCGGTCATGGAGACTTGGACGCCGTCCCCGTGAGGGTGGACGGCAATGGTCAGGGTGCCCTTGTTGTCCATCGCGTGGATCGCGTTATGGATGAGATTCGTCCAGACTTGGTTGAGCTCGTCGGGACGGCAAAGAATATCCGGCACCTCCTCATATTCCCGCCGGATGGTGATCCCGCGTTTGAGCTGGTTGTGGTAAAGTGTGAGGACGGTTTCGATTCCCTCGATCACGTTCGACCGGACGTTTTCGCCGCTGCGGTCGAAATGCGCGTAATTTTTCAGGGCGAAGACAATTTTTCCCGCACGGTCGGCCGCGGTCGTGATGATCGCGGCGCTGCGCCCGAGGCCGGAGAGCTTGTAGGCCATGTCCAGATAGGATGCGCCCTGGGGGTGGCGGAGCAGGGGGAGAAACGGTTCGACGTCTTCGTGGATGCCCATCATCACGAGCGTCTCCGCGATCCGGGCGGCGTTGGCGACGCCCTTTTCTTCAAGCTCCTTCCTCAAGGCCGACCGGAAGATCCTCTCCTCCTTGGCGGAGAGAGCGGGGCCGGGGGAGACGGAACGGAGGAGCAGCAGCAGGAATGTCCCCTGAAGTTCCCCGGGCAAATCGCGAAAGAAGGCGGGCAGGGATTCCATGATCCCGCCGAGTGTGGATGTGATGTTTCCCACTGCGGCACCTATGGCTCCGAGCGGAGTGTTGATCTCGTGCGCCACTCCCGCAATCAACTGGCCGAGGAGCGCCATCTTTTCCGACTCGACAATCTGGAGCTCGCTCCTGCGGAGGGCCGCTTCGGCATTCTTGTAGGCGGTGATATCCCGGGTGATGCCCACGATGCCGACAGTATCCCCGCCCTTCGTCCGCAGGGGGATTTTTGTGGTGGAAGCCCAAGTCACGGTTCCATCCGGCCAGGTCTCGCTTTCCTCCACTGCGACGAGAGGTTCGCCGGTGGCAATGATGCGCTGCTCCTCGGCGAAGGTCTTCCGGGCGTGCTTCTCGGAGCTTAGGTCAAAATCGGATTTTCCACATGCCTCGGAAGCCTCTTTCAGGCCCAGTGCCGCCGCAATCCGCTGGTTGACCAGAATGAAGCGGCTGTTGAGATCCTTGAAGTAAATGTCGTCGGGCATGCTCGTCATGAGTGCCCGGAGCATATCCTCCAGCGTCAGTCCGCCCATCGGGAGAGGCAGGCTGGATGCGGCATTGTCTCCGGAGCCCGTCATCCGGCCGCCCTCCGGGCAAGCGGGCCTGTGCCGACCAGCGAATCGGCACTGCAGTCCGGCAGGGATTCCTGTGCTGACATGATCGGGGCTGGCATGGGCGAATATGTTTCGAATTTATCTTGTGAAGGGTCAAACAACCAGTTGTCTCGTCCTCCGCTCCAAATCAATCCGCGAAACCCTCTCCTGTCCAGTGCTATTTCGGCGCGCCAAGCCCAAAGGTTGCCCAAGCAAACCAACGGCCCCGCCGGATCCGTATTGACCCCGGAGTGTATTGTGTGTATAAGTGAAAAATTCCATGCCCGCCCATTCCCCTACTCACCATGCGACGGCCCCTGAAGACAAGGTGGCGCTTTCGCAGAAGCTGCTCTACTCGGCGGCAACCGTGGCGCTCATCCCGGGCATGCAGATTATCGAGCGCATTGCGCAGGTCGTGCTGAACATCTGCCTAGGGATCAACCCGACTTTGATCGGGGTGGGCATTGCCATCTTTCGTATCTGGGATGCGTTCACCGATCCGTTCATGGGGAACCTTTCCGACAACTGTCGTTCCCGGTGGGGCCGGAGGCGTCCGTTCATCGTCGCGGGCGGTGTCCTGTGCGCGATCACGTTCCCGCTGATGTGGCTGATGTCGCGCGAGTGGAGTCCGACGACGGCTTTCCTCTATTTTGTCGGGGCGGGACTGGCCTACAGCACGGCCATGACGATCTACTCGGTGCCCTACTGGAGCATTGTTGCGGAAATGACCCCCGACACCCACGAGCGCACCAACGTCATCGCGTTCCGGACGGTCATCGTCAATCTCGTGACGATCGCGATGGGCTGGCTGATGTGGTTCATCACGCTGGACTGTTTTCAGGATGAGCTGGAAGGCATCCGGTGGCTGGCCGCAGGCACTGCTTTTCTCTTCCTCACCTTCGGCACGATTCCGATGCTGTTTGTGAAGGAGCCGTTTTTCGAGCAGGCGTCGAAGCAGAAGAAGATCACCGTTTGGACGAGCATCAAGGAAACGATGTCGAACCGGGTTTTTCTCATCCTGGTCTCGATGATGCTGCTGATGACCCTCGGGATGCAGACCGTGGGGACGCTCGGGCTGTATGTGAGCATTTATTATGTCTTCGGCGGTGACAAGGCGGCCGCGGGTTTGGTGGCCGGGTATGGCGGCACGGCGGCCATGGTGCTGTCCATTCTTTCCATCCCGCTCTTTGCGTGGCTTTCCAGGAGGCTGGGCAAAAAAACCGCTCTCTATATCAACGGCTTGGGCTTCCTCTTCGCGACATTCTCGCAGTGGTTCCTCGTGACGCCCGCGCATCCCTACTGGCAGATCATCAGCGCGGCGCTGATCGGGCCGGTCGTCACCGGCATCTGGATCATCCTGCCGTCCATGCAAACGGATGTGGTCGACTACGACGAGCTGCTCACCGGGTGCCGCCGCGAGGGCAGCTTCACGGCGATCCTGACTTCGATTTCGAAAGTGGGCTTCGCGCTGGCAGTGCTCCTGTCCGGCCTGATCCTCGACCTTTCCGGATTTCAGGTTGCATTCGGAAAAGAACAGCCTGCGGAGACACTGCTGATGATGCGGGGTCTCTTCGTCTTCTTTCCGATTGTGATGGCCGGCGCGATGCTGCTGCTCATCCGTTTCTACCCGCTTGATGACAAGCGGTGCCATGAGATCCGCCTCGAGCTCGAAGCCCGCCGCGGCGAGCTGCACGGCACGGAGAAGGTGTGAGCCAGAGAATATTCGAAAGCTGAAAAATCGGAAATCCTCCGATGATCCTCCTGCCAATGTGCCGTGCTGTCTGATAGGCTGCGCGCCATGCTGGCCTCCGAAACCAAACGCCGGATCGACGCCTGCCGCGACATCCTCAGACATCCTGACGTGTAGGGAAAGCTGGTGAGCCGATCATTGGTAGGGATGGCTCGCCGGCCGTCCGACTTCTCTCGACGGACGCCTCGGCAAAACCCGCGCGATAGCGCAACGAAAACAATGGGCAAGTCGAACGTTTGGCCGGGAAGGCAACCGTAGCGCAGCGGAGAAGGCGTCATCCATCGCGGGTTGGGGGTCATCCGTTTTCCTCGCTCCCTCATTTTCCTGGATGACACATCAGGATGTCTGATCCTGCGGGAAATTCTTGCGCGGATCTTCGGGTTGGCCTCCAGCATCCCGACGCGCGGGGAGCTTGCTGACGAGGCCTTCGAGCGCCGTAGCCACGCAGGAGACCAACGCCACGCACAGCCGCGAGCTGCGCACGGTCTTCATCGCTTCGCCTGCTACCGGTCTTCTCCGACCGCCGCGCCGTCCAGCTTGTCGAGTGCGCTTTTCGCTTCCTTGCAGTGCCCTTTGTTCAGGAGCATGGCGATCCGGTCGAGTTCCGCCGCAGGGACGGCTCCGGCTTTGCGCAGCTTGAACAGGCGGGCCGGCAGCTGAAGGTCTTCGGCCGTAAACGGGAACGCCCCCCCGGACTCCTGCCTGCGGGCTTCCTGGACAACTTCGAGAAACGTGTAGCCGAATTCGTGTGTCGGCTCGATCATCGTCCCCTCGCCGTAATCGTTCCATGTGACGAGCTGGATGACCGGCCAGGGCCCCTCCATGCCCACGGACAGTGCCTCCCTGAGCGTCTGGCCGGCGCGGTGATCCAGCTCGCGGTGCCTTTGCTCATAGACATCGTTGAAGCCCGGGCAGGCCGAGACGATCAGCTGTCCCGGGCTCGCGGTCAGGCTCATGAACGTCCCGCGCAGACGGCTTTTGATTTTTTCTTCCTCCGGATACCCGTTCCACGGATCCCAGTGAACCCAGGTGAAGCCGCCGTCGCCTCCCGCATCTTTCCACAGATGGTGCAACCCGAAAAATGCCGGCCGGTCGCCTGCGGAATCCAGCGCCGCAGCCCAAACAGCAGGATCCTTCACATACAGCGGGCCGAAGTTCAGGAGCAGCGGCTTCCCGTTCATCCGGAAATACTGCGGCTGCGGAAACCATTCCTTGTCGAGCCATTGCACCGTCTTCGCCAGGTGATCCCCCACCTGGTCGGACGGGAGCTTGTTCCAGTTGACCATGAGCTCGACCGACCGATCCTCATAGCAGGCCGCAAACTTCATCCCGAATTTTCCCGCCGCTTCAAACAGCGCCTTCGTGGCATCGTGCATGCGCGGGTAGTCGGCGGTGTCGCTGATGCCATACCAATCGGCGATCACGCCGTCGATACCCGCCAGCTTCATCTGCAGCAGATGGCACTCGATGACCGCCGGGTCTGTCGAATCATACAGGCCGATGAGCGGGTGATAGCGGGACCAGATATCCGGCTGCCCGTCTTCGCCGATGGTGTCCGGGTCGTGTTCGGATTTGTGCCCTTTCCAGTGGCTTCCCCACTTGCCGCGGACTTCGGGGGTCTCATACCACGGCATGTAGTGCATCAGCAGCGTCTTGCCGGACGGCTTCCAGACGGCCTCAAGCTCCGGAGTTTTTACGGGCGTTGCCAGGGGAACAGCTTTCGGCGGCTCCGGCTGCGGAGGTTGCGGGGCGGGCGGACGGCAGGAGACGAGGCAGGCACACATTGCCGCCGAAAAAAGCAGCCGGAATATCGTGGTGGCGCGCATGAGGAAATCCGCTTGTGCTGGTTCGGTGTCAGAGAAAATGATCGCCCGGCGAATCAGGGGATGCGGGCCAGATGTCCGTCCACTTCCTTCTGCAGCGCGGGATTCAGCTCGACCGCTTTCTTGTAAGCCTTCTTCGCCTCCTCGGCATCGTGCAGGTTGTATTGCTGCGTGAGGCCGATGTTCAGAAAGGCGATCCCCTTCATCCCCGGGTTGGTCTCCGGGAGCTCGGAAGTTTTATTGTAGGTTTCGATCGCGAGCGGGAATTTTCCGGAGAAGCGGTAGCTGTCGCCCAGCGCCATGGTCAACGTGGGTTGCGCCCACGCCACCCCCTCCAACTCGAGCGCCCGCTCCAGCGTCGCGGTGGCACCGGCATAGTCTTTATCCTCCTTCATCTGGCACTCGGCCATCACCTGCAGCGCGGTGACCAGGGCCACCGGACGGATATCAGGCATCCCCGTGGCCGCGTCGGCCGCCTCCCGCGCCGCCTGATAATTTTTCTGGTCGAATGCATAGATCATTCCCTTCTTCCCCAGAGCGAGCGCTTGTTCGGTCGGGGTCGTCGCATGCTTGCCCGCCGCCTCATATTCGACGAGGGCCTGCTCGTATTGCTTGCTGGCGCGGAGATCGTCCCCGGCTTTCAGAGAGGCCTGATAATTCTCCGCCGCATGCGCCGGGACCACCGGCAGGGCGAAGACCATGGCGGCGAAACCCGCCGCCGCGAACGCGCCCCACTTTCGGTTTGCGATGCAACGCGCGGCACGATGAGTTTCCTGACGGTTGGTTGGCTTCCGGGTGGTATTCATGGCGACACTTTACCACGGCGGCCGGGCAAGCCAACCGGCAAGATAGATTTACGTAAATCTTCCCCTGCGGGCCACGGGCGGAACCCGCTTCACCGGGGCGCACGCCGCCGCATCGAAGTGGTTTTTCCCCGGATCCATGTCCCCTCGATTTCCGTGCGGCGCGGCTGCTTCGGCAGGCCGCGCTGGCCGCGCTGGATCGAGGCGACCAGGAGATCCACGGCCGCCGCGCCGACCGAGTGGGAGTTCTGGTCGATCCCGCTCATGCCGGGGTAATTCGCGGAATCCCCGTCGAGATCCATGGAGACATAGCCGACATCCCTCGGGATGCGCAGCTTCCTCTTCTCCAGAAAGCCAAGCCCGAACCGATCCACGCTGATGATGGCATCGGGGCGGTGGCAGTCGAACCAGTGATCAAAAGCCCTCTGGCCAGGAGAGGATAAAATCAGCGGGGGCGGCAGGGATCGCGGGCCTTGCCGATGGCGGTAATAGAGATACGCGGCCGTCCATTTCCCGTTCACGCGGAGATCGAGCGCATCTTCGAGAACGAGACCGGGCCTGCGGTAGTTGAGGGCCGCCAGCTCATGGAGCACCTTCAACATCGAGGTGTATTGGTCGTGGATCGAGCGGTCCAGATCCGGCCGCTCGACGGTCTCGCTGATCTCCACCGATGAAAAAAGGTTGAAATCCAGGGAGACAGCCCGCGGGCCCTGATCGGAAAGCCTGTCCTGCAAGGGGGCGATGATGACGCCCTCAATGCCCCGGCTCCAGATGATGTTGCCGAGCCGGGCCATCGTCATGCCCGGCTCGTTCATCCAGAACTCGTCGATGCGGTAGCCGTATTCCTCCGCCCGCGCCCGTGCGCCCTCGACATACTTGCGCTCCGTGACAGAGCGCTTCCACGCCTCCCGGGTCGGCCCGGAGGTCAGGAGCGCGAGGCAGGCCTTCGTGGCGGCCGGTGCCTTCATCCGGATATGGGACAGAAGCTTCGCGACCTCCGGATCCGGCTCGTAGCCGAGCCGTTTCGCGGCCGCGAGCACTTTGGCCCGGGTCGTTTCCGACACGCCCGCCTTCCCGCGGAGCGCGAGCGAGACCGCCATGCGCGTGACGCCGGTCGTTTCCGCAATTTCTCGGAGGGTGGTTCGGGAGCTGGTCTTCATGGATGGCTGTGCGCCTCTTCCTGTAGCCTACCGGAGTATTTACGTAAAGTCCAACAGAGGTTGGAAGAAGGCGCCCCTTCGAATATTCTTCTGGCGCATGAAAAAGGAAGCCAAGAACGAAGCATGGTATGCCGCCGGAGATCCCTGGGTGCTGACGCAGACCGGGTGGGACGCGGAAAAAGGGCACTACTATGAAACCATCTTCACCCAGTCCAACGGGTATATGGGAATCCGCGGCTACCGCGAGGAGGTGGATACCGCGGCACCCACGTGCCGCGAAGGGTATCTGGGCGGCGTTTTTTCCAAGCTGCCTCCCGTGGCCCGCGAACTTGTGGTCCACGATTATCCATGGGATTCCCGGCAGATGGTCGCCCTCCCCGAGCTTTTTGCGGCGTGGATCGCGCTCGACGGCGACGGGTTCTGCCTCACGGCCGGCAAGATCGAGTCCTACAAGCAGTCGCTGGACATGCGCACGGGCATCCTCCATCGCGAGGTGGTCTGGAGCAACAAGGAGAAAGGGAAAACCACAAAGATCCGGTTCACCCGGTTCCTTTCCGCCAAGACTCCCGGCCTCGCCGTGCAGAAGATCGAAATCGAGCCGGTCAACTGGTCGGGCGAGGCGGAAATTTTCTGGGATTACGACATCGCCCAGAAGACTCTCTTCCGCTGCGGCGACCCGGCCAAGGCCCATGTGGCCTGCCCGCATTTCAGTATTCTCGAAACCAGTGCCCATGGAAACTCCGCGGGGGGGGGTGTTGAAACCGACGGCAGCGGCCATCAGATCGCCTTCGCAAGCCGGCTCACCGGCGAAGGGGCGCAGAGTTCGGCGAGCCGGGCGGGAATGATTTCCCAGTGCGGCAGGAGCAAAGTGGCCAAGGGCAAAGTGAGTTCCTGGGTGCGCACAACCGCCATCGCGACAACCCGCGACGCCGGCGTGGTCAGCCCCACGGCGGCCGCCGAAAAAATTCTCGACGAAGCGGATGCCGCCGGTTTCGACGGGCTGATCGCCGGGCAGAAGGCGGTGTGGGCTTCGCGCTGGAAGGATTCCGACATCGAGCTGGACGGCTCGGTCCACGACCAGACACTCATCCGCTTCGGGATTTTCAGCCTGCTTCAGGTGGCACCTTTTCATGCGGACAACCTGAGCATTCCCGCCCGCTGCTTTGCCTACAACCGCTACAACGGGCTTTATTTCTGGGACGGAGAAATCTTCCTGCTTCCATTCTATCAGTTCTGCGCACCCGGCGTCGCGCGCAACCTGCTCGCCTTCCGCTGCAAGACGTTGCCCGGCGCCCGCAGGAACGCGGCGCTGCTCGGCGGAGAGGGAGCCCTCTTTCCGTGGCAGGGCGATGCCGACTTCGGCGAAGAGCAGGCGCCGTGGGGCCTTTACAAATACCTCTGGCACCAGAACGCCGACATCATCTACGCGTTCGACCAGTATGCGCGAGCGACCGGTGACGAGGCCTTTCTATGCCACGAGGGGCTCGAGGTGCTGGCCGAAACCGCCCGCTTCTGGGTTTCGCAGCTCAAGCGCGATGCGGAAGGATTCTACCACTTGGAAGCCACCGTCGGTCCCGATGAAGCCGAGGAGCATGGCCCCGACAACGGCTACACCTGCCTGATGGCGCGCCGCAGCCTTGAGATCAGCAACCGCTGGTGGAATTCGGCCATGAAAAAGGCTCCCGATGCGGCGGATATCACCGCCACCAAACTGGGCCTCATCGATGGAGAGATCGAACACTGGGCCGCCGTTGCGTTAAAAATCACCATCCCCGAGGTGCCCGGCTGCCCGGGCGTCCCGCTACAGGACGCCTATTTTCTCAAGCGCAAGTCCGAGGACATCTCGAACATGACCGTCGCCGAGTATTGGAAGAAGCGCGGCGAGGTGCAGGTGATCAAGCAGGCCGACATCGTGCTCGCCATGTATCTGCTCGAAGACAATTTTACCCGTGAGGAGATCCAGCGCGGCTACGAGTTCTACGAGCCGAAGACCCTGCACGTCTCCTCGTTGAGCTACAACACTCACTCGATCGTCGCGGCCATCATCGGCCACTCCCGCGAGGCCTACGATTATTTCCGGCGCGCCGCAGGCCTCGACCTCGACAACCTGCGCAACGCGACCAAGGACGGCCTCCATGCCGCCGCGCTGGGCGCCGTGTGGCAGATGGCGATCCCGGGGTTCATGGGCATGCGCGTGCGCGAGGATCACATCTATTTCCAGCCCGCACTGCCGGAAGCCTGGAAGCAGATCCGATTCCCGCTCCAATACCGCGGCTGGCGCCTGAAGTTTGCGGCCGGAGCTGGCCGCTACCGCGTCGAGGTCACCGGTCATGGCCAGACCGGAGCCGTCATGAAGATCGGCGGCGCCGTTCATCCGCTGGCAGCGGGACAAATCATCGAGGGAGCTTACCAATCATGACAACCTCCGCTTCGCAGGAAGAGTGGTGGGTCTCGTCGGAAGGCTGGTCTGCAGAAAACGTGACGCACCACGGAAATCTTTTCCTGCTTGGCAATGGCCACATGGGGTATCGCGGCACGCTGGAGGAATTTGGTCCGGATGAAAAAGTTGGCATCCTGCTGCCCGGCCTCTACGACCGGGTGGGCGACGCCTGGCGGGAGCCGGTCAATGCGCCGAACGGCCTTTACACGCGGGTTGCTGTCAACGGCATTCCGCTCAATCCGCTTCAGATCGAGCCGGTCGCGCACAGCCAGCGTCTCGACATGCGTTCGGGGGTGCATCACCGCGAGTCGCGGTTCTTCGTTGATGGCGCGGAGGTCTCCCTCCATGCCGAGCGCTTCCTAAGTGCTGCAGATGTCCATCTGATGGCCATGCGCTACACGGTGCGGGTCAAAGGGAATGCGGAGATCTCGCTGGAGTCGGGAATCGACAGCCGGATCTGGGATCTCAACGGCCCGCATCTTGAGAGCCTCTCCGCCGCGCAGCGGGGCGATGCCGTCATCCTGACTGCCAAGACGCACGAAAAAGGCAGCGATGTCGCGGTGGCGGAGCTTTGCGACCTGACGGCATCTGTGCCGCCGCAATCCTCTTCCGTAAATGGCGCCCTCCGCCGATGGACATTCCGGGTCGCGGGAGAAGCGACCATCGAACTGCAGAAATTTGTTGCGGTCTATTCCTCGCTTGATGCGTGCGGCGGGCCGGTCGAAGAGGCCGCGCTTGCGTGCGCGTCACGGTCGGCCGGCACCGGATATTCCGCCTTGCTCGCCGCGCATGAAGCCGTCTGGAACGAACGATGGGAGCGGGCCGATGTGCTCATCGAAGGCGACGCGGAGGGCCAGCATGCCCTTCGATACAGCCTGTATCAACTTCTCTCCGCCGCGCCCTTCCATTCCGAGCACCTTTCGATCCCGGCCCGGGCACTTTCCGGCCAAGTTTACAAAGGAGCCATCTTCTGGGACACGGAGATTTTCATGTTCCCGTTTTTCCTCGCGGCGTTTCCCGAAGTCGCTCGCCATCTCGTGCGCTACCGCATCCACACGCTCGCCGGGGCGAAAGCGAAGGCCGCCGAGTATGGCTGCGCGGGGGCCTACTATCCGTGGGAAGGACAGGAGGCCGGATACGATGCCTGCACCCTGTTCAACATCACCGACGTGTTCACCCACCGGCCGATGCGGACGTATTTTCGCGACAAGCAGGTCCACATCAGCGGCGATGTCGCATGGGCGGTCTGGAAGTATTTCCAAACCACCGGCGACACCGGCCTGCTGAGGGACGGCGGATGGGAGGTCATGCTCGAATGCGCGCGGTTTTTCTTTTCCTACGCCTACAAGAGGACGACCGGCGACGAGTATGTCCTGCTCGATGTCACCGGGCCCGACGAATACCACGAGCGCGTCGCCAACAACGCCTACACGAACTACCTGGCCCAATACGCCGTCGAGGCCACGATCGAGGCGGCCCGTCTGCTGCGCGAAGAAGATCCGCGGGGATTTGCCGCGCTCGCGGAACGGCTCGGTTTTAGCGGAGAAGAAGCGGCCCGGCTCGCGGACTTCGCCGCGAAGATCCACCTTCCGCAGCCCGATCCGGAAACCAAGGTCATCGAGCAGTTCGATGGCTACCTCAAACTCGAGGACTGTTCGCTCAAAGATCTCAAGTCGCGCATCCTCGATCCCGCCGAGTATCTCGGAGGCGGCAGCGGCCTCGCGACAACCACCCGCATCCTCAAACAGGCGGACACCGTCCTGCTGACGCATCTGCTCGGGGAGCGGTTCAGCAAAGAGGTGAAACGCGCGAACTGGGATTTTTACGAGCCGAGGACGGAACACGGCTCCAGCCTCAGCGCCTGCGTCTATGCGCTTGTGGCGGCCGAGACCGGCCGCAGGGAGTTCGCCTACAAATATTTTCTCAAAACCGCCACGGTCGATCTCACCGGCGACTCGAAACAGCATGTCGGGACGCTCTACATCGGGGGCACGCACCCGGCTGCGAACGGCGGGGCGTGGATGGTCGCAGCCCAAGGCTTCTGCGGCATCCAGTTCCGTCCCGAAGGGCTCGTCGTCGAACCCCGCCTCCCGGAGAAATGGAAATCGGCGTCGCTCCGCGTCGTGTTCCGCGGCTATGTTTTGAAATTGACCATCACCCACAGCTCCTGCCGGATGGAAGTGGACGGCTCGCGCGCGCAAGGCCCCGCGCAGGTCGTCCTGAACGGAGAAGCCCACGCGCTGGCCGACAAACTCAACGTCACATCATTTGCACATTGAAAAATTATCGACGGACGGCTCGGCGAGCCATCCCTACCACCCCACGAACGACGCACCAGCGTGGCTGGATGGTAGGGGCACATCGCCGAGGTGCCCGACTTTTCCCTCGCCGTCAGGCGCGAGCCGAATCAACAAGAATTTGAACCCAACACAAAAAGAAAAACCATATGAAAAAAATCCAAGCCGTCATCTTCGATCTTGATGGAGTGATCGTCTCCACCGACGAATTCCATTTTCAAGCCTGGAAGCAACTCGCCGACGCCGAAGGCATCCCGTTCACCCGCGAGGACAACGAGCGCCTGCGGGGAGTCAGCCGGATGGAGTCGCTCGACATCCTTCTGGAAAAATCTGCACGCAAATATTCCGGCGCGGAGAAGGAGGCGATGGCCACGCGCAAAAACGCGATCTACCGGGACTCGCTAAAAGAACTGTCTTCCGCGGACATCCTGCCCGGAGTGGCGGACGTGCTGAAAGGCCTGCGGGAACGCGGCATCAAAATCGCCATCGGATCTTCGAGCAAAAACGCCGGCCCGATCCTCGTGTCCATCGGCTTGGACAAAGCCTTTGACGCCGTTGTTGACGGCACCCACATCGCGAGATCAAAGCCCGACCCCGAGGTGTTCGCCCTCGCCGGAAAGCAGCTCGGCGTTCCACCGGATCAGTGCCTCGTGGTCGAGGATGCTGATGCCGGAGTCGATGCGGGTGTCGCCGCTGGCATGCCCGTGCTCGCCGTGGGAAGCGCCGTCGCGCATCCCGGCGCCGCCCTCAGGGCCAGCGATCTCTCGAAAATTTCCCTGCTGGAAATGCTCGGCATCGGTTGAGCCGGCGAATGATCGTATGGAGCCTCCGGTGAAACCACCCTCCTGCATAACCAGGCACCAAACCACTCTGGGAAAACGACTCGTGATCGCGGGTGCGCTGATGTTTTTTTTGAACATCCCGCCGTCGCGGGGCAACGGCTTCAGTGCTTCGCTCGACTCTGGCGGACAACTGAGATTCAACGAGCTTGGGAACGCGACCGCATACCGCGTGGAATGGGCCTTGTCTCCGGGCGGGGCGTGGAGCGCTTTCGATGCCCCGCACGCTTCGCTCAACAGTATTCCTGCCAGCGGCAGCGGCTCGGTTTCGGTGACCGTTCCGATGAACCTCCCGACGATGTTCTACCGGGTGGTTGCGAACCTTGCGCCAACCATCGACGCCTACAGCGCAATCGAGGCCGAAAGCTACTCCGCCATGTCCGGGATTCAGCTGGAACCCGGCAACACGGCGATCGGCTGGTTCGACAGCGGAGACTGGTTGAAATTTGACAATGTTGATTTCGGAGCCGGGGCGGGCAGCGTCACGATTTCCTCCGCCAAGGCAAACGTCGGCGGCTCGGTTGAGCTCCGCCTGGACAGCCTGACCGGCCCGCTGCTGGGCGTTTTCTCACCCGAGGCAACCGGGGGGTGGAGCACCTATGCCGCCCAACAGATCAACATCAGCGGCGCCAGCGGGGTGCATAACCTGTATCTGATCGCCACCGGGGCCGCCGGCGTTTGCAATATTGACCGGATCCAATTCTCGTCCGGGAATATCCACATTCCCGATTACGTTCTCTTCTGGCAGGACGAGTTCGACGGCGCGGCGCTCGATACCGTCAATTGGCACCCCGTGCAGCATGGCAACGTCGATAACGGAGAGCTGCAGTTTTACACCGACCGCGCGGAAAATATCACGGTGGCCGACGGTTGTCTTCAGCTGACCGCACGCAATGAGACCTACACCGGCACCGGACCCTGGATGAACGGCCAATACAAAACCTCAGACTACACCTCCGGCAAGGTGCAGGGGCAGGGAAAAATCTCCTTTCAATACGGAAAGATCGAGGCCCGGATGAAATTGCCGCGAGGCAAAGGCACCTGGCCGGCTTTTTGGATGCTGGGGGACAATATTTTTCAATCCGGCGTGGGTTGGCCGAAATGCGGCGAGGTCGACATCATGGAACACGCCAACATTCTCGACAACATCGGCGCAGCCGTCCATACCGAGGCCTACAACCATACCATCGGCACCGCAAAGACCGGCGGCTTTGCCATCAGCGACTACGATACCGGCTTCCATATTTATGGCGTGGAGTGGACGGCCGACAAACTTTCTTTTTACGTGGACAACAGCGTTTATTTCACCGTGACCAAGGCAGCGCTGGGGAGCTCCCAAGCGCAATGGCCCTTTGATCAGCCCTTCTGGCTCATTCTCAATTTGGCAGTGGGCGGCTCATGGGGCGGCGACCCGACCGGAGGAACTTATCCTTGCGTGATGCAGGTTGACTGGGTGCGGATCTACAAGGATCAGGCCAAATAAAGAGCGCCCGCTATCCGACCTGAGTTGCCACGGGATCTCTGGTCAACGACTTGGCGTTCCGACAAATTTCAGCAGCAGCGGATGCGCGCCGGCCTCGACGCCCGCGTGGTTCAAGCCCTTCAGCTCCCTCAGTTCGGTTTTGTTGTGTCCGGCGATTTTCATCATGCGCCAGAAGTAGGCGTTCTCCTCGTAGCGGCCGAGCAACTCGAGTTCGCGGTCGCCCGTGACGATGAGCAGCGGCGGCGCGTCCGCGCGGACATGAAACAGTGGAGCGAGGTCGTCGATGACAGGCTGTGTGCCTTTGAGTCCACGCTCCTCCCTGATGGCGAAGTGGGTGATGGCCTGGCCGCTGATGGAGCCCAGCCCGGCGATGCGATCGGCGTCGATGCCGTAAGCCGCCAGCCAGCGCCGATCCAACCCGACCATGCAGGCGAGGTAGCCGCCGGCCGATGCCCCGGCGACAAAAATCTTTTTGTCCGACCCGCCGTAGCGCCCGATGTTTTGAAATGTCCATGCCACCGCGGCGGCGGCATCTTCAATATACCCGGGGGCTTTTGTGGCGGGACTCAGCCGGTAATCGACAGCGACCACGGCGATTCCCTTTTTCCTCAACTCGCCCGGGACATACCGTTTTCCCTGGGTGAGTCCGCCCGCATGAAACCACACCACCGTGGCAAAACCCGGAGTGTTCACAGGATAATAGACGTCCAGCCGGCAGGACTCCCGCATCGAAGCGGTCAAATCCGATCCGTCGCGATAAAGGATGTTTTCCTCCATCTGATATCGCGGCTCCGCGGCGTCCCCCGCATAAGTGCGGAGAGCAGCCGTGGCAACAAACAGGGCAAGGGCGGCGAGCAAGGTCTTCATGGCATTTTTTTCATCCGATGGGTTGGGCGATCTTACTCCACGACGATACGGAAAAACACTTTGTCGTTCGCGGGAAGTTGTTTCTCATGGACATTGAGTGGCGGGGTTGCGGGGATGTTGCTGGTCTGCACCGTCCAGGAGCCGGCGAGATCGGTCGCCTGCTCGATGCGGTAGGTTTTTCCCGCGATGCTTGGCCATGACAGAAGGATCGAGCCGTTGGAGGGCCCCGCTTCGATCCTGGCGCACAGGACGGACGCGGGGTCGGTGGGATCGGTTCCAGCCAGAAATTCCTGCAGCGCATTCTGCCCGTCGCCATCGGCATCGGCCGTTGCGGCCGCGTCGAAACTGCTTGTCCAACCATATTGTGCGAGCCACCACTGCGGGGTGCCGTTGGCCGCGAGGTCCGGTTCAAACACCGCCGTCACACTGCGGTTCTGATCCATGGTGAGGGTGAGTGGGTTCGTCTGGCTGGCGGGGACATTGCCGGTCCAGTAGCTCCAGTGATAATAAGTGTCCGGCACGGCGGTGCTGCTCACGGTGCTTCCGGGCACGCACTCGCCCGACGCGGAGCCGGTGACGGTTCCGCCACCGCTGGCCGCGACCGAGAACGCGTAGCGCGCACCGACCTCCTGCGTGGCCCCATACGTGGCGAACGTCTCGTTCGAGAAGACGGTGTTCCACGACGCCCAAAGCCAGTTGTCCGAACGGGCGACGCTCGAAACGCGCACCTCGTCCATCGCGCCTTTGAACCAGCGGTTGGTAACGCCGACGCCGCTCTCGTCACTTCCGCCGTATTGGTTGTTGAGTGTGTCCGCTGTCACCGTGCCGTTGCGCGTGCCCTGGGAAACGACCGTTCCGTCGAGGCAAACCTTCCAGTTGTTGGTGCCGGAGGGCGCGTAGGTGGTGGAAAAGTAATACCACCGGCCGGTCACGATTCCCGGCGCAGAAGCCGGAGATGCCCATCCGCCCTGGTTGAGCCGGGGGCTCAGCGAATTTCCGGCCATCGAGTCGCCGAACGTCAGCATCCACGCGTTTTCGCCGCGCCCCTGAAAGAGGACCGGACTCGTGCCGTAATTAGTATCCGGGGCGACGGCGTCGGCCTTGAACCAGAACTCGACGGTCACGCTCTGGTTCCCGCCGAAAAGCCCGAAGGTTTTCGGCAGCCGCACCGCGTCGCCGTTGCCATCGAACTGATCCGCGCCGGCGACCATGCCGGCGGTGGCGGCCGTGTTGCCAAGCGGCGTTCCGTGGCGCACGTTGGCCGTGCTGTCCTTGTGGGTCGAGACGCCCTCGTTCGCATGATAGACTGCGGCGTAGCCCTCGGACCAGACCGAGCCGTCGGTCGTGTAGGACGGCTTCGTCACGAGTTTCGGGGATCCCCACGCGGCCCAGATGCTGCTGTTTTTCGCGAGGGCCGGCACCTGGACCCAGACGTAGGACGTGCCGGCGGGATCCCAGGACTCGATCTCGTATTTGAGCTCGTTGCGGGCCGCGTCGCGGAAGCGCAGGTCATCGCCATTCGGGGAGGCGAACTGGCTATAGGAAAATCCGATCTGCCCCAACTTCACCAGCACGGGAAAATTCGCGAGCGTCTCGGTGCCGTTGTAGCCGGTGAAGCAAATCTCCATCTCATACGGGCAGGGTTCCCACACGCTCACCGCCACGCTCGCGGTGGCTGTTCCGCCGCGGCCGTCGCTCACCGTGTAGTGGAAGCTGTCGGATCCCGCAAACCCGGCATCGGGGGAATAGGTCGCCGCGATGCCGTCGTGCGTGACGGTTCCGTGCGAGCCGTTGGTCACGGACAGGATCGCGAGGGGGTCGGATTCCGGATCGCTGTCATTCGAGAGGACGGCGATCTTCACGTTCGCTCCGGTATCGGTTGTGGCCGTGTCACTCACAGCAACCGGCGGGTTGTTAATGTCGTTGTCGAGTTCGGTCGCAAGGATCTGGGTGCTTCCGAAACCGACCGCCGTGCACAGGATCACGGCCGTGCCATTGATGCCATCCGGGTCCTCCGCTGCCGCGAGCGTCACGGTCTGGTTGGCGGACCAGTTCGAGGCGTTGAACTGCAGCGCCGCGCCGGACTGGATCGCGATGTCCGTGTCTCCGCTCGCGCGGACCACGGTGACGTCGACCGTGTTGGAGGGCGGGGAATCCAGCCGGACGCCGAATGTCGCCGCCCCGCCCTCGGGCACGTTGACTGCCGATACCGTGGCGACCGGCAGTGACTGGTTCGTCACGGTCAGGACGTAGGCGGAGTTGTCCTGGATGATCGCGGGGTCATGCTCGATGCCGGTGAGGTTGAGGAGGTTGAAATGCGCGCTGCCGCCATAGCCGTATTCGTAGATTGCGGCTCCGGTCGGCGAGTTGAAATTGTCGAGCCCGGTCGTGGTGACCGTCGTGTTCGTGAACGTCAGGTTCTGCCCGCCGCCCAGTTGGATCGCATGGCGCGGCGAGTTGAGGATGTCGTTGTTCTCGAAGACGAGGTTTTGGATTCCGGCCCCGTAGATCTCGATCGCGCCGCGGGCATTGTTCCAAAGATCCTGGCTCGTCCCTTTTCCGACGATCGTGTTTTCGTAAACCCGAATGCCCGTGTTGTTCTGGAAGTGGTAGCCGGCGAAATCCTCGGTGAACCGGATCCCCGCGCTGTCGGTGCCGTCCTTGATGATGCAGTGGTGGATCTCGTGCCCGTAGCCGCCGAAGATCCCCGCTCCGCCCGCCCGGTAGGTGAACTCGACGGTGTTGTTGTAAAATGAATTGTTGTGGCACTCCGGCGCGCCGGCGGTGCTGCTCGGCCAGACGGCCATCGCGTCATCGCCGTTCGAGCGGAAGTCGCACTGGCGGACGGTGCACGAGCTGGTTCCCTGGCTGAGGTTGATGCCGTCCGCATACGTGTAGCGCACGCGGTTGTAGGCGAAATCCAGCCCGGTCGTGACCTTGACCGGGGACGCGTAGTCGGCCACCCAGGCCCCGGTTTCGAAGTGGGTGATCCAGACGTGATGGATGCTCGACCCGCTCCCGAACGGGCCGTTGAACGCCTTGTAGTCGGCGACCTGACCCGCGACGACAAACCGCTGGTTCAGGGCGGAACTCATGTAGAAATGGGAAATGGTGATCCCGCTGGTATTTTTCCCGGTGGCGATCCCGCCCGCGCTGGTCGCCAGCTTCGAAAAGAAGAGCTCGGTATACCAGGCCCCCGCGCCCTGGATCGAGACGCCCGTGCTGTCGCCAAGGTTCCATTTGCGGTCGAGAATAAATTTCCCAGCCGGAATATAGAGCCCGGTCTTCTTGTTCTTCGCCGCGGTCCATGCGTTATCAAAAGCCGCGCTGTCGGACACGCTGTCGGCCCCGTTCGCTCCGTAATCGGTCACCGAAACAAACCCCGCCGGCTTCGCCAACGCATCCGGCACCGCCTCGATCTCCACGAAATCAATCCCGTATTCGTAGGCGTCCCCGTTCGTCTTCGCGATCTTCAGCACGTCGCCCGGCTTCAACGCGGTGGTCAGCCGGAAATGAATTTCGTCGAACCGCATCCGCGGCCGCGCCCCGGGCGTATTGCGCGGATCGGTCGTCACAAAATACGTCCACGCCCAGTAGGATCCGGGGGAGATCGTTGTGGAGAGCACCCCGTTGACATAGACTTTGAGCGATCCGCTCACCCCGCCGCCTGTGGCATTGTCCGGAAGCGTGTAGCGCAGGGTCACGCCCGCCGCCGTCTGGTTCACCGTCCATTGCACATACGATCCGTTCGCCGACAGCCCGACATACTGCCGGTTCGAGGCCTCGGACGCCGTCTTGGACGCGTCAAAATCCAACGCCGTCCGCGCCACCGCGCCGCCACCGATGGCGCCTTCCTCCGCCTCATACCGCACATACGGCATCTCGTTGCACCCGCGCGGCAGCCCGTCGGTCGCCGCCCCGAGCGGGGATAAGCTCCCGGCGGCCAGCAGCAAGGCAATGCACCCGCCCGCCAGGGCGGCACATGGCGGTCTGGAGGAGAGAATTCGCATGAAAGGTGTTTAGAGTGTATATGCTCCTCCGCAGATGGCAAGAGCAAGCTTCCACAGGAAATTCTTTGTCTTCCGGGGTCGGGAGTGTATAGACGCAGGTGCGGTTTCCTACCGCTGTTCCAGCATGTCCAAGACCCGCATTTTATTTGGAAAGAAGATCGTCCCGCACCACATGCTCAACTTTTCGGGGCAGATCTACGACATTCTTGTCGGCGAGATCGAGCTCGGCCGGTGGAAGATCAACGACCGGCTGCCAGGGGTCATGAACCTCGCGAAGGAGCTCCAATTCGGCACCAAGACAGTCCAGTCGGCCTATGATCGGCTCAAGCAGGAGGGTTATGTGAGGAGCCTGGGCTACCGTGGCACCTACCTCAACTCGCTTCATCCGCGCGCCCGGACGGCGGACGGGAAAGTTGGGGTTCTGGTCTCCGAAGAGCAGACCGGGCAGCCGCTGATTCTCTGGTATGAGCATGTGATTTCTCAGTGTGCCCGTCGGAAAAACCTGGTCGCCGAGGTGAAAGTTCTTCCGGCTCGCATGGCTGTTGGCGAGGTCACCAGGAAAGGCGGGCTCTTCGGAGAAGATGTCACCGGGATCATCTCGCTCACGCCGTTCCGGATGCCGGTCCGATTCGGCGATGCCGACGGCGCGCTGCCGATCGTTTTCCTGTGCGCGCCATTTGAACGATGCGCCCCGAAGGTCTGCGCGGACGTGAGGGATGCCTACTACGACCTGACCGCCCGGCTCATCCGCTACGGCCACTCCCGCGTGGTGTTTTCCGAGGATGCCGGGGATCAGGATTCCCGGCAGACAAAAATGCACCGCGACGGATACCTGGAAGCCATGAAGGATCACGGGCTTCCGGCGGATCGCGATTTCATCAAGGCGTCGAGGGAAGTCCGCAATGACCTGGCCAGCGTCGCGAAGCACCTGAAGAGCATCGTCCGGCCGAAAATTTCCCGGCGCCCGACGGCGGTCGTCGCGGGCTCACTGGGACGTGGCATGGCACTCGCCCGCGTCGCCCCGCTCCACAACATCGTGATTCCCGACGACCTCAGCGTGGTCACCATCGGCTCCGACCGGCTCGAAGGCCCGGGCGGACGCCAGATCACCGGCATGCTCCCGGATTTTGATCACATGGTCGAGATGTGCCTGACGATGCTCGACCAGCAGAAGGCGGACGGAAAATCGAACTTCACAAAGATCCATGTCCGCATGCACTTCCTGCCCGGCGATACCATCCGCGCCTACAAGCCCAAAGCCGGACATCCTGACGGTGGGGGGATCAAAAGCGGGGGAACCAGGGAACAGGCGACTCGCCGGTGAAAGACACTCGCCCGCGCTTGAAAAAGCCCGCGGCCAAACAGGCGGAAAACCAACGCGATAGCGCAACGTAAAGGCGCTCGTGCATGACGGGAAAGTTGCCAAGATCGGGGACGCCCTTGTCTCCGTGTCTCAGCGGCCAGATCCCTTCCCGGAATTTTTTACAGCGACTTAGGAGCCGTCAAGAAATTCAGGTGGCAGGATGGCGCAGGAGTTTTGGCCTCTGGCAAGGCGCGACGAAGGAGCATAGCCCAAGCACTCTGTGACTGAGGAGCAACGCCGCCAGAGGCCAAAAGAACAAGCGAGGTTGCTACCTTTATTTATTGACGGCTCCTTAGCTCCGTCGGCGGAGAACCATCACGGTCGTCAGGCTGACGGCGAGGAGCACCCAGGTGGATGGCTCTGGGACGGCGGCAAACTCGCTATTGTGGTTTACGACGGCCCATACGGAACCTCCGGTCGTATCCACCCCGTAGGCGCCGAGCATTGTGGTGGCATTGAAGCTTCCTCCGTAGGTGGCAAGGAAGGTGTCATAGCTTGTCGTGTAGGCACCCGCGAGCGAGCCGGGGGAGCCTGTGTTGCCGGTGACCGCGTTCGCCCAGGAAGTGCTGCCGTTCACCCAGCCTAAGAAGTCGCTTGTGGTGAGCCCGGTGACGTTGAGCTGGAGGACAAAGACATCATTCGTTGCCGTGCCGGTGAGCGAGAAGACATCCGAAATCCGGCCGGCATCGTTCGTGGGGGTGACGACCGGGGTGCTGGCGAATTTCATCGTGAGCGTGGCGTTCGAGCTGGCGGTTCCGGCGCGGATGCTGGCGGTGGTATCCGGCTGGCCGCCGGAGAAGTTGCTGGTGAAGCTTCCGCTGGTGCCGACCGAGTAGCCCGTTCCGGTGCCGACGAGCCGGCTCACGCTCGCGTTCGTGTTGGAGAAGATGATGTTGTTCGCGATCGTGATGCCCGCGTTGATCTGGAGTGTTGAGGAGGTGGCACCCGTGAGCGCGATGCCTGCGGCACCTGCCGCGTTGGTGTGGGCAAGCACCAGCGTGCCGGACGTGAGCGTCGTGCCGCCGCCGTAGGTGTTGTTGCCGCCGAGGGTGAGAACTCCCGATCCGCTCTTGGTGAGTCCGCCGCCGGTTCCGGTGAGGGTGCCCGAGTAGGTGGAGTTGCCGTTGTTGCCGCCGGCATTGATGGCGTTGCTCCCGAGCGCGATCGTGGCTGTGGAGTTGCTGCTGGCGAGCGCCCCCACGTTGTAGGTGTTGTTGCCGGAAACCCCGAAGGACAGCGTCTGGCTGTGGCCCATATTCAAGGTCGCGTTTTGCAGGGCGTTGACGTTGGCCAGAACGAGCGTTCCATTATTCCCGCTGGCGGCCACCGTGCCGGTGAAGGTGTTGGCCGCTCCCAGGGTCAGGCTACCGCCACCATACCAGTTGAGCAGACCGCTTCCGGAAATCACGCCGTCGAGCTGCATGCCGCCGTTATAGGCGTTGAGGTTGTTGTTGCCGGTTACCGTCACGTTGCCGGTACCGAGGTTCAGGATCTGGCTGTAGCCGTTGACCTGAAATGTCCCCCCGCCGGTGAGATTGATCGGGTTGTTGCCGGTGAGCGCGGTCAGGCCATTGTAGTTGTTGAGCGTCGTGGTGCCGCTGGCGACCGTGATGGCTCCCGTGCCCAGGGCGGTGGCGTTGCCGACGCCCAATGTTCCCCCGTTGAGCACCAGGTTGCCGGTGCCAAGCCCGCTCGCAGCCGCGAGCGTCAGGCTGCCGTTCAGGGTCAGCGTGCCGGAGTAGGTGCCGGAGTGCGTGATGGAGAAGGTGCTGTTGCCGCCCACGGTGAGGTTGCCCGAACCGGTGAGGGCATAGACGGAGGCGGCTCCGTAAGTGTTGATCGTGCCGCCCCCGGCTCGCATCACCAGCGTGGAGTTGTAGTAGATGCCGTTGGCGGTGTAAGTGTTCAACGTGGAGCCGCCGCCAATGACCGTGTCAACCGAGCGGGAAACACCGACGGTGTAGTTGCCGTTGGCCACGTAGCCCGCAGCCGGGGCGTCAACGTTCGTGGTCGTGCTGCCATTGAGGTAGCCGATATAGCCGTAGAGCTCCATGGAATTTAGGTAGCCGTAGTCAGTTGGTCCTCCGCTGCCCGATAGTTGTAAATTCAGATTGTTGCTCGCGTCCGATTTCAGGGCCGTCATTGTTGCAACGGTGTTCGTGTTGTATGTGCCGACACCGCCGACGTTGAGCGTCGTGGATTGGGACTGCGCGGTATAGTTTCCGTCGGTGTAGGCGGAATAGACCGACGTTCCTCCATTTGTACGCGCCCCGTAGAATGTGGCGTCGTAGGTAAGATTCGTGTTCAGGGTGGTGATTTGGAAATTCCAAGTCGGGGTGATGTTCGCCACAACATATCCTGCGGCAGCGGCCTTGGATCCGCCCAGCAATCCGAGGGCTGCCGAATCAATGACGACGCCGTCAATCTCGGCTTGGGTGAGCGGATTGGTCACGCTGGTGCCCGCTGGGCCGCCATAGCTATCAATGTTGGCAGCGGTGCTCAAAATATTGCCCGCGAATGATCCAGTGTTTGTTCCAAAAACGGTTTGAATCTGTTGTCCGTACCAAGGGTTAAGATTATTCCACAAATTTCCGTTGGTATCGGTGCCGTTCTGGCTTGCACCCCGAAAACCGGTGTCGTTATTGAAGTTCAGCAGCCACGTCTGCGCGTGGGCGGTGGTGGCGGCGGCCACTGAAAAGACGGCGAGGAATCGGAGGAGCGTTTTCAAGGGATTGTCCTGATGGGTTTCCGGGATTTCTGGCAGGGTGTTGTTTGTTGGAACTTCCACACAACGGGGCGACTATAAGGAATCCGGCATGAGGATCAACAAGAATTTTGGTTATCTGTTAACTTGGGCGCATCTCTAAGTGCAACGAAGCTTCTTGAAAGGAGCGTGGGCGTCCCGCCCGCTTCGCCCACAAGCGGGCAGGATGCCCGCGCTCGTGCGCTGCGAAGCTGCGCACTCCTCCGAGGTGGAATACCTCGGCCATCGGCCACCGTTGGGCTGGTGAGGACTTGAAGTAACCGCATCGCCGCGAGGCGGGGTGGACGGGATCACGATAGAACGCTTCGAGAAGCAGGCAGAAGAACGGCTGCTCGCCGTGAAGGAGCAAATCGAGCGAGGCGACTATCATCCCCAGTTGATCAAACGGGTTTGGATCGACAGCCGAGCGAAGCGAGACAGACTGCCGCAAGGCAGCCCCGAAGGGGTGAGCGAAGCGAATCAACCCCGGCAGCACGGAAAAGCGTCCGTTGGGAATCCCGACGGTGCGCGACCGGGTGGTGCAAACGGCCCTGAGAGCGGTTGTCGAACCAATCTTCGAGCGGGAATTTGCGCCACAGAGCTACGGGTTTCGGCCCGGACGAGGCTGCAAGGATGCGCTGCGGCGGGTGGATGAAAAGGGGCTGGAAATGGTGAGGTATGCCGACGACATGGTCGTCCTGTGCCGCGACGCCGAGAAAGCCCGAAGAGCAAAAGGAAACTGAGGCAGAACCTCAAACCGGAAACCCGCCGCAACAGCGGGCAAAGCATGGAAGCAATCGTGGCGAAGCTCAATCCCGTCCTGCGGGGCTGGTATGGATT
>Ga0194063_10000354_pt1 | contig 33867 bp, 24 predicted proteins | sample SepL3720m_MetaG_FD_155459 | JGI IMG/M metagenome (GOLD analysis project Ga0194063, IMG submission 155459) | Anoxic zone freshwater microbial communities from boreal shield lake in IISD Experimental Lakes Area, Ontario, Canada - Sep2016-L373-20m | ecosystem: Environmental > Aquatic > Freshwater...
TGGGGTGAGGGTGTTTCAGGGCCGAGTCCGAGTCAAAGTGAGGCCTTCTATAATCAGGAAGAGAAGTCTAAAGATAGTGCAAGGACATCGCTGCTCAGGAAACCCCTCACCTAAATCCTCTCCCCCAAGGGGAGAGGAAGGATGGGAATTCAGGAAAAGAGATGACTTGGATAATTCGTAAATGCCAAGACACGAGAGAATCTGGAAAGTCACGAATTCCATAACAACTAACAACCAAGAACTTAACAACTGGCGTCCTGTGGGACGCCACTGGACTCGGATGCATACGCAACAATAATCTTTCAGTCTAACGTCTATAGTCCAAAGTCTATCTCCTAAGGCATATCGGAGCATGAACAAGACCACGCAAATAATGTTAAAGGTGCAAGGAACAACCGTCGCTGTTCTTGCCAAGTCTACGGATGCCTATATTTCCCTCACGGATATTGCCAAGCACAAGGAGCCTAATCGAGCTGATCATGTTATCCAGAACTGGATGCGGAATCGTAATACCGTTGAGTTCCTGGGAATATGGGAACGTTTGAATAATGCTGATTTTAAACCCCTCGAATTCGAGGGGTTTAAAAATAAGGCTGGACTAAACAGCTTTGTTCTAACGCCCCGGCAGTGGATAGATGCTACCCGTGCCGTTGGACTGGTGTCCAAGTCGGGCCGCTAGCGCAAGGGGATCGCCTCAAGCGCCTGAACGCCGTCGCCATTTACCAGATGAGGGTTCTGATTTCTGCAGGAGTCAGTAAACAAATCAAGGCGTGATGGGGAAGGGAGACTTTAGACCATAGACGTTTTTGGGGAGAGACATTAGACTTTAGACCATAGACGTTAGACCCGGATGCGTACGCAACAATTATCTTCAGTCTAACGTCTAATGTCTAACGTCTAAAGTCTGATTTCATCAGTTATGAGAGATTATACAAAGATTATTGCCTGGCAAAAGGCCGATGACCTTACGGTCGCGGTATATCGCGCGACACGCGGGTTTCCGAAAGAGGAGATATACGCCCTAACCAGTCAGCTTCGCCGGGCGGCCTACTCTGTTCCAGCTAACATTGTAGAGGGATCCTCCCGTGAAAGCCTTAAGGATTACCTGCACTTTCTTCATATCGCAAGGGGTTCATTGTCAGAAACGCGTTACTTCATTCATCTTGCGGGGCGCCTTGGCTATTTGAAGGCTGATCAACAGCAACAACTTGCCGAAGCCTCTGAAGAAACCCTACGGGTCCTCGCTGGCCTGATCCGAGTTGTGGAAAAGGATGCAGGATTAGTCTCACGTACCCTGGCCCGCGTCACCAGTTGCTGTGTATTATCCTTTGGCAGTTTCTCTCTCCAGTGTCTAACGTCTAAAGTCTAAGGTCTAAAGTCTACTCCTATGCCCCCCATCATCACAGTCGAACACCCATCCAAGCGCTACCGCACGAGCATCGAGACTTTAGACCATAGACATTGGACTATAGACTCGGATGCGTTCGCAGCACCCTTCCTTAATCTTCAGTCACTGTAGTCCCATAGGTTTTCAAAAAAAGTGCTGGACTGAGGCGTTTAACCCTGCCACTCGGTAGGGATGAAAAACAAACGACCGTTCAGTCCAGCAGGGTTTTCGTACACGATTCTGAGACAGATATGCAACTTGATTCCGCCGCACTTGGTGAAGCGGCTGGCTGAGTTGTATGGGGTGGATGAAAAAAGTCGCGGGTTTACGCCATGGAGTCACTTGGTCAGTCTGATCTACGCCCATTTGACCCATGCGGTCAGCTTGAATGATGTGTGCGATGGATTGCGAATGAATGCCGGCGCGTTGGCTCCGATTCGAGGAGCGACGGCCCCGGCGAAAAACACGTTGAGTTACGCCAACCGCGAGAGAAGTGCTTTGATGGCCGAGGCCTTGTATTGGGAGATCATGGAGCATTTGATGACAGTGAGTCCGCAGTTTGCCAAAGGTAAAGTTCGACGGGGGTATTTGCGCCGATTCCGCACGGCGATACACGCCATGGACTCGACCACCATTAAGCTGGTGGCCAAAAGCATGGACTGGGCGAAACACCGGCGACGGAAAGCGGCGGCCAAGTGCCACATCCGGCTTGATCTTCAGTGCCTTCTGCCGAAATGTGTCATCATTGATACTGCCAAATTCCACGACAACACCAAGGCGAGAGACTTGTGCTGCGGGCTTCAAGCGGGCGAAATCGTGGTGTTTGACAAGGCCTATGTGGATTTCGACCACCTGGCATTCATGGATCGTGAGGGCATATTCTGGGTCTGTCGCGCGAAGGACAACATGAACTATCGCGTGGTTAAAACCTTGGACACGACGGATAATCCCAGAATCTTGCGCGATGAGGTCATTGAATTGACCACGTATGCTACCCGCAAATCTTATCCTAAAACATTGCGACGGGTGGTTGCTCTGGTTGAGGTGGATGGGAAGGATTGCGAGATGGAATTCCTGACCAATCACATGGAGTGGAGTGCCTGGACCGTGGCCGAACTCTACCGGTGCCGATGGGATATCGAAGTGTTTTTCAAGGAGATCAAGCAGACCATTCAACTGGCCGATTTCCTTGGTCATAATGCCAATGCGGTGCAATGGCAGGTCTGGACCGGCCTGCTGACTCACCTGCTGATCCGCTATCTGGCCTTCCAGCATTCCTGGCAACACAGTTTTACCCGCTTGTTCACCGTTGTCAGAGCCGTTTTGTGGCGCCGTTGGCATCTGGGCGAACTGCTCGATTGCTATGGGACAGCCAAACCACCCGGCCGCCTTTGTGCTGCCCCGCAACAGGCCTATTTGTGGGGGTTTACATGAAACCGAATCCGCATACCCGGTTGCCTGTGGGACAGCCACATGTACTAAAATGGAGGAACTATTAGCCATGTTCAGAAAATCAATAAATGACTCGCATCCGATCTGCCCAAGTTTCCTCGAAAACAGGGGCACTATTTGTCAAAATCCAGTGCTTATGGGACTACAGTGATCTTCAGTCTAAAGTCTATAGTCTAAAGTCTAATGTCTTCTTATGACCACCCCGATAATAACAGTTGAGAATCTATCCAAGCGCTATCATCTCGGCCAGATTGGCGCCACAACCCTACGTGATAGCGCTCAGCGGTTCGTCGATCGCCTTCGGCGTCGGCGACCCGCTGAGTTATCAGTTAATGGTTATCAGTTATCCGGAAAAACAACTAATAACCAACAACAAATAACCAATAACGACATCTCCCCCGGAGACTTCTGGGCTCTTAAGGATGTCAGTTTCGAAGTCCAACCAGGGGAGGTGTTAGGCATCATCGGCCGTAACGGCGCTGGCAAATCCACACTCCTCAAGATCCTCTCCCGCATCACCGAACCCACCAGTGGCCGGGCGATCATCCGTGGACGTGTGGCCAGTCTGCTGGAAGTGGGAACCGGGTTCCATCCTGAACTAAGCGGGCGGGAGAATATCTACCTCAATGGCGCCATTCTCGGCATGCGACATGCAGAGATAGCTCGCAAGTTTGACGAAATCGTTGCCTTCGCAGAGGTGGGAAAATTTATCGATTCTCCTGTAAAACACTATTCCAGCGGAATGTATGTGCGTCTGGCTTTTGCTGTCGCGGCACATTTGGAACCGGAAATTCTAATTGTGGATGAAGTGTTGGCGGTGGGTGACGCATCATTCCAGAAGAAATGTATGGGTAAAATGGGTGATGTTGCTAAGGAAGGACGAACAGTGCTTTTTGTGAGCCACAATATGGCAGCCGTTCAGAATTTGTGCAATCGGGGCATGGTATTGCATAACGGTTGTGTTCAAGCAATTGGAAGCCAGGATGATGCAATCTCTGCCTATCTTGTGTCACTGGGTGGCGGAAAGAATTCACTATCTTTGAGGACGGATCGTGTTGGCACTGGTGACGTTCGTGTAAATTCTATTGAGTTCATAAACGAGGATGGAAGGATGCTGGACTCTGTCATTTCAGGGCAAGATTTAGTCATAAGATTCTATTTCAAGAAGATAGGGGGGGCTGCGCATTCACGTGTCATAACATCATTGATGGTTAAAACTCAAATGGATGTTCCGGTTTTCTTACATCATAATCGTTTAAACAGATTGTTTTTTGGGCCTTTGCCAAAGCAAGGTTTTTTTGAATTTAAAATCAAAAGACTGCCATTGCCTCCGGCAGTTTACAGCATTTCATATAGCCTATTGGAGGATAATGCATATATGGATGGAATCGATGCTGCTGTGGAATTGACAGTGACTTCCGGAGATTTTTTCGGATCCGGAGAAGTTCCGCCTGTTACACATGGTGTGTGTCTGGTTGATGGGGCATGGTCAATGAAGTCTACGGCCAGTTTTGGTGTGATATAACAGGGAACAATATAAATCCTAGCCTAATGTTTTGTAGAGCAGGAGTTGCGCCAGACCATTCCGCGTGAGACATTCTTTCAACACAAATGTGGGTGACTGATCTATTTCAATGCACAGTAGTAAGCGAAACGTATGAGAACAAGGTTTACAGTAAGTGAACTAGTTTGGATTTTCCGTCAATGGAGGTTCAAATGTATATTGCAAAGAATATATATAATACGGCAATCTGTCTGGCAATGGCTCCGCTTCTGGGATAGTTACCACAGATATGTCGACTTAGCGGCGCCTGCCCCTCCCCCTCCCCTGAAGTTATTATACCCGTGTGTGCGAGATGCCACTGCCACAACTGCAATTGAACCAACATACTTCTATCAGGATGCATGGGCATTTGAGCACATTGTCCGATCGCGACCTGCATTACATGTGGATGTTGGATCCCATCATGAGTTCGTAGCCCTTCTATCAAAAGTTGTACCAGTAACAATGGTGGATATCAGGCCATTATCACTACCACTTGAGTCGCTCACATTTCGACAAGGGAGCATACTGAACCTTCCTTTTGAGGACGGTTCTGTTCCCTCGGTTTCCAGTTTGTGCGTAGTTGAGCATATTGGGCTAGGGCGGTATGGCGATCCACTGAACCCAAACGGAACAGAAGAAGCGATTTCGGAGTTAAAGCGGATTGTAATGCCTGGAGGTTTTCTTCATTTGTCTGTACCGCTGGATGATATAAATTGCATATATTTTAATGCCCATCGAGTTTTCAAGGAAAGTTATCTCCTGCAACTTTTTCAACCATTTGAGATCGTCCAGAAGAGGTATATTTACGGTGAAAAATTTGGCGAAGACCTGCGACCAGGATTTGGCACTGGGTGTTATCTATTGAGGCGCAAACAATGATTAAGCATCTTTTGCGTAACTTCCAACTATAAGTTGTGTGTGTATTTCGCTGAGGAGGATATAATCCATGGGCATTGTTCGTATGGGAGTTCCGACAGAACTGGTTCTGCATCTCACAAATCTCCGCAAGTGCGAAATATTCGTAGAAGCCGGCACATATCAGGGAGAAACATCTTCATGGGCGGCAGAACGTTTTGCACGCGTCATTACCGTCGAGAACTCTCGTTCATTATATGAGGAAACGAGCACAAAATTTAAAGAAAAACACAATATTGAATTCCGCTTTGGCGACTCACGAACCCAAATGAACGCGATCATCCAGACCTTAAAATCACCTGCTGTGTTTTGGCTGGACAGTCACTGGTGCGGAGGCAGTAGTTATGGGGAGGATGATCAGTGCCCTATTCTGGATGAGTTGAGGATTCTCAACCAATCTGATATTGAGCACTTCATCCTGATAGACGACGCACGGCTGTTCCTGATCCCCCCACCGCTCCCAAATCAGGCTGAACAATGGCCGACGATTGCGGACATTTGCGCCCTTTTGAACAGCGGCAAACACGAGCGCTACACGGTCGTTTTTGAGGACGTAATACTCGCGGTTCCAATGCATGCAAAGCCGGCACTGCAAGCCTGGTGCCAAGACGCCACCACAAAGGCGTGGCATGAATATGGCGAAAAAATCAGACAAGAAAACAAGACGCCCCGTACGGATTCAGCAAAAGGACTCTTCCCATGGGTGATGAAAGCTGCTGGCGCTTTACATCATCAATTGATACGGATTAAACCCAAAACCCGTTGCGCCCTGTAATCCGACTCCATCCTGGGGCAAAGAGGATGTATCTCATTGGGCGACAAATCATTATGTTTCTGTAAATCATATGGGTGCCAGTCTCCTTCTGCAAAAAAACAGTCCTGATGTTATATGGGGTAAGGTAAGGAGTAGCGAAAACAGTTATGTTGAGGGCGGCAAGTAACTAACCCAGCAATCGGCAAGCATTTGCGCCAGACGAGTGCCGTTAGAGAGATGTTGATGATAATTTTTTTTGAAAAAGGACGGACTGGTAATCAACTATTCCAATATTGCGCTTTACGAAGTATTTGTGGGGGTGGCGCAATATTCATGATAGGTGCTAAGGCTTTAATGTCCATCATTGATGGTGTTGAAATATCTGGTGCACGGAAATGGGAATCAGTCATTGCAAGAATAATTTATCTATTGGGCAAAAAGAAATGGGCGATAATTGCAAAAAGAATGCGATTAATAAGTTTAATTGAAGAAATAAGAACTCCGCCTAATACTAAACTTGTCGTAAGGCATGGGTTCTTTAAACAAATCTACTACTGTGACACGGCATATTTTCAATCAGAGGCTTTTATCTCTGAATCCGTAGCCCGGAAATTACACATAAAAAGACAATTCCTCGAGAAAGCCGAAGATATTATAGATCAATTATCACCTGATCGAAGTAAGATTTTCTTTGTGCATGTCAGGCGAGGAGATTATCTTTTCTGGCCTTCTGTCGACTTGCCTGCAGTTCTGCCGATTACGTGGTATCGGGAGCAAATGGATCTGATCAGATCTAAGTTTAGTAACCCCTTCTTTGTGATTGTTTCTGATGATTTGCCTTATGTAAACGGAACATTTGCCAATAATGAGGACGTTTTCGTGTCTCGAGAAAGTGAAGGCGTCGATCTCGCGCTTATGTCACTTTGTAATGGTGGTGGTATTTTATCTGCTAGTTCTTTCGCTTGGTGGGCCGCATACTTTGCTCGGAGAAATAATAATGCTGCTTACCTCATCGCTCCGCTTTTTTGGGGAGGTCACAGTTATGGAGAATGGTACCCGCCCGGCATCCAAACATGTTGGTTAACTTATGTTGCTGTAAAATAACTATTTTAGAACATTGTGCAAGAGAACGCCGATTCAGGTATGGAGTAATGCGCCTGAAATCCAGCCTTCCTCATCAATGACTGGGCGACTTGAGAAATCCGTTTGGAGTTTGAACATGTATAAGAGACTCAGGGACTCGTGACTGTCGCTGCATCACACCATATTGGTATTACCGGAGATTATGCGAAAAATGTGCGACTATACGATGCAACGGGGGGTGCATTGCTGCGGTTCTTGATGGGGGGTGTTAGAGGGATGCGGCCTGTTGCATGAGAACTCTGATGAAATTGTAATTATCAATGAAAACTATAATACCCGTAATCTTGTTTGTCTATCAGCGGCCCAATACGCTGAGGCGAACGTTGATGTGTCTGCGCGAAAATGATATTACATTATTGTATGTTTATTGTGATGGAGTTAAGTCTGAAAAAGACAGGCAAAGCGTGCTTGAAGTTCGGCGAATGATTCATGATATAGATTGGTGTGAAAAGGTGGTCGTTGAGCGAGAAGAAAATCTTGGGCTCGGGAAGTCAATCATTGCTGGAGTTTCTGAAGTGCTGTTGAAGCATAATGAAGTTCTTGTGTTCGAAGATGATCTGGTCTGTGTGCCTGGGACGTATGAATATCTTTGTTCGGCCCTGAAACATTACGCGAATGACCCTAAAGTCATGAGTGTGACCGGCTGGACACATACCAAGATAACGCCTGATGTCGTGACCGATCAACCCTATTTTGATGGCCGTGCTGAGTGTTGGGTTTGGGGCACTTGGGCCAGAGCGTGGAAAGGTATGCAGGAAGATGCTCAGTCGCTCATGAATAAATGCGACGCAAAAGAAGTCGACATTTACAGGTATGGGGCAGATTTGGTCGAGATGGCAAAAGCGGAAAGACAAAAGAATATCTGGGCAGTTAGGTTCCTTTATTGGCATATATTGAACGGTGGACTCTGTCTTCGCCCTCCTTATAGCATGGTTGACCACATTGGGTTTGACTCTGGAACGAACTGTGCATTGAAAGAAGTGCCATGGTGGGTTCATCCCTCATTGCAGGCGTGTCCCGCTATTCCGGCTGAGTGGCCGGAACCAGTAGAAAACAATAAATGTTCACTTTTGCACCAAAATATATGTGGAGCGCGCCCGGTGTCGCGGAAAGTTATGTCTAGAATTTTGTCGCGCATGCGGAGATACATGTCGCGATGCGACTTTCGCAAATGGAGACGAGCGTGATGTTTCAATATACTAAGAGGGGGGGCAAGTGAAAATATGTTATCTGAATATTGGTTGTGGCGCAAAGGCGCACCCGAGTTGGCACAATGTCGACTTAAATCCATGTTTACCCAATGCCATAGCCATGGATGCCTCAAAGCCGTTGCCATTTCATGATGCAAGTATGGATGTGGTTTATAGTTCTGCGATGATTGAACATCTTGATCGACCGGCAGTTCCGATCTTTCTAAAGGAATGTCTGCGGGTTTTGACGCAGGGAGGGATTCTTCGTATTGGGGTCCCTGATTTTGAGCGAGCGTGTCGGCTTTATCTTGAAAAACTTGAAGCCGCATATTGCGGCATTCCGGGTGCCGCTTTGGATCATGAATGGATGATCATTGAAATGATTGACCAGTTTGTGCGCGATGTATCTGGTGGCGAGATGGCGCGTGTTCTCGCGCGTCCCGAACTACCTAATCTTTCGTTTATTGTGGATCGAATCGGTGTGGACGGTGAAATAATTCGCAATTCTCTGTTGAGGCAGGCAGCGTCCTCTAAACAGGATGGGAGCGCTACTCCATCTTTGTTCAGAAGGGTGCGTTTTTTATTAACCCGATGGTTAACAGGTTTTTCGGGGAGAGAGCTGTTTGTGGGTCGTTTTCGGATGAGTGGCGAGGTACATCGCTGGGCTTATGACCGCTTCAGTGTGTCCGTTCTTCTCAAACAGGCTGGCTTTGTGCAGACGTTAGTTCAAAATCCATATTCAAGCCGGATCCCTGACTGGGAAAAATTTCGTTTGGATGTCGCTGAGGACGGGCGTTCATTGAAGCCGGATCTTCTTTATGTCGAGGCCTTAAAACCAAAGTCAGGACGATGAAAGGAATTTATGTCCCTAATGAACGACGACATCATCAGGGTTAGAAATAGCGGCTGGGTGTTGTTGAAGCAGTTTGACGACGGAAATGATGGCACATTGTGCATTTTGGAGGCAGAGCGAGACATTCCGTTTACTGTTAAGCGTGTATATTACATTACCAATTTACGGAATGCGCACAGTGTCCGTGGTGAACATGCTCACAAAGTTCTGTGGCAGGCGATTTTCTGTATAAGTGGGAGTTTTTTACTAGGTTTGGATGATGGTATAATCCGTCAGCATATCCGTATGTGGAGAAACAACCAAGGCATTCTGCTTGGCCCGGAACTATGGCATACTATGTCGGATTTTTCAAGTGGCTGTGTGCTGATGGTGGTGGCGAGTGATTATTACATCGAGTCCGACTATATTCGAAATTACGAGGAGTTTATTAAGTCTGTGAGAAATCAATGATCACTATTCCTCAATGCAATCCTGGAGCGAACACAGCGCGGCATCGTCCTGCCATCCTAAGGGTTATCAAGGAAGTGATAGATGGAGGCCGTTACATAATGGGTGGGGCTTGTCAGGCATTTGAATCAGCATTTGCGGAATACAACGGAGTTACCTCCTGCATAGGTGTTGCCAATGGGACAGATGCCATTGAATTGATTCTGCGTGCCCTCGGGGTGGGGCACGGCGATTGTGTGGCCACGGTGGCCAATACGGCGGTTGCTACGGTCGCGGCCATCGGCCGCGCCGGAGCGTCGCCGAGGTTTGCTGACATTGATGCGGCGACATTCAATATGTGTTCCCGTTCCCTGAGTCAACTACTGGACAAAGAACGTCGTATCAAGGCAGTGGTCGTAGTTCACTTATTCGGGCATCCTGCCAACATAGGTGAGATACTACTTATTGCCAAACGTTATGGCATTCCGGTCATCGAGGACTGCGCCCAGGCGCACGGTGCCATGGTTGGGGGGCGGAAGGTCGGTTCATTCGGAGTGGCGGGAGCCTACAGTTTCTATCCGACAAAGAATCTTGGGGCATTAGGCGATGGCGGGGCGGTGATCACTTCAGATCTGACACTGGCTGACCGTGTTCAGATGCTGCGCCAATATGGTTGGCGGGAACGTTATGTAAGTGAAATTCAAGGCATAAATTCACGATTGGACGAGGTGCAGGCAGCCATCCTTCTGGCAAAGTTGCCTCACCTAGATAGTGAAAATGAAAAGCGACGTGAGGTCGCGTCGCTTTACAGGCAACAATTGTTTGGAGCGTCGGATTCCCAGTTTCCGATTGAACAGCAGGGTGTTAAGCACGTATATCATCAATTCGTTTTACGTGTGAAACTTCGAGAAATCGTTGTTCAACGACTCAAGGAACTAGATGTTGGAACAGCGGTTCACTATCCCATGCCAATTCATCGTCAACCCGCGTATCGGGATGTTCCACTCGCCGTCCCGTTAACTGTCACTGATGAAGTTCAAGGCGAAATCCTGAGTCTGCCCATGTTCCCGGAATTATCCCAAAAGCAGATCAAGACCGTTATTGCTTCTGTTAAGAGGGTTCTCGCGTAGCGATGAGAGCCTTGTGTGCGTTTGTCAATTAGCCGAAGATTAGGCAATAAAATTCATGCGCCATTTCTGCACATATTTTGATTATAATTATCTGACTCGTGGGTTGGCCCTATATTATTCTTTGGTGAAGCATTGCCGGTCACCTCTCACGCTATGGATTCTTTGCTTCGATGATGCCACGTATGGTGTCCTGTTAAAGATGGCATTACCAAGCGTGCGCCTTATTAGTCTAACAGATTTCGAGAAAGGGGATGCCCAGTTACAGCAAGCAAAGCGAACGCGAGATAAGATTGAATACTACTGGACTTGCACTCCGTCATTGCCGTTGTATGTGTTACGAGTGTGTCCTTCTGCCAATTCAATCACCTATTTGGATGCGGATCTTTATTTCTACAGTGATCCTCAGCCGATATTCGATGAGTTCGGAGAGGGTTCGATACTGATCACTGAGCACCGATATTCAGCAGAGGCGATCAAGTGGCGCGAAGGATCTGGAGTTTATAATGTTCAGTTTCTTATCTTCAGTCGCGATGCTGAGGGTTTGCGATGTTTGCATTGGTGGCGCGATAGATGCATCGAGTGGTGTCATGCAAGATTTGAGAACGGAATGTATGGCGATCAAAAGTATCTCGATGACTGGCCGACACGTTTCAAGGGGGTTGTTGTCTTGCAAAATAAAGGCGCAGGATTAGCTCCGTGGAATATGATTCGCTATCATGTGTCGGTGTATGCTCTGCGAATAATGGTCGATGACGAGCCACTTATATTTCATCATTTTCACGCTTTGAAGTTGCATCACCGACTGGCATGCCAGCCTTGTGTCATATATAGTTACAATAGCGAATCGCTTGTTTTGGTATATCATCCATATTTGCGAGCCTTGTTAACAGCTCGACGGCGTGTTGATGCTCTAAAGATGAACTATTCAGGTAAGGAAGAGATCGTTACTGTAAAAGGCCTAGTGCGGGGTTTGTTGTGTGAAGGATGGCTTCTAGCGTATGGCGCTTCCTTGGCAAGTTGGTTGTGGCGAAGGGGACAGGAAAATATAAGGAAGGAGAAGTTGAACGAGAAGTTACTTGATGATGGATATTGCCTTTTTGAGGCCGGAAAGTATGTTGAATCGTGTCAGGTTCTTGGGCGTGTAGTTTGCCGTGATTTATATATGTTGGGCCGCCCTGGAGTGATCGCGATGCTGTTAAAGTCGGTTTTTAGACGCAGGCGGAAACACACTAGGAATTAGCGTCATTGTCTGACTTACTTCAAGGAAGCATGTGATGATACCCAAAGTTTCGATTGTTACACCTTCGATGAATCAAGTTGAATATTTAGAGTCAACTATTAAGTCTCTACTTGATCAAGAATGCCAAAATCTAGAGTACATTGTTATTGATGGCGGTAGTGATGATGGTTCGGTCGACATCATACGCAAATATGAACATAAACTGACATTCTGGAGTAGCGAACCGGATAAAGGGCAATACGATGCCATTAATAAAGGTTTTTCACGTTCAACAGGCGAAATCATGGGGTGGTTGAATTCTGATGACATGCATTTGCCGTGGACGTTGAGCGTAGTGGGGGAGATTTTCGCGCATTTCCCTGATGTGGAGTGGATTACCACCATGTATCCCCTCATCTGGGATTCGCAGTGTAGAGTGGTGAATGCCGACCTTTTCCCTGAAGTTGATCTGCAAGGGTTTTTGAACGGCGAGTGTTTGCCGTCACCAAAGTGGCATGGTCGCGCTTTCGTTCAACAGGAATCGACATTCTGGAGGCGCAGACTGTGGGACAAGGCGGGTGGGGCTCTTAATACCGATTACCCATTGGCGGCAGACTTGGATCTATGGGCGCGTTTTTTCAAGCATGCCGATCTCGTCCGGGTAGCTACTCCTCTGGCCGGTTTTAGGATGCATTCAGGTCAGAAAACAGACGTTCAGTTCAATCAATATCTGGACGATGCGGACCGCGTATTGGTCGAGCATGGTGGACAACCCTATAGTCCAATGGAATTGTTCTTGAAGCGTAAGGTTTTTCCGTCCCTCTCTTGGCGGTCGCGTCGGCTCATGGGTTGGTGCGGGGGAAACCCGCGATTCTACCGTGTATGCCGGTGCGACCTCCGCGGGGCAGGGTGGGGCGTCGATCAGATTTGGGCCTAACGTCCTCCAGTTCATCAAGTTCAAAATGAACCCTCATGTCACACTGTGCCTTCCCAATCTCAATACCAGACCCTTCCTGGAGGAGCGGATGGTGTCAATTCTCAATCAGACGGTAGCGACACCCCTGGCAGGGTTCCGAATGCATGGTGGGCAAAAGACGAATGTGCATTTTGTGCAGTATGTAGAAGACGCGGATCGGGCGCTTGTCGATCATGGGGGGAGCCCTAGTGGATTGATTGAGCGTTTTCTTCACAGTCGAGTTTTCCCCCAGTTGTCATGGCGAGGACGGCGGCTTTTGGGATGGTGTGGAGGGATGCCCAGTTTACATAGGGTATGCCAATGCGATGTTCGCGGCAAGGGGTGGACTATAGATGAGGCATGGGAGTAAATGATCACTTTTTTTACTACAGCTAAACCTTTTGTCGGTCTCACCAAAATTCATCAATATAATGCAATTAAGAGTTGGAAGGCACTCCACCCCCAGTGTGACATAATTCTGTTCGGGAATGGTGAGGGATACGAGACTGTGGTTAAAGATTTGGGTCTTTACCACGTGCCAAATGTGGCGTCAAGCGAGTTGGGAACACCTAGAATCGATTCAATGGTTTCTTTGGCGAAGCAATATGGACGCAATTCAATTCAAGCGTATGTGAATTGCGATGTCATGCTTTTCCCCGATTTTGTTACTTCAATACAGCGGATCTATTTTTCGCGTTTCCTGTTTGTCGGCCGCCGTTGTAATTTGGATGTAGATGAAAATGTCGATTGCGGAGACCATACGGCTGCAGAATGGTTAAAAGATCGGGCAAGACGAGAGGGTGAATTGTTTACAGCATGGGGTATAGATTATTTTGCCTATCGCGGGGAAGTCTGGGGTGCGTTGCCGCAGATGGTTGTTGGACGTGCTGGATATGATAACTGGCTTGTGTATCGCGCAATGGTCAACCGTGTGCCAGTGGTTGATGCAGGGGAATCGGTGCTGGCCATTCATCAGAATCATGACTATTCCCATCTTGAAGGGGGTGAACGGGCAGTCTTCGAAAGTGGTTGTGAGGTACTTAATAACTTTCAATTGATAGGTGATCGTTCCAATCTCTTTTCGCTAGATGATGTCGACTGGCAGTTGACGAGTCGCGGTATAAAAAGATTCTGGTGCAAGGGTGATTCTAAACGATGCAGAGAGGTTTTTCAGATTATCCATAGGGACTCAAAACTTTGTCTTTTGGTGGTGGTTGGTTTTGTTGTGGAGGCATATTACGAATTCCGTATTCGGTTTTCGACTTCTGGATTTAAGCGAGTCAACCTTTTGATCAAATATATTCCCTGGCTGGCCCGCCGACTCATTAAATGACAGAGATAATGAAACCTTTTATCTCGGTTCTGATACCCACTTATAACAGGGTTTCGCTTGTCGTCGAAGCCGTGGGTAGCGCCTTGGCTCAGGACTATTCCGGCCTTGAAGTGATTGTCGTGGACGATGGTTCGACGGATGATACAACCTCGCGACTCGCACTTATTCGGGACAAACGATTTCGATATGTTTCCAAAACAAACAGCGGAGTAGCGGCAACCAGAAATCGAGCGATAGTTGAGGCGCAGGGGGACTATATTGTGTGGTTGGATAGCGATGACATTCTGCTACCGCACGCCGTCAGCACGTTTGTATCAGTGATCGCCAATAATCCCGGTGTCGATATTCTATATGGCCATTTGATTGTTACAGATCGGAAGGGTAATGAAACGGGGCGATTAATTTCAAAAGATTACCGTGCCAATGCGCTGATTCAAGAACTCGTGTATTCGTCGGTCATTCAGCACGCAGGCACATGTGTCCGTAAGCAATGCTATGCATGCGTTGGCGGATATGATCCGCAACTAAAGTACGCTGAAGATTATGATTTCTTCTCTCGTGCAGCCGATGTATGCGTATTCAAGAGCATTCCTGATTTTTTATGTCTTTATCGCCAGCATGGCCCGCAACTTTGTGGATACTCAAACACCAGAGATAAGTCGCTGGAGTGTGAGGTCGTTCTGAGGATGGTTGCGCGTTATGGGTTCAAGCGATTATTTCCGGATTTATTCAGCATTAATACTGAAGCCGCCGGGACTGCGTCCTTTTTTCGGCTTGTTCGGGTCTTTAATGAACGGCGTAGCGGTCAGGAGACTATGAAAGCTTTTCGCGTTGCTATGTCAGCAATTAGGAACGCTGGCAAGTTGGATGAACTTGTCTTAAGCGAAGTAAAGAACTTCTTATATGAAGTTGCTGTTAGTGACTGTGGGGAATACAGATATTATGCGTGGTCATGTTTGAGGTCGATGCCGGGCGATATGGTGGGTTGGAAACATGTATTATTTTCGCTATTTCCAAATTCCATACGAGGGGCTGTCTTTCGAATGCGAGATCGATGAGTTAAAGGTTCTTTCGGCGGGAACAAACATATTTCATGTCAATTCGAGTGTCAGTTTGTATTTGTGCCTATAATGCCGCTGGACGGATACGGCCGGTTTTGGAGGCTCTGCGGATCCAGCAAAGTGTAATTTTCAGAGATTGGGAAGTCATTCTGGTTGATAATAACAGCAGTGATGACACGGTCGCAGTAACCAGTGCAGCGTTTAGAGACTTTCCCTGTTCGGCAAGGGTTGTAAGGGAGTCGAGGCAAGGTCTTTCCTTCGCTAGGAAAACCGCCTGTGATAATGCGAACGGTGAAGTAATTGCCTATATTGACGACGATAACGTTGTGGCGCCGGATTGGGTTTCCCAGTGTGTCAGTTTTTTTGAAATACATCCTATGGCGGGAGTTGTGGGTGGTAAAGTGCTTGCGAGATGCGATGGCCCACTGCCTTCATGCTGGTCGAAAATTAAATGGATGCTGGCTGTTCGCGATGATATGGGCGATGTGTCGCGCCGTTTGGCTCCGGCGTCGCCAGTGACCGAAGTTGAAATTCCATGTGGAGCCGGGATGGTTGTTCGCCGTAAGGTGCTAGAGGAGGTATATTCCAAATACTCATTAAGCCTTAGCGGTCGGCGTGGTCGTTCCTTAAGTTCGGGTGAAGATATTGAAATTGGACTACGTATTGTGGGACTTGGGTGGGAGAGTTGGTATTGTCCTGACATGGTATTGTGGCATATCATTCCACAATCTCGCTTAACCGATGACTATCTGTGCCGTTTGCGTTATGGCATCGTGAAATCCTGTTCTGTGACAGATAGCATTTCGCAGTATGGGGTTTACCCGCCTCCGCTTAAAGAGGCATTCCGGCATCTCTGGTGGGCGTCTTGTTTATTATTTCGCCGTTTGCCGTCTTTGTGTAAACGCGGCTTCGATTCCGGAATATTGCGTGCCGCGCTATTGGGGCGGGCACATGGAGCGATGGCGGAAGTTTGGGTTGCGCTGATGAAAAGATCGGATATGGGGCGAAATTGATGCGGAAAATTGCATTTGTCCTACCGCGAGAAACTATGCAGGGGTGGAGCGGCGTCACGACCTTCCTGACACAAATCTGCGAGGCATTCCGGCAGAGCGGTCACCCGCTGAGGGAGGTGGCATTGCCGCCTCTGGACCAGTTAGAGGAAAAAGTTCTTGAGGGTGTGCATACACCCAATGTGGGAGGGGCACTCCGTGCCGCGACAGTTCCTGTGGAGTGCTCGGGAAGGACAAGAGACGTAGCACGGAATGCCCCTTCCCCGATAATGAATGAAGGGCAATTTGTCCGGGATATCAAACTCAGCGCTGGTTATCTCTTGGAATTATACCGGGATATTAGAATGGTGTGGAGATTGCGCCGACAGTGGCGCGGGTGCGTGATTGTCGTAAATGAGTTCGGGTGCGAGACGGTGCCTGTAGCCCTCCGCTTTGTGGCGCCTTGGTCTCGAATTGTGGCGATCAGTCATACACATCCAGGGCATGGTGTGGACGCGAATCATTGGGTCCGCTGCTGGCTTGAACGACTGTGTTACTGGAGTGTCTCTGATATCCTCTACAATTCGGATGCATCCCGGCGTGAGTGGAGTGCCAAGCTGGGCGTTTCTGCCTCAAAAGGACGTGTCATTCATCTCGGTACCGAGTCTCCTGATTTGAGCGTTCCCTCTGATTATCCCGCCCGCGAACCGGATACAGTTGATTTTGTCTGTGTTGCACGCTTCGTGGCGTGGAAGGGGCAGTCAAATTTAGTCAGGGTTTGGCAGGAGGTCGTTAAGAAGGGGAATAACTCGGCCCGGTTGATCTTGATTGGTGGTGGGCCATGCCTCGATTCGGTGAGGCTTGCTGCCGAACTGGCCAAATTGGGAACCAGGGTTGTGTTCATGGGGGAAAGGACCAAGGCAGATCGATATTTCAACGCTGCCGATGTGGCCGTGCTCATGTCGAATGAACCTGAGGCTTTTGGCTTAGTCCTGCTTGAGGCGATGAGTCGTGGAAAGCCAGTGTTGGCCAGTCGGTTGGGTGGGATTCCCGAGATTGTTATCGAGGGCGAGACAGGATTACTTGTCGATCCATTCGATTATGAAAGTGCGGCCCAACGAGTATGTTTATTAGCAGCTTCTGCGGATGACAGGTTCCGATTGGGTGCAAACGGACGAAAAAGATGGGCAGATCATTTCACGGTTGATAAAATGAAACATGAGTTTGAGGACTATTTTGACCTCGTATGAGATGCCATGAACCGCAATTGACTCTCGAAAGTGTGAAATTATGTCAATCGATAACCCGCTACCGATACTCAATGTAACCCAGCCCACTCTTCCTCCGCTTGACGAGTTCATTGTACAGCTCAGGGACATCTGGGACCGTAAGTGGTTGACTAATAACGGACCCTATCATCAGCAGTTCGAAAGTGCTTTGGCTCAATACCTCGGAGTCAAACATGTTTCTCTTTTTTGCAATGGCATGATTGCGTTGCAAGTGGGTCTACAGGCTTTGGAAGTCACCGGTGAAGTGATCACGACACCCTTCAGTTTTCCTGCCACCACTCATGCAATTCACTGGAATCATTGTACTCCGGTTTTTTGTGACATTGAACCCGAAACCTGTAATCTGGATCCCGCCTGTATAGAGGCTCTTATTACGTCGAGGACCACTTGCATCCTGCCTGTACATGTCTATGGCAATCCCTGCAATGTTGACGATATAATGAAGATCAGTGAAAAACATGGGTGCAAGGTCTTTTTCGATGCAGCTCATGCCTTTGGGGTCAGGATGAACGGTGAGTCGCTTCTGAAGTCCGGGCACCTCTCAATGCTAAGTTTTCACGCCACGAAGGTTTTCAATACCATCGAGGGGGGGGCGCTGATCACTAATGACTCTAAACTCAAGGAGCGGATCGATTTTCTTAAAAACTTTGGGTTTTCTGACGAAACCACGGTAATTGAACCTGGAACCAATGGAAAGATGAATGAGATCCAGGCTGCCTACGGATTGTTGCAGTTGAAGTATATTGATAGCGCTATAGCCGAGAGGCGAGCGGTCGCGGGTTGGTATCGCCGCAGTCTTGCGGGTATTCCCGGCATCAGATTCTTCGAGGACACTCCCGGGGTCACTCAGAACTATTCTTATTTTCCAATCTTTATTGATGAACACCAATACGGAATGACCCGCGACGACCTTTATTGGCGATTAAAGGAACAGCGCATCAATGGGCGGCGGTATTTTTATCCTCTGATCAGTTCCTTCCCAATGTATACAGGATTGCCGAGCGCCTCTTCAGTGAACCTGCCGGAAGCCAATATCATGGCGGAACGTGTGCTATGTTTGCCCATCCACACGGGCCTCAGGGCTGAAGACCTCTCACGCGTTGTGCAAGTGGTGCTGGCCCACAAGGAGGATCGATTGGTATGACGACGTCATTTCTCACTCCGTCGGAACTTGCTGGAATTGGATTCAAAGCCTGTGGCGACAATGTCCTTATAAGTCGGCGGGCTAGTATCTATGCTCCGCACAACATAGGACTTGGCCATCATGTTCGGATTGACGATTTCTGCATCCTTTCAGGGGGCGATTTCATAAGGCTTGGTAACTATATTCATATTGCTGCCTATTCTGCAATTTATGGTGGTGGCGGGGTTGAAATGGGAGATTTCTCTGGGTTATCTTCCAGAGTAATAGTATATTCAGAATCCGATGATTACACGGGGCGATCCTTAACGAATCCAATGGTGCCGCGAAAGTACAAACCTAATATCCTATCTGCTCCTGTTATAATCGGGCGTCATTGTATCGTCGGCACGGGGAGTACTATTCTCCCAGGCGTGAATGTAGGAGAGGGGACGGCAATAGGCGCGCATTCCTTGGTGATGAAGGATTGCGAGGAGTGGAAAGTATTGTTTGGAAGTCCTGCAAAAGTAATCCGCAACAGGCGGCGAGACCTTCTGCAATTAGAGGCACAATTTCTTGCAGAGAATTCATAAGCGTTTTGTTGGGTTTCTCGAGGAGGACTCAAGTCGTGTGGATGAGGTGGTTCCCTGAAATGAACAGTGTTGAGGAAGATCCGCCGTTAGTCAGTGTTTGCATGATCACCTATCAGCATGCATTTTTCATTCGTCAAGCGTTGGATAGTGTCTTGATGCAAGAACATAGTTTCCCTATGGAACTATGTATAGGGGAAGACGGATCAACGGACGGAACACGCGATATTTGTCAGGAGTATGCCTCGCGTTACGAGGGACTCGTCAGGTTGTTTGTGCGTGACCGCGGGGATGCTAAACGAACAACCTATGCGGCGCCGTTCATGTATAATTTCGTTGAAACGTTCAAATCCTGCCGTGGCAAGTATGTTGCTTTGTGCGAAGGGGATGATTACTGGAGTGATCCGCAAAAGTTGCAGAAGCAGGTGAATTTCCTGGAGGCGCATCCGGACTACTCAATGGTTTTTACAGCGGCCAAAACCTTGCGTGGCTTAACGCAGCAGGATTGGGATCCGCCGCCGATAGTCAAAAATAGTTATTCATTGGACGACATTCTCGAACGCAATTTTGTATGCACGCCTACAGTGATGTTTCGAAACGGGGTCAGTGATGTACTACTGGAATGGCTCCGGAAAATGCAGGTTGGTGACTGGCCGTTGCATATTTCGAACGCCATGCGGGGCGAATTTGGTTATATTAATGAACCCATGGCTGTGTATCGGGTGCATGATCAAGGTGCCTGGAGTCGGTTGGGGGGGGTGAAGCGCCTTGAAGGAGCCATTGCCGCCAGTCGTATGCTCATGAAACTTTTGCCGGTTGAATACAAAGCCGCTTTACAACGCGGGATTGAACTGAGTCAGAAACAAATTGTATCATTTTGTCTGGTTTGGGGAAATCAACCCTCGGTTGGCCGATGGCATGTTTTTGCAATTCTTGCGAAAGGCCGGTGGCCATTTGAAAGATTCAGCCACGCCTTGCGTGCAACCGTCTGGTTCTTCTGTCCGCCATTGGGTCGTCTGTTGCGGAAACGGTCAGAATCGTCATGAAACTTCCGCGTTGACCGCACTTTCCAACGTTGGTGTTTTGCACACATCGGAAGTACCTCGATTCCACAGACCGGAAATAAGTATAGCGCTTATGAACCAGAACTTTACGGTGGGTTTTCTTCGTGGATGTTCAGCACTTTGGGTGGTCGTTGCCCATTGTTGCTTTTGGGGTGGTTATAAAGGATACGTTCCTGACCCTAAGGTGGCTGTTGACATCTTCATGATGGTTTCTGGTTTCTTGATGATGTACACGACAGATAACCTTCATGCGAAGGAGCCTTTACGCGAAAAAAGGAACTGGGTCAGATTTTATCTGCGACGATTTTTTAGAATAAGTCCAGGGTATTATGCTTCGCTGGCAATAGCAGTGGTTTTGTCTTCCATCTATGTGCCCAGTTATCAACTACTCGGAAAACTTAACCATAATCCATACCTCGCCGGGCTTTCCGCTGATTTCAGCGCGACTAATATCGTGCTCCACATTACCTATCTATTTGGCGTTCTTCCAAAATATGCATTTTCCACACTCCTGCCAGACTGGAGTCTAAGTCTAGAGATGCAGTTCTATTTGGTATTTCCTTTGGTCTACCTTTTCCTGAAAATGGTGAAATCAAGTGCCTGGTTGATTGTGTGCGGCCTTGCCGTTTTGGCAATAAGTTATGTCTCGTCGGCAACGATCATGAAAGACTTTACTGAAGTCTCTCTAATTCTATATCAGTTTCCGTTCTTTATGATTGGTTCCCTGATATTCTTTATCTCCAGGAACGAGTATAGAGCACTACAATTAGCGGCATCATTTCTCGTAACGGCATTTTGTATGTTCGCCATTGTCCTCAAGAGTCACGATGATGTCTATCTGTTGGGTGCGGCGTGCTTGCTGTTTCTTTCTTCAACCAATACATCAGTCTCCTTGACTTTAAATGGTTCAAGGGCCTCCGTCCCGATTGACAGAATTTTCAACAATAGACTTTTTAAAACCCTTTCTGATCTCTCATTCTCCGTGTATCTCTTTCATGGTTTTGTAATTTCAATTCTTGGGGCAAGAATTGAGCCTGCGCTTTACTCTTTGGGATTCTCTACCAAACAATCGGTTGTCGTCATAATTGCTTGCGTCTTACCAATCACATACGTGGCTGCATACTTGTCGTATAAATATATAGAACAACCCGGCATTCGACTGGGGAAATTCGTAATCACAAAAATTTAATCCCGTGTGCCAATTTGTGCCATCGTGTGCCACTGATTCAACCCGTCCCGCAATTATTTTGCATTATGGAGGGCGAGGTTCATCCGAGCCGGGATTCAAAGATGGCTCACATAAAGTTCGCCCTCCATCAGAATCCCTCAATGTGGGAGGCGCACTCCGTGCGGCGACAGGCCTATATGGGCGCCTGGAATGGACTGTCGCCGCACGGAGTGCGCCTCCCACATTGAATAAACTTCTGCTTTCAACAGGCCCTCAACAGTTGAGCCCGGGATTAAGGACACAATCGGCGCTCAACAATGGCGCGGCTCACATAAAGTTCGCCCTCCAACTGAATGATAGAGATAGTCTCGACGATCTCTTTTGGAGGGCGAGGTTCATCCGAGCCGTGTGGGTACGGTTTCCCGTGAAGTTCGCTCCCCCGCCGTAACGTCCTTCCCCCCCCTCTCTCTCTCAAATTCATCTTTCTGCGGGCGATATTCTTGACATAATCCTGACATAATCAGGATTGAGAAAATTAACTTGTCCCCCCTATAATATTATCAACCTGAGTTAGGTGTATAGTATTTCCCGTAACGAATGGAGTTTGCCAATGATCACTTCTAACCGAATTTTTCTTTCGGTTCTATTTCTAGCGCTGGTCTCTTTGCCTTCACTCCCTGCTTCCGCCGCGACCCAGACCAACGTCTGGCCCTTTACCACGCCTTCCCAGTATGTGGTCTCCAATCCCAATAAGATTCAAGTCGCAGATGGCGTGGCCAAACTTGTCCTGCAGGCGACATCAATCAACCATGCATCACTTACAGACTACGAGACAAACACAACGCAGCAGTCCGGAGTTGGCTTGGGGCCGGATGCCAATACGGCTATGGTCTTAACCGGATCGCAATATGGCGTTACCGGTCAATTTGAATCACGAGTTTTGGACGGTGGTTCAGGGAATGTCTGGCAAAACATGCAAATTGGCGTCAGTGATAAGGGGGCAATGCCTGCGGCAACGGAATACAGCCCGTTAATGTCAAATGTAGTTGCCTTGTATCATTTCAATAACACGCTTCGCGATGAAGTGAGTGCAACATTGGGGTCGAACTTAGGTGGTAGTTATTCGCCTTATGTGAGAGTGGGGGCTGGCTCGTTTTCCTGTTGGCCTGGATATTGTCAAACGGTAAACAGTTCTCTCCTGAATGGAAGGTACATCTATACAATTATGAGCTGGGTTAGGTTGAGAAACGGGTTTGTCCCTTATGGAGGTATTGTTAGCGCCAATGGAGTTGGCTTGAATGGCATTGGTATGTCAAGTGGCCCCAATTTTCGGTGTGATCTCCACACGACCTCAGGGGCTCAAAATGTAGTTTCTCCGACAGTGCTGTCTCTAGGGCAATGGTATCATGTTGCCTTGACACGCTCAATGGATGGCCGGTTACGGTTCTATCTTAATGGTGTGCTGGATGCGACAGGTGCGGCACAAAGTCCGATGTCTCCCGTTCTGCAGGATGATTATTTCAAGGTTGGCATTGATGATTTCAGTTCTGCTCGAACGACCCCTTGTGCCGTCGATGAACTTGTCATATTTGATCGTGACCTGTCTGCTGAAGAAGTCGCTAATGCCTATTTACGATGTGCACCGGTTGGGATCCGTTTGCGTTCTGGCAGTACCTCTTCATTATCTTCGACGTATACGGGACCAGATGGTACTCCCTATAGTTATTACGCAAAACCTTATGAGGTGTTGTCCGGATCGGGATCCTTTAACCCGAGTGATCGTTATGTGCAGTATCAGGCGACTTTCATTTCTGACGGACTCCTGTCTCCCGGACTGGATGCGGTAAGACTCGTCGGAAATTCAGGCACGGTGATGGATGATACCTATGCAGATTTCGCACAGGGCATGTTCGTGGCGAAAACAGCGGTCATGCCCGGCGATTCTGGCGCCCAATATTTACGGGTTGCAAAATCGGAAAACGGTGCTTTCAGTGTTGCAGGAACATTCACATCGCGAGTTTTGGACGCTGGCGCCGCAGTGACATGGAATCAACTGGGTTGGGCCTTTGGTGGCACGGAATTGCCCAACAACATTTCCGGACTCCAAGGACTTTGGCACATGAACGAGACATGGAATGATGTTTCAGGCAAAGGGCATCTCGTGACTCCGAATGGTGGGGTTGCGTTTACGTCGTTGGCTAAATTGGGGTCGCGATCCGTCAGTTTTAACGGTGTTGATGCATCATTGTATATTGGGAATATGGGTACCAACATTAGTTCGGTCGAGTGGTGGATGGAAACCCCTCGGGTTGATTGTGGGATCATGGAATTGCTGCCTGGGCAAGCGTGGGTGGTTCTTTCCAATGGGATGATCAGACTGATGGGGAACAGTCTTGCCGGAGCAACAGTCTATGTGGATGGTGATAAACAGGCAGTTCTTCGTCCGGGTTGGAATCATGTGGTTGTAAACATCCCTGTTTCAGGAGTTTCCACCACGGCCGTTGTGTATACTTCAGGCATTTCAAACACTGATGTGACGGTTGGATATGCGAACGGTGGTTTTTATGAGGGTAATTTTGATGAACTTGCACTGTATAGTCGTGTTCTTTCTGCTGCCGAAATCAAGGGACACTATGGAGTGGCGCGTCGGTCAGTGGCGGGGCAAATCCAGTTTCAGGCGAGGGCTGACAACAATAATCCGCCGCAAACACCATTCGTAGGTCAAAGCGATACTACCGCCAGTTACTTTATTGATCCCGCAGGTGCGGTGTTACCAAATTCTTTTGTCGGCAAACGCTATTTCCAGTACCGGGCCTATTTGGCTGGAGATGGCAATGCTTCCCCTGCGCTGAACTCAGTTTTGGTGCAGTACGCGGGGAGTTCGATTGCCACAGATAATACCCGTGATTTGTTCCGGCAAGGCAGTTTTGATGCCGGTAGTACGGTTTGGGCTGGGGATACGGTGGGCCGGGAATCACTTCGAGGGGTTGGTCCCTCTGCCACAAGTCTCCTTTCAAGTCCGCAACTGATGACGCTGTGGCACATGGACGATACGGTCTGGCAGGATTCCAGTCCCACTGTTCGGGATAGTTCCGGTAATGGACGCAATGGAACTCCGGTGGGCTCGGTGACTATTAACCATGGGTCAAGAGTGGAGAGTGGGGCCGCGCTGTTCCTCACCAACGGCTATATTACTGCTTCGGGTGGTGTGATGGGAACGGACGACTTCACTGTAAGTTTGTGGTGGAGTTCAACCATGACCGGAACCTGTGCTTTGGTGACAACCTATGCTGTGGCCGCAACGCCTTTCTATGCGCTGGAACTAAATCCAACCAATGCGCTTTCAGGGTCGGTGGCGTTCGTTTTGTCAGATGGGGTCACGGTCTATCGGGCGACCTCATTTAGACCTCTGTGGAACGACGGGAACTGGCACCAAGTTTCAGCCATGAAGAAGGGGAGCCGTATCTACCTATATATGGACGGCGTGATGGAGGGGGCCGCGCAACTGGCCAGCGGGAGCATCAATATGGGCGCGGGATCGGTTTCGTTAGGTAAGTATGGATCCCGGAATGTCTTTTTCACAGGCATGATGGACGAGGTAATGATTCATAGCCGCGCGCTTGAGGAATGGGAGATCGCGGAACTGGCCGCTGCAGGGTACAACACCCGCGGGTTTGGCACATTCGCCGGGCCGGTTATGGATGGTGGCCAGGCGACCTATTGGGAGCGCATCAACTGGACGGCTGACGCGCCGTATGGACGCGAGCATGTTGCGGATCCCGGTTCCATCGAGGGCTTGTGGCATTTCAATGTGATCAGTAACGGGGTGACGAGTGATGCGAGTGGCTATGGGCACGACGGGACCGTTGAGGGGGGCGGGACGGTGTCGGCCAGCGGCCGGCTGGGCTCATGTCTGTCGTTGACCGGGGCCGGTCAGCGTGTCCGGATTCCTTATGCCGCCTCACTCGATTTGAACACCGTGAGCTGGGAAACCTGGGTGAACCTGACGCTGGAGTCGAGCGCCGTGTTGCTCGATCGATCGAGCGGTGGGACCGGCGTCCGGATGGGCACGGATGCCTCGGGGCGGCCATATTGGCAGGTGGGAGGAACCGTCGCTACAGCGGTTTTCCCGCTGCGCACCGCGCAGTGGTATCATCTGGCTGGAACCTTCGACGGGTCCAATGCCTGTTTGTATGTGAACGGGCGCTTGAAAGCCCGCAAGGCGGCGGCGACGGAAAATCCCGTGGCGGCCGTGGATGCGCTCATCGGGGGCGGAGGACTGTTTGACGAGGCGGCTGTGTATAACCGCCCGTTCGGTGCGGAAGAAGTGCTCGATCATTACCGGGCAGGCGCTGTGACGCTTGGTTTTCAAGCCCGCTCATGGATCACTGCAGGACTGCCTGGTGATTTCATTGGGCCTGACGGAACAACGAATACCTACTTCACAGATCCTGCGAATAGTCTTTTGACTAGCGTGATTCCATTAAATCAGTATTTCCAGTACCGGGCAATCTTAGCTACCGAGGATGCAACTTTGACTCCGACGCTTCAGGGGGTTCAAGTGGATATGTCGGCTTATCCCACCGATAATCCCTGGGTGGCGCCTGCGACCGGGTATGGGGCGCCCTTCTTCGGGAATCTACTGAGTTATATGCATGTTCTGGGTACGAACAACAATGACTCTGAAGTGAAATATCAGATTTCAGGAAATAATGGAACGAACTGGTATTATTGGGGAGGTAGTTCATGGGACGATGTCACGATCTTTACCAATTCTGCTTCCAGTTGGCAGTTTTCAAATACTAAGGATTTGATTACGGCAAACATCGGCTCGTTCTATGACCAGCTCTATGCCAAAACCGGTGGTGTCTTTAAGTTCAAGGCCTTTCTAAAATCTGATGCCATTAAGCAAATTTCTCTGGATGAGGTTCGCCTCGCCTATTCTCCTGGGCGGGTTGTGATGACGGTTCCGAATGGCCTCGAAATTGGACAAGAGTCCTGGCTGGAGGGTGTGCCTTACACGGTTCAGTGGAATTCAGCCGGTACTGTTGGCAACAAGGTGAAGTTGGAGTATTCACTTAATAGTGGTTCGTCCTGGAACCTGATCGCTTCCAATGTGGCGAATGTCGCGGGCTCGAACAGTTACTCTTTCTGGACCACTCCTCCGTCCGTGTCTGATCTGTGTCGTGTCCGTGTGACCGATATGGCCGATCCCACGATCAGTGATCTCTCGGACAACGACTTCAGTATCGTGGAGCGGTTCCGGATGCTCGTGCCAAATGGCGGCGAAAGATGGTACACGGGCCGGACAAATACGGTTCGCTGGGCCTCGGCCTTGAATTTGGGGTTGTTGCGGTTGGATTATCTGGCGAATGGCGCCAGCGATAGTAACGCCGCCGTTGCCGCCAACTATACTTATAACGTGGCGATTGGATTGGCGAACACTCCCGGGTCGTCTTCAAATGTCTTCCAGTGGGCAACCCCCACCAGGGTCCCGGAATTGCTCTCAGAAGCCGGGCGAATGAGTGTCCGGACGTTCTCGGGCGGTGGGTTTGATGCCTCCGATGCTCCTTTCACCTTGGCCGGAATTGAGTTTACGAATCCCGTTCTGGGCTCCTCTGTCAAACGTAATGGTTCGTTCAATATCCAATGGATTGCCGCAGGGGCAGGCGCGGCTGTGGCCATTGATTTTTCGGCTGACAGCGGAGCGAACTGGACGAATGTAGTGGCCTCGGCTCCCTGTGTGGCGGGAAGTAACACCTATGCGTGGGTGGCTGTTGCGCCTCCCACCGATTTGGCGCAGTTAAGACTCCGGTCCCTGTCGGATACTAATGTGCTGGGTGTTTCGGATGTCTTTACGTTGGCCGATATTGATGTCACCAGCCCGACGGCGGAATCTGTCTGGTTGATGGGGTCAACGAATACCGTGACCTGGCAGGCGGGCGGCGCCGGGGATAAGGTTAATATTTATTACTCTACCAACAGTGGCGTCTCGTGGGTGACCGTGGCACTGAACGTGACGAACGCGGGCGGGGCCAATTCCTATGCCTGGCGGGTGCCGCCGTTCCCGGGGTCGAAAACGAGGATCAAAGTCGAGTCCGTGCAGGATCCAATGAATCTCTGGGCGGCCTCGCCTGATTTTAATCTCGCCGGTGTGCGGGTGACGGTCCCGAACGGGGGGGAGACCTGGGTGAAGGGGATTCAGAATTACCTGGGTTGGGAATTCCAGTCTATCGGGCAGTTGTGTACGGTTCAGTTCTCCTATGATGGCGGCCTGAGTTACACGAATATCGGGGGACCCGGCATCGGGTTGACTGACCGCAGTTATGTCTATACTCCCACTTGGCCAACAGTTCGTGCCAAGGCCAAGGTTGTGGCGGACGATCCGTCGCCGTTCACGAACGTCTTCGATGAGTCGGACGCTTATTTTACTGTGGCCGGCATTACGGTTACAACGCCCTCCAACGGCGTGCAGTTCACGATCGGCACGATGAATGCGATTGAATGGACGTCGGCAGGCTCGGATGATCCGCTCGGTTATGCCAAGATTTATTACACGACCACGCTTGCGGGAACGGATTCCAACTTGATTGCCACGGTGGGTAATAACCAGGCGTTCCCGGGCGGGAATACGTACAACTGGAACATTCTGCCCGGGGTGACGCCCTCCGCCACGGCGCGCATCATTGTGCAATCCGGTGCATATGGCGGCCGGTCGGCCCCCTTCATCCTGCGGGGGATCAAGTTCATTACACCGGATACGAATACGGTTTATGACATTGGGGCGAATGCGGGGCTTGGCTGGGTGTATGCCGGACTGGATGCCAGCGCGGTGGGGTATCTCTACCTCTCCACGGATGGCGGGGCCACCTTTGGCGCCACGCCGATCAATGCCTCGCAGATCTGGCCCGTTCAGGGCGGGGGTTATCCCTGGGTGATCAGTTCTGATACCACGCCGACCACCAACGCGGTTATCAAGTACAAGGTGATGTTCTCCTCCAAACCGGAGGATGTGGGCTTTGAGGCGCTCTCTCAACCCTTCGTGATTCGTGGTATGAAGATCACGACCCCAACGGCCTTGAGCGTCTGGGATCAGGGGCAAACCAATACGATTGCCTGGCTTTCGTCGCGCGCCGGCCCCTATGTCACCCTCACTTACTCCGCCAATGGCGGAGCCTTTGATCTCGCCAGGCCGATTGCCTCCAACCGGACACTGTCGGATGGCACGAATACGTTTGACTGGCTGATCGAGACCTTCCGGATGCCTTCGACCAATGCCCGTATCCGCGCCACGTCGGCGCTGGCCACTGCGGACTCGCCCCCGTTCACCGTACGCGGTATCCGGGTGACAACTCCGACCAGTTCGGATGTCTGGGCTGTCGATGAAACCAACCGCCTGGCGTGGACGGCTGTGGGGACTGTCGGCCTCTATGATATCTCGCTCATCCGCGATGGCAGTGTGGTGATCCCGATCGCGTCCAACGTGGTGCAATCTTACTACGATTGGGTGGTGACCAGTAATACGGTCAGCACCAATGACGTGATGATCGTGCAGGACTCCGGAGGGTTGCGCGGCGTGTCGGATACGTTCCGGATCGTGGGTGAACCCTCCGTGGCCATGGTCTCGCCTGTGGCGGGTGATCTCTTGAAGGTGAGTCAGACCTACACGATCAGTTGGAGTAAGGGCGGTAAGATGGAAAATGACTTCCATGTGATGTTCTCCACTTTCCCTTATCTCACAACCAATGACATTTTCACCGGGGTGGCGGATTTCAACTCGACCAACAACACGTTCAGCGTGCCTTGGTCGGTTCCGGACCGCCTGGGTAGCACGGTCATCCTGATCCAGCACAACACCCGGCCGCCGGTGAATACGGTGTCGCAACCGTTTACTGTGGTCGGCATGTTCACCATGCTTTCGCCCAACGGCGGAGAGACCGGGATTTATGCCCTCAAGCCCAAGACCGTAAGTTGGCTGACCCGTGGCTCGGTCCTGGCCGTGAACCTTTACTATTCCTATGATCCCCTGCATTTAACTTGGATACCCATTAATAGCACACCCATTGCGAACAACGGCGGCGGCGTGGCGGATATCCTGACCACCTATGACTGGACGGTGGCCAAGGTTGACAGTTCGACGGTTCGTCTCCGGGTGGAGCAGGCCAACGAACCGGGAGCCTACGATGATTCGGATGCCGACTTTGCCATCAATTATTACTCGATTACCTGGCATGTCTTCGATGCCGTGACCACGAACAATCTCGATAAGTTGAATGTGGTGGACAGCAGTGGCTGGTCACAGGCCGATGTGACCTCGCCGACGGTTCATCGCTATCCTTACGGCACCTTCAACACGGTCTGGGGGCGCGAGTATTTCTTTAATAACGTCACCTTCAACTGGAGTTCCGAACCCTCGCGCATCATCGACGTGGCGTTGCTGCGGTCGAGTTCCGAACCGGACTTTACCGTGTTCGCCAATTTCACGTATGATTCCACCAACTCCCAGTTCCGTGCCACGTCCTGGCTCCAACAGAAGGGGAAAACAGTGATCAATCCCGCTAAGTGCACCGTCAGCGTCTATGATGCGACGGGTGTCATGGCCCTCCAACTGACCAGTTCGATTCCGGACGCGAATGGGGTATTCTGGCAGGTTCTTCCTAATTCACTTGCCAAGGGAAAAGTCTATTTCGCCAAGGTGGCCATTGAATTCTCCGGGGCGACGTATTCGTCCGGCGTGACGTTCAATCTGGTTGTGCCCGCCGATTCCGATCAGGCGCAGCAGATGATGAACGCCCTGACGAATATCCAGGCCATTGCTTCGCGGGTTGATACCAATCTGACCGGTCTGGCCTCGGCGCAATCTGATTTCAGGGCCGCGACCGGTGCCAAACTGGATTCCCTCACCAATTCGGCAGAGGTAATCAAAGCGGGGCTGACCAACCTGAACCTGAAGGTCGATCTGCTCAGCACCCAGGCACTGGCCCAGTTGTCGGTGCTAACGAACTCGATCGGAGTGATCGGGTCGGGATCCAACGTGGTGGATATGTTGAGGACTTTGACATCGGCTGGTGCAAGCCGCGAGGCCCGCATCCTGACCCGGCCGACCAGCGTTAAACTGGGAACCAGTCTGTCTCTCCTCTACCGATCCCTGCCGCTGTTGACCGCCTCCTGTCAGGTGTACCTGATCGGGAGTAGCACACCCTCCGCCAGTGGAACGATGGGCGGCGGAACGGGCGGAATCTACGAGTATTCGATGATCGCAAGTTGGGGCGTGGGCGACTACAAGATCGTGTGCTCGGATAATTCCGGCGCCTCGGATCAGATGATTATCAAGGTCACCGCCACAGAGATTGATGACATCGCCCTGACCATGGGTAATATCAGCGGTCAATTGGCACGGGTTGAGTTCAACATGACCAACCTGGTGTCGATGGTTTCCGACACCGCCACGAACATCAACTCCCTGATCGTGGACGTTTCCAATATGACCTTCGCGGTCGGGCAGATGAGCGCGCTCACCAATCTGAACAGCCAGATCGGTGTCTTGACCAATTCCATCGAGAGGATTGCCGGGTTGACGAATGTGTCCTCACAACTGGCGAGTTTGACCAATATGCCCACCCAACTGGCCAGCCTGACCAATCTGCCCGTCCAGATGGCCGGAGTTACGAATATGATCGGGCAGTTGGGCAGTCTGACCAATCTGAACAGCCAGATCGGCGTCTTGACCAATTCCATCGAGAGGATTGCCGGGTTGACGAATGTTTCCTCACAGTTGGCGAGTTTGACCAATATGCCCACCCAACTGGCCAGCCTGACCAATCTGCCCGTCCAGATGGCCGGAGTTACGAATACGATTGGGCAGTTGGGCAGTCTGACCAATCTGGGCCCGCAGGTGGATCAACTGGTGGCCGCCATGGCGCAGATCGCCGGGATGACGAATCTGAACACCAAGATGGATTCCGTGGTGTCGGCAATCGGACAACTCGGCGGCCTGACCAATCTGGGCCCGCAGGTGGATCAACTGGTGGCCGCCATGGCGCAGATCGCCGGGATGACGAATCTGAACACCAAGATGGATTCGGTGGTGACGGCGATCGGGCAACTCGGAAGTCTGACCAATCTTGGACCCCAGGTGGATGCGCTGACGGCCGCCCTGCCGCAACTGGTGAGTCTGACCAACATGGCCGGCCAGGTCAATTATCTGACCACCACCATGAGCCAGTTGAGCGGCCTGACCAATATGCCGGGCCAGTTGAGCACGCTCACCACCTCCCTGAACAGCATCACCAACCTGGGGGGAAAAGTGGATCAGTTGTCGGTGACGCTGGGACATCTTCTTGATCTGACCAATATGGTGGCCCAACTCAGCGACGTGAATGCCCAGGTCGGACAATTGAGTGGCCTGACGAATGTGCCGACCCAACTCAGTGGCATCAGCACGGCCATCGGGAAGTTGGGTAGCCTGACAAACCTGGGTTCACAGGTGGATGCCTTGAACGGGGCAATGGCCCAGATCATGGTCTTGACGAATATGTCCACCCAGGTGAATGACCTCGTGACGGGGTTGACCACGTTGAGTTCAACCTCGGTAGCGATGAGCAATACCCTGGCGCAACTCACTGTCTCGGTCCAGGCCCTGGCGGGTGTCAGTAACAGTTTGAGCTCGGTCTCGGCTCTGATGCCACTGGTGTCATCTATTTCGTCGAACGTCAACTCCATCCGGTGGAGTGATGTGGCGGCCCTGCAGACGGGTCTGGCGGGAGTCGCCGCCCTGAACTCCAATGTGCTGAACGAGATGGAGGGCAAACTGGGCCTGGCCGTGGATCCGGCGACGGCCAACACGGTGTTCGGTCGTCTGGCGGCAATCGAGCAGAATGTCAATGCCGTGGGTGGAGCGACCGCCTCGGCGGTCTCCAAGGCCAGCGGGGCGCGGTCGCAGGCAAGCAGCGCGGCGTCGGGTCTGCAGAAGATTAAGAAAGAACTGGGCAGCGGCAAAGTGGACCAGATGGCATCGGATCTTTCGGATGTCCGCAAGGCCCTGGAGGGTGCCTTGAAGTCCGTGAATCAGGTGTCCGGATCGGTATCCACTGCGGAGTTGGCCAAGGTCTTGAATGATGCCGCCGCGCAGATCAAGAAAATAGCGGATGATCGCGGTTTTACTCCGATGGGTATGCCCGGTAAGGTCGAACCCGGTTCCCTGACCGACCCGAAGGCCTTGACCGATCTTCTGAACAAACTGTCCGAAACCAAGGCGATGATGGAGGCCACCCGCCTCTTGATGGACAACGCCATCAACAAGCCTGTAGTGGTCGATTGGCTGGAAGGCAGTAAGTAGGTGGGGTGGGGAGAAGGTTGTTGAGTTGTTGGGTTGCTAGGTTGTTGAGTGAAAGTCCCAAGGACTCTCTACCCTCAACAACGCGACAACCCAGCAACCTATCAACAACTACTGCATCTCCTCCCCCCGTCCAGGTCGCGCAGACTCATGATGAGTTTGTTTCGATGGTGAGAGGTATATTGGAAAAGCCGTTCACGCTCGCAGAGAGACAGGCGATCAGCAATTCCATGGCATCAGAAACATGGACATCCAAAGTCGGGGAGATCCTTGCGCTATTAACGGGGGAGACGAAGTCATGAGCCTTTATAGCCTGATTCAATCTGATTTGCATGCCAAGGCGCGCTGGTTGTATGGGGATGACTCCTTTCGCAACCGCGTGAAGGCCCGCCTGACCGATGGCACAACAGCGATGATCCTCTACCGCTGGATGCAGTGGGCGCAACGCCGCCGGTTGGTTCCCCTGGCCATGCTGTTCAACAAACTGAATGTCATGGGCGGTTGCATTATCGGACGGGGTGCCGACTTCGGTGAGGGGTTCGTCCTCGTTCACAGCATCGGGGTGGTGATCAATACCTCCGTGAAGGGCGGGCGGAACGTCGTTCTTGAACACCAGGTGACGATTGGCGCCGAGAAGGGGTTGTCTCCCGTTCTGGGCGATGATGTCTTTATCGGGGCCGGGGCGAAGATCCTGGGTGGCGTGAGGGTGGGCGATGGGGCGAAGATCGGCGCCAACGCCGTGGTCGTGGAGGATGTGCCTTCCGGCGCCACCGTGGTCGGCATTCCCGCCAGGGTTGTCCGGCGAAGAGAAGACTTCACCACTGTCGCGACAGGATAAGCCTGTGAACGAAGGAAAGGAAGGGAAACCGAATAGAAATCGTTCGAGATGACCTCGTGGGAGGCGCGAGCCGGCCCACCCGAACAAAGCAAGTCCAAGCAGTCGAGAAG
>Ga0194063_10000355_pt1 | contig 33863 bp, 19 predicted proteins | sample SepL3720m_MetaG_FD_155459 | JGI IMG/M metagenome (GOLD analysis project Ga0194063, IMG submission 155459) | Anoxic zone freshwater microbial communities from boreal shield lake in IISD Experimental Lakes Area, Ontario, Canada - Sep2016-L373-20m | ecosystem: Environmental > Aquatic > Freshwater...
TTTTGTTCTCAATATTCTTCAAATGAATAATGTTAAAAATATTAAAAATGAGGTCTTTAGAAATAGCCTAAACCCTTATCGGTTGCTAAAATATAAGTTTTTACTAAATTAGAATGAAAATGCCCTGATGATACTTGATACTTTATACTTTATACGTGATACTCGCTTTTTCTACTTTTCCGCCATAAATGATTGCAAGATCAACCCAAGCTGTTCCCGGTATGCTGGCCAGTTTTCTGCTGATCCGGTTTCGCCAATATAATAACTAATTTCCAGACGATAACTGTCTTTTTCATGACCATAGCTTGTAATTGCATCAGTTACTTTCTCGTTATTTTTCTGTAATAATGGATAATATTTTCCTGGCTGAAGGATTTCAGCATTAATCGTTTCTGTCTCACCGGAATAATCAAGCTTATTACCACCAATTTTAGAAATCAAAATACTTTGTTGATCCAACTTAGCAATTTCCTCAAACTCAGTATTATTAAAATTATAGTATTGCCTGATCAACCCAACATCACCACAAGGACTATCAGGTGTACAGTTTTTGGTATTGATCTCTTCGCGAATGGAAGCAATAAAAACTTTAAGTTGCTGATCCGATGAAATTAACATGATATCAGACTTGATATAAGCTGCTTCATCAATATTTTTCGTATCGATACTCCAACTTTTCGGATATTTGAATGAAAAGCCACCTGATTTGGTAATATATGGAGTATTTACTGTCTCAACTTTAAATGGAATTATTGATAATTTTTCATCACCTGAAATTATTGGTGATGAATTTGTAGCTAATTTATTTTTTTCTTTTGTGGCAATCTCATTAGTTTTTCTCCTGATAATGAAAGCTGTAGCAATTAAAAATAAAATTACGAAAATTGCTACACAAAATATTATTATTCTTTTCATGATTTTAATTATTAACAGTTAATAAATATTTAATATAAAATTTACTGGAACTAAAAGGATAAACTGAAAACTTACCATCATTATAGCCAGACCATTTTCTGCCAAATTTCACAGTATTGGTATAAGTATCCTGAACTACGATATTTTGTTTATCTTCAGTATAACCGACGATTGTCGCAATATGACCAAAATTACTATCGCCATATTGCCCATAACTATATATTACTGGATTTCCATGATCAATACTGTAAACAATATCATCAAAACTGGAGATTTTTCTACTATTTAATCCAAAATGTGCTAAATAATTCTGAATACCACCAAGATAGCTTTGATTACAACCATAATTGGTATATTCAAAAGCGCCACCTTTATCGCTACCACATTTTGTGCCTGAAATTCCTTGCCCACTGTCACTATACATAAATTTTTTCAAATCATGTTGATCGCTCAAATTATAATTTAACTTATTATAATAACCAGCCACGATCACTGCGCTTGCTGCCCCACACATCATCCATCCGTCTTTGGGAAATTTGGAATTATCAGGCTCCAACCATTGATTGAAATATGGAGCTGCGATAATTTTGGCTCTTTCTCCTTCAAGATTAGCCCAGGTACTGACATCCACCTGAATACTATTGCTATAATCACTTGTCAATCCGGAATTTTTTTCTGCTTCAGTACGAGATCTACCACGATAATTAATTTGATAGCCCTGATAGTCAAATTCTCCAAAAATTGTCGCTCGTGTCCAAACCATATCATAAAGATGAATTCTTTCAGTCAAAGGAATTTCAAATTTAAATCTACCACTTTGATCCGAGTTCCAAAGACTTGCAACATAATTACTCCAGGAAGCATTTTCTAAAGATACCATTACATGGGGAATTTTAAAAAGTTGATTTGCCACAAAATGTTCTTCCCGAAAGGATTCTTTCTGATAATTTATACAAATTTGTTTATCAAAAAGCCCTTCTCCAGCACATAAATTTTGTAATATATTCTGTCCTTCTCCATAAGTACGAAAGCCAGTTTCAGTTGCTACACATTCCTGCTCATTTTTATCAAAAATTATCGTCACGATATTGGCATGACATTTGGACATAGCTTGCTGATAACTAAGGAACTTCATAGAAATTTTAGCATCACCAAAATGATATTCAGCCAATGCTACACCATAAATCTCAGCAATGTTTCCCGGGCTGGTATAACTGGCTGTAAGAAGTGGCACTGGAATTTCGTAATGCTCAATATAATAATCAGCAGTTACTCGATCAATTGTCACATCCATCATGACATTTGAAAAATTATCATCATTTAACTGCGAATAGTTGTCGCGATCGCCAGTTCCTAATGTCTTAGGAGTCTGAATTTCTTTAACAATTGTTTCAGACCGGTTACCAGCTAAATCTTCTGCTGCTAAACTAAATTGATAAGTTTGATCTGAATTCCAATTTGATTTAATGATAAAACTTTGTGAAGATTCTTGCAGTGAAAAGCTTTTCTGTCCGTTAATCACAAGTTTGGCTTCCGCTTCCCCTTTTACATTGAGACAAATATTTTGACCGCAAAGATAAATGTTATCGATCAGAGGAACTTGAGGAGCGACAGTATCGCGGATAATTTTGAAACTGTATGAATCAGAAGCGTTACCTGGCGCATCATAAGCTAATGTATTAATTTCATAAATCCCGTCTTCGCATCTTCCTGATCTTTTCAAACCATTGACTTCTATACAATCACCCTGATCGGGTTTAGTTCCTAGACCGAGATTCTTTATAAAATCCCCTTTTCCCGAATTAATTTGTAAGGTATTGCTTAAATTTCCCTGCGGTGATTTTACTGTAAAATCCAAATCAGCTAAAGATTCCGCATAACCGGTATATTTTGCCTCAAGCTCTCTAGTAATAGAAACACTTTCATTATTATTACCAAGTTTAGTTAAAACAGTACCATTTGCGTTTGTGACCCGATCCAGTATTGGTAGCAAAGGTTTTGTTTTATCATAATATATAATTTGATCTTGACTACGCTCAGAAATATTACCAGCCTGATCGTGAATATCGTAAGAAATAACATATCCCTGCTCTTTATTCAGTGAAAAATTATAGTTCCATTCACAGCTATCTCCTTCTCGGACTGCTACTTCGTTTTTAATGATTTCCCGCTCGCTAATAAATTGACATTGATTACTATTGACCGCTACATCAGTTATTATCTGAGAATTTACAGCTAGCCTTACATGAGAATTTTTTTCAGCCACACCATGCAATAATAATAAATCGCCCCGGATAATAAATTCCGGCTGTAATCTTCCAGCAGCTGGAAGATCCGACATTGCCTCCTTACCATTTTTGGTCCCCCAGTCAATTACTTCAGAGCCATCTTTGAGATGTAACTCGCTACTTAATGGCGCAGTATTATCAAGATACAATGTCATGTCAGCCATATTTGAATTCTCTGCCAAATCAAAAATAGTTACTTTTTCTAACCATCTACCTTCCGCAGATAAACCTGGAATAATTGCTCCAGCAGTACCTTTCAATTTTGATTCGTTTAGATTAACTAAAACTTTGCGGTTTTCTTGGTCACTAATTACTGCCCGAATCAATTTTTCATTAGCTTGCAGCGTAAAGTCAGCTAGATTACCACTTTGATACCATAATCTTGCTGCGGAAAACTCAGTTATTTGCGGAATAGTTTGATCTACTACCAAATTAGTACTTTCCAAAGATTCGGTTTGATTCAAACCATCTGAAGCTATCACTTTTAACTGCAAAGCCAGATCTTTCACCACTGGATAAAGAGCTTCCAAATCAATCTGACAACTAAACAAACCAATCTCATCAGTTGTAGTTTGACATAATTGCTGACCGGATTGATTTTGAATAAATATTTGTTGCCGGGGATCAGCTACACCAGTTACTTCAATTTGCTTACTATTACTGTAATAAGTTTTTTCCCAATAATTGAGATTCCTGGATTGCTGTTCCACAATTTTATTAATATCCAAAATCATTGGAGCTGCTGGTAAAGTTCCATCCAATATTAATGGTGCACTCATCGTAGCTGTCAAATCAGCTTTCTTCGCAGTAAAACCAATTTCATAAATACCTCCATTCACAGGTGGTACTGGATAATAAAAATCCCAGGTACAGAGATCATCCAGACATGATTGTTCCTGATTATCTTTCACAGCAGCAAATAAGTGCGTTTCATTATCCCCGGAAATATAGCCAATGTCTTGAAAAGCAATAGCAGGATCAAGCTCTGAGAGATTTGTTTGTTCACGGAATTGAAAAGTAACAGCTTCAGTATTCTTACTTACTTGTGAACGGAAAATCACATTTCGCAAGCTTTTGATGTCAGTTTCAGTAATAACTTCATTTTTAGCAAGTTTATCTAAAATTTTTTGATAATCTGAAGCTTTATTGACTCCACTATATGCAGGTAATATGGCGATGCCACTAAATGGAGCTATCGTATCCAAAGTGAGATGTACTTGATTGGAAACTGGAGTAAAGTTGCCATATTCGTCCTTGGCTTTGGCAGTAATATAAAACTCATTGATCATATTACTTTTTCGTGGCAATGGTAATAAATGTGAAAAGCTACTATTCTCATCTACCTTAGATTCAAACTCCATATTACAAGCCACATTGGAACCAACAAAATGAAGGCAAATTTCTACTAAGGTATTTAAGGGTGCTTGACCCTGCACATTTATCAATCCATTCGTAATTATTGAATCATTTTTGGGGGAAGTGATCACTACTTCTGCATCCAATTTTGTCTTGGCATAGATCGCCTCTGGATTTGTCTGAATGGTCACCTGATCAGTGGTAATAATTTTTAAATAATATTGATATTGACCATCTGGTAGATATTGATAATCGTTATTTAAGCCAATGATCTTACCATCCCAATAAAGCGATGCTGGTAAACTTCCTGTGCCTTGAAATTCTCTAATAATTTGTTGATTAGCATCCAAAATAATTAATCCCCAATTATCAATCAAACCATCGCTCGCAATATCATAAAAATTAATACCATCCTGACGACCGTCGCCATTGGGTGAAAAGTATTCCAAATCATTGCTAATTTTCAGATTGACTGCAAAAAGATTGACCTTCATTGGTAATTCCTGTTTAGCAATATTTCCAAAAGTATCAGTTGTTTCAATTTGTAATAATTCCTCTAAATATTGATTAGTTACAGCATCGGCAATTAATTGAAAATCATTTACCTGAAAATCACAAACCGTACTTTGCAATAATGTAATTGCAAGTGGCAGATTACGACAATTTGTGACAGAAAATTGATCATTTATTATTTCCGGATCAATAATAAAACTTACTTGATCTGCCTTACCGGTAATATTCATAATACTTCCAGCTTCTGCTGTCCCTTGGATCAGGATTAATGAATGATTAAAAATTTCGTTGGTAACTGGTGCTGTGACTTGCAAAAATGCATTGCTATCTAAAGTAAAATTCGTGTTTTCATTAGAAATATTCCCGGCCAAATCAGCATTTTTTACTACTAAAATATAGTCGTCATCTGGCTGCAATTTTTGAAAAAAATTATAGTTTACTTCACATTGATTTATACTTCTACAATTTATTTGAAAATCTCCAATTTTTGCAATATCTTCACCCTGATCTACCAAAATCAATTCTTCTCCACTCACTCTTTGTAAAGAAATTTTTAATTGCGATAAATCCAATCCGGAAATAAAATTTTCTCCATTGACTTCATCACCCAAATCACTTAACTGCAAAGCTATTTGAAAATCAGCTACTTTACTTTGAAGTTGTGGCAATAAGACATTAATAACTGGAGCGGTATTTTCACGAAATAATTCAAGAGTTTTAGTAAACGCATTATGATTGGCATCAATAGCCTGAATAATTATTTCATTTTTACCTATTACTAATGGGATTTCAGCAGAAAAAATTCCAGTGAAAGGATTGATCATGATCGTTCCATTTTCATCAGTAGTTATATTTTGTACTTGTAATTCTGCATTCGCCTCAGTAATACCATTGATTGTCATCTGCTCAGTATGAAACCAACTACCAGTGACCGGATCGCTAATATTTATCTCTGGTGGATTATTATCTATCCTGATGCGAAGACTATTATCCTGAGTTTCATTACCAGCCAAATCTTTGACACTAATTTGAATTTGATATATTCCATCAATTAATATTTGATTGGAAGCATCACGACCATCAATAACTACGTTACTAATTTTTTCCGTAACAGGATAGCTTCTTACAATTTGATTATTGACATCGATAATTGCAATCTGTGTTTCCTGAAAGAAATCTTCAGTTACTTCCATATGTAAAATACTTTGATCAAGATAATTATCAACTACTAAGTTTGCAATCACATCATTGCTCAGTTGTAAATTATTTATTACTGGTGAAATAGTATCTTGAATCGAACTGGTCACATTACTAAATTTAGAAGCATTATCCAAATTATCTTTTGCCTGAACCCGATAAAAATACTCCTGATTATTAAGTAAATTTGGGAAAGTAAATTGTGGCTGAGTTATCCAACCAGATTGATTTAAAATGCTGGTGAAATCAGATGTCTTACCAATTTGAAAGTTATATTTCACTTCGCCTTTTAGATTATCCACAACCGGATTGGCAATTATCGTATTGCTATCACCTGAAACGTACTTTGGTTCTAGAATCAGCTCCGGTATTGGTGGTGGGGTAGTATCTACCATAAAAGTTTTGGTCACACTCCAATCTCCATACAGATTATTACTATCACGGGAAATCGCCCGCCAGGTCCACTGTCCATCTTTTATCGCCTGACGAAAAACCTGCCATTCATTACCCACAATTGTTTTCTTGATTTGTAAACCATTGGAACGGGTAATTTCAATATCAGTGGTGACTGGCTGTGTGCTATCAGGATCAACTGCCTGAAAACGAAACTCTAAATCACAACCCAAGCCTAATCCTGTCGAATCACAATTAACAATAGCTGAGTTTTTTTGTGCAGAATATTCAGATAAATCATCCGGATAATCAAGATTGGTAGGGATAGGTGGCTGATTGACAGTATAATTTATTATCAATGTAGGCTCATCACCATTAGCACATGGACCTGAAGGAATATTTCTCGAGCAAATTACAGTTCCAGGTGCTGATTCATTAGCATTGCGAAGTAAAATGCCATTATTGGGAACTTGCAAAAATGGAACAATATCTGTAGCCAAGACCATTTGTTTTAAAAGCGAGCGACTACTACTATTGAAAACCGAAAATTTTGCCTGACCATAATTTCCAGTATAACTAGGCTGATTATTCCAGGTAGTACTCTCATCCCAGCCATCAGTTACTAAAGCAGCATACACATCGCCATTACTGGTATTTGTCCCATAATAATGCAAATCTAACTCAGCTGATGAAAATTGGGCATTTGCAGGTATGGCTAATTGACCAAAATATAATAATGCTCGACTTTGTGAAAATACAGGATAACCAGTAATAGTATAATCAGTATAAGTACCAATAGGCATAAATCTTCTACTGCCATTTGCCGGATTGATCGTACTAGGACTGACAAAAGTATCTGAATATACACCACTAGAAAAGCTAGGATCCAGGTGAATCGGATACTTTCTTTGCGGGTCTTGTAAAAAGCTTTCTGCTCCAATCTGAATTTGCTTCTGAAAGTTATTTATCAATCCCGATGCACTAGCAATTAATTTTTCTTCAGTTTTTTCCACAGAATTTTGCTCAAGTTCAATCATGTCTACTGCAGAACTTGCGGAAATACTATCATAAACTACTGCCGGGTCAGTCTTCCAAATCAATTGCTCCTGCTGCCATATTTCCAACATATTTTCGTTACTTACAATGCTTGTCGCTGGATCAGAACTGGTTATTGTAAAAGGATAAGCAGCTTGTATTCCATTTGTAGATTTTATAATAAGCTCATTGGTGAAACCATCATTAAAAAGCACTATCTGCCAATCAACCTCTGGAAAAATTTCTTGGTAAATTAAAGTATTATCATTGAATAATAATTGTACATCCGGATTAGTTGTCTCAGGCTTGAAAATAATTTCTGCATTTGATTTGATAAATTTCACTCCATTGCGAAGATCACGGCTAGCTTTTATTGTAAAATCGCCATTACTGGCAATGATCGGAAAATCTCCCTGAACTGTATCTAGAAAATTGGTTTTGATTTCCTGCCAATTTCCATTATTGTCAAAATACTTTTTATCTACTGATGCAGTCAGCTGATACTGGTTCACTCCAGTCTGAATCGTCTGTTGTTGCTCATTTCGAAACTGAGATTGGTCTTGGGTATCACTACTAACTTCAGGAATTTCCGAAGTTTCTGCAAATACAGCAGGAGGTTTCCATACAATGACCATGTTAAATAAATTTACAGCCACAAGGGCAAAGGCCACAAGCCTGGTAAGTCTTTTCATATTTGGATAAATAATAAATTTCCCTCAGTATAGAAGAAAGGTTTTTATAAATACTATGTAACGCAATACAAAAAATGAAGGAAAATCGAGAAAATGAAGAAAAGAAAAAAGTATCAGGTATCACATTTCATGTATCATGTATCAAATACAGGTTAAGAGATTATTAAAATATTTCTTTCAAAATATTATCCATGTCTGCTAGAATAAAATGGAAAGAAGAAGAATCTAGGAATCAAAAAGAATTATAAGAATAGAGATTTGCAAAATTTTTTTACTAGATACCAGATACTAGATACCAGATACTAGATACTAGATACTTGATACTTGATACTTGATACTTGTTTATATTACTTATTAGCTATTAACTTCTAACTATCATTTTTTATCTTTTATTCATACCACCATGTTCGGAGATCTCAATCGTGCAGAAATCATTGGCAATATTACCAGTGACCTACAAGTAAAATATATCGGCAATGGCAGTGCGGTCACCAGCTTTGGTATCGCCACCAACCGCAGATACAAAAGTCCGACTTCAGAAGAATGGAAAGAAGAAACTACTTTTCATAATATTGTGGTATGGGGTAAACAAGCTGAAGGTCTTGCTGAAAGAGCACATAAAGGAACACGTATCTACATTTCAGGACGTCTACAGACTCGTTCCTGGGATGATGCTGAAGGCAAAAAGAATTACAAAACAGAAATCACAGCTGAACAATTGATATTACTTGATCGCTATGAGCGTGGTCCTAGCGCAGGCGGATCATCCGGTGCTGAAGGTGGTTTCACTAAGTCCAATGCACCAACCAATAAAATTGCCAGCACTGAAGTAAATGAAACTAAGCCTACAAAAGCCAAAGCCAAGAAAGATGATACTGTGATTGATCCAGATGATTTACCATTCTGAAGTAATCGCTATTCGGTGAACGGTGTTCGGTGATCGGAGTAAAATAAAAAAATAGCTAGAAACTGGAAAGAGGAATCTAGGGAATAGAATTGCGTCCTGAAACAAGTTCAGGATCGAAACTCGAATCTCCTTGTCTACCAGCTACTAGATACCAGATATTTTTTTTTACTTGATACGTGATACTTGATACATGATACTTGATACTTGATACTTCTGTTATAATTTTCTTTTACCTTTTCAATCATGCGCTACAGTCAACTCTATACCAAGACCAACAAAGCTGCGAAAGAATTTGATTCTTTGAATGCTACGCTTTTAATCAAAGCTGGCTATATTCATCAATTAATGGCTGGAGTTTATACTTTTTTACCACTCGGTTTAAGAGTTTTAACTAAAATTGAAAATATCATTCGTGAAGAAATGGATCAAATTGGTACGGAAATTCTCATGCCAGCTTTATCTCCCAAGAAAAACTGGGAAATTACCGGACGAATCGAAACTGTCGATGTACTTTTCAAAGTAAGTGGTGCCAATCTACCTTCACAACAGAAAAACTCTGCCGAATATATTTTAAATTGTACTCAGGAAGATATTGTCACTCCTGTCGCCCAACAATTCATTCAAAGCTATAAAGACTTACCAGCTGCGTTCTACCAGATCCAGAATAAATTCCGTAATGAACCTCGTGCCAAATCAGGCCTGATGCGCGGTCGGGAATTCCGGATGAAGGATCTCTATAGTTTCCATGCCAGTGAAGCTGATTTACAAGATTACTATCATAATAAAGCTAAGCCAGCTTATGTCAAAGTTTTCAAACGACTCGGATTAGGCAAAGATACTTTTATCACACTCGCCTCTGGCGGTGATTTTACCAAAGACTTTTCCCACGAATTTCAAACCCGCTGTGAAAGTGGTGAAGATTTAGTTTTCCATGATACTGTTAACGACATTTATTACAACCGGGAAGTGACTCCCAGCCAAGCTACTGATCCTGGATTGAATGATGAACCAATGCAGGAAATGAAAGAAATTCTTGGTGAAGGAATGATTGGAGTTGCTGATATTGCTCAGTATCTTAACATAACAAAAGAAAGAACCACGAAAACCTTGTTTTTTCATAATGAAAAAGGTGAATTTATCGTAGCTGCTGTACGTGGAGATTATGAAATTGATTTAGGTAAATTAAAAAAAATTACCAGTGCCAAAGAATTGGAATTAAGCACTGAAAGCGAGCTGTTAGACGTACTTCATACCAAACCAGGTTATGTGGGGATTGTAAATTTACCTGAAAATCTTACAGTGATAATTGACGAATCCTGTGATCACCGAAAAAATTTCGAATGCGGTGCCAATAAAATAAATTACCATTCCACTAATGTAAACTGGGATAGAGATCTCCCAAAACCGGAAAAGTTTTATGACATAAAAGTAGCGAAAAAAGGCGATCTCCATCCTGATACCCATCAACCATATGAGGTTTTCAAAGCTTCGGAAGTGGGAAATATTTTTCCTTTAAATACTAAATATTCCAAAGCATTTGGCTTCGAATATACTGATGAAAAAGGCCAACGCCAGGATGTCTATATGGGATCATATGGAATCGGTAGCTCTAGATTAATGGGTGTCTTAGTGGAAAAATTTCATGATGAAAATGGTATCATCTGGCCAGAAGCAGTAGCCCCTTTTCAAGTGCATCTAATTGGACTAAATCTAGATGACCCAGCCATCAAAGCCAAAATAGAAAGTATTTACCTGGAACTTACTACGAAAAATATCGAAGTATTATTTGATGATCGTGTCGATGCTTCTACTGGTAATAAATTAGCAGATGCCGATTTAATCGGTATTCCTTACCGGGTAATTATCTCACGAAAAACCGGCGAACAGCTGGAAGTAAAACGACGAGATAGTAAAGAGATTAAAATGATGAGCAGTGAAGAGTTGATTAAAAAATTCCAGCCATAAGCTGATAAAAGAAAAGAATTTATGAATCTAGAGAATAGAATTGCGTCCTGAAACTAGTTCAGGAACAAAACTCGCATCTCCTTGTCTACTAGATACTAGCTACCAGATATTTTTCTACTTGCTACTTTCTTTTAATTTCAATCTTTATATCCTACTGGTGCTTCCCATGGTTGCCGGTCGATATCTTCAGATTCATAAAATTCAATTGGATGGGGTAAAGAAGCTCCAGGGATATCTACCTGTAAATCATTAATATTGATATGTTTATCTTTAGCATAATCCTGTAATGCCTGATCCAGATTGTCCACAAATGCTATACCCGGCTTCAACGTTACCTCATACTTACCTGTTTCCTGATTTTTGGTAATTTGATATTTATCATATGATTTAACTTGTGGTGTAGTCACAAAAGAATAAATTAAAAAAAATGCTGCCAAAATAGCAATTACTAATCCCAAGTAAAAAGTCCGTGGAATTCTAGGCATTTGGAAATTTTTTAGATATGTTTTAAAAACCATAATAAAATTTTAATTACAATTTAATTTCATCGCTTTAGCTTCGTTAAAGTATCGTACAACACTATCGCAGTATCCACTACTACAATCTCCCTGATATGGATATGCTGCTGCTTTAATTACATCATCTGTCCAGTTTTCCGGTTTGATATATTTACCATTATTTGCTCTTAACCCGGCAAAGTCAGAGAGCATTACTGATGTAGCACATAGAGCATCACTGACCCGAGCACGGCTGAAGTCTGGATTTTTGGATAAAACAGCACCCTTTTCCCGATTTATTTTGGACTCTTGGGTTTGATTACGATACTCCTGAGTAATACCCAGATCACTAAGACATTTATTAATCAAAGCAGTTGCATCTGAAGGCATCGATGCTGGATAGCTATTTGCTACAACAATATCAAAAGTTGTGACATTAAACTGCGTGACACCACGAACATCATGATCCGGGTCATAATTAGAATCAACTCCCAGAGCAAGATTATTGGGATTACCATCACAAAGAGGATAACTAGTATTATACCAGCCAAATTCTGTATCAATCTTATTACCATCTTTATTTGGATCATCTTCAATTTTACCATTTTTATTTAAATCATAATCATAATGCGACATATTACATCTTAAACCTGATTCCTGCTTTGTTATGGCATATAATGCTTCCCAGGGAATCTTTGGACCATAATTATCACTATTAATCGTATTCACGACTTTCGCCATCAGACATTGATAATTTTTCTCACTACCAGTAATAGGCGGTGTCGGTACTATCGATCCACCTCCAGGCGTAGGAGTCACATTGGGACCACCTGTGACCCCAGGAGTAGAAGTGACATTACCCGCGACTGGCGAACAAATAGGCAAATTAAATTTATTTCTCACTGTTCCTAAGATACCTTGGTTGGAAGCATCTGCAGGCGGTGTAATGGCAACAGTAGCCTGTAAAGTCGAAATTTTATTCGGTTTAATATTCTTTCTCGAACGTAACACTACATCTGTCGGATCATCAGTACAATCCTTTTGATAAGCAGCATTAGCACAATGATTAATTTCAAAATGTAAATGGATTCCAGTGGAATTACCAGTTGTTCCCATTTCACCAATTTTGGTACTTGCAAAAACTTGAGCATTGGCAGCTACAGCAATGGAAGCCAAATGTGCATAGCGGGTATAAAAAGTTTTCCCTTTGGAATCAGTATGTTTAACAATTACCTGATTACCATAACCTGTATCACTTTTACTAATTTGAAAAACTACTCCAGATCCAGCAGCATAAACAGTTTGTTGAATTCCCATATCAATTCCATTATGAAAATATCCCAGATAAGCATAATAACAAGTATGTTCACCATTTGGTAAATCTGGTGGTGGTGAAGTTGTATTGGAGCATAATCCTTGAGTGCCAAATGTTTGAATACATTTTTTAGCCAAGGCTGATCCATCATTGTATGTGGGACCGTAACACTGAGTGACCAAAACATTATTTAATGGTGAAACTAAATCCTTAAGATCGACACTGCCTCCACCACCGCCTCCTCCAGGTGAAGTCGGTTCGACAGATGTGGTCGGCGATATTGAACCTGTGGGAGTGGGCGTCGTACCAGTATTACCTCCGATCACACCCGCCATACCATTACCGCCTGGCGGGATACATTCCTCTAGACCTAAACCCATATCACCCAAAAAATTAGTCATCGGATCCACAACTGAAGAATTAGTATAAATATAATCCTGATTTGGTTCATTGAGATCAATAGTTTTAGTATCTTTGGGAATTAAAATATATGCTAAATTTTTATTAGTCAAAGCTTCACGCCAGTTATAATCACCAAGACCCAAAATAGTTGATGTAGCAGGTACACCAGTAATGGCAATACCACCATCGACGACAGACTTAGCAGTATCTACTGCAAATAATTCATTCCAATTATAAGCGATCCGTTCATTACCACGAGGAATTTGACCAACAAAGGGAATAAAATAGGTAAGACATACTCTTTGCGCCCGATCATTATTCCGATTTTTGGCTAAATTAAAGCCACCAGAGTACATGGGATTGTATACAGTGGGATCAATCTGAACAAATTTCGCCAGATAATTTACCGGATTATCAATATTAAGATTCTTTATCTGATTAGCCTTGTCACTATTAAATCCTGTGGTATCTTGAGGATTAAATATATTATCTTGAGCTTCATTTACTTGCCTACCAAGAAATTCTTTTTCAAGATCAGTACGAAGATTTTCTGCATCATTTAACATCATATTTGGATCCTGCAAGTTATATACGCTGAAGCAAGTATTTAAACGTATTCCTACATCTTCGCGTACAACTCCTATTCCATCTGGATTCATAAAGCTATTTTCTTCCATTTGCACATTTACCAAATATTTATTTAAGCCCTTTACTGTTAAGTTATTCCAAACATTATCACGATTCCATTCCACTTTTGGATCACCTTTGATATCTGTAATATCCTGGCCAATATTGCGACATTGTTTGTATAGTTCAATTACTTTATCACCGCAGGTAAAATCTTTATTACATAATGAAATGGGAATATTTTTCTGACAATCATAATCAGCAAAATTATTTTTTAAAGGAGTTTGACGAATTCTCAAATCAATATTGGCTTCATCAAAAGTAAAATAACCATATCCTGTTACATTTAAAGTACATTGAGCTCCAGTAATTTTACCTGTAGTATTACCTTTATCAATCAATTCTTTATCACAAAGATCATTTTTGGAAATCTCAAAATTTCCAGCATCAATTATCTGTTCACAAATTCCTTTTTGATCAGCATAGGTAAAATTGACTGCATCAGAAATGTTTACTTTACTAATCGGCGAATATTTCATATTGGTACACATCTTCTGCGTTAATGCTAATTCATTTGTAGTTTGTGGATCCGTAGTAATAGTCCCTCTAGTAATAAATGCTTTTATTGCCAAAAACAAGGCTGAAAACCAATTATCATCCTGAGGATCTTTAGTATAACCAGTCGTATCAGTTTCTTTACCAACTAAATCAGGAGATAATATCGCCAGATGACTACCATCTTTACGATACCAGCTCCCGCTAGCCATAGCCCCACCAAGTAAAGGCACTTTTGCCTGAAATATGTGACTTTTATCATCAGTGAGCCAGACTGTACCAGGTGTGATATTGGTAAAATTAACTGTAAAATCAGGATTGGAAGTACTACTAGTAACTCCTGGACTTGGTGTCACTGGATTTGCTGATGATGGGCCACTAGATGAAATATTGAGAAAAGCATTTTTTACAACACTATTTTTGTAATTATTTTCCGTTGTTTCTTTTTCTGAAGAAAAATAGCCTAATAATGGAAAATCTTTCACACAACCAGTCCAATTATAACCGGCAATATAATTATCATTATTACTACATTGATAGTTTGGATTTTTATTATCGCTACATTTGATAAACTGTAAATTGGTTTCTACTTTGGTAGTATCTCCATCTTCCCATTGCCCGGCTACCTGATTTTGGTTGGCATCAGTACCGTAAGTTTGCTCAATATTAGTAGCAGTAAAATCTACTGTACTTCGTTTTAACTGTGTGACTTCACAAGAATAACCGTTTCGTTGAGGTAGGTCACTCATATATGTCATACCCTCAAGATCACCATCTTTTTTACTTGCAGAAATTGTCAGGGTTGGTTCAATAACTGGAGTGGTAGGTAGTACCAAAGTCACGTTTGGAAGCAGTGTTGGTAAAAGTTTATTAATTAGTCCTGGATCGGTAGGTAATGGAGTTTCATCCACTACTTTTGCTAGATTGGAATTTAAATTATTCTGAGCCATTTGATCTAATTGTGAAAAAACTTCAGCTGGAGTTTCTGGATCAAGACTGGCTTGTGTCTCAGGATTTTGAACTGTGGAACTTAAGTGAGTTCGTTCCTCAACAATTTGATAACTGGCAAAAGATACAGCCAATACCAATAAAAATAATACTGTAGGAAGTACAGTGCCAATTTTGGCCCTTATCAATTTTAAAGAATGGCTAAATTCATTCATACCAATATTTTATAGAAGAATTATCAGCTTGTGAAGTATAAAAGAAGGGAAAATAGTAGACTACCAACTACAGACTACTAATTTGATACTTGATACTTGATACATGATACTTGATACTTGATACTTATTTCATCTTCGTAATCATTAGAGACGACGACGTCTCCCCTATATCGGAATAATTTATTTTTCATTTTTTTTATTTTTTTCCTCCTTGCGAAATATTTCAAAAGATCAGATAATTTAACAATCATTACTCATAGTTTATTATGAAAAATCCTTTTAATATTGATGATTATGGTAGTTCCAATGAATTTCAATGGACACATGAATACTTAATCAAAATTTTAACTACTGGCAAGAAACCAATTTTAACTAGCCTTTATCTGAAAAATGCTTTTCGAAATATTCGACGCGAAGATTTCATCCCTCAGGGTCACAAAGCCAAAGCTTACCAGGATATGGATATCGATATTGGCCATGGAGAAACAATGGATAAACCAACTGTGATTGCACAAATGCTCGAATTACTTAAACCAAAAATCGGTGGTACCTTTCTCGATATTGGGACTGGATCTGGCTGGGTCACTGCACTACTTGCTTATGCAGCTGGTAAAGAAGGTAAGGTCTATAGTATTGAAAGATTACAATTGATGGTCGATATTGCCAGGAGTAATCTCAAACAATATCCCAATATCACCAATGCAGTAATCCTTTTTGGCGATGGTAGTAAAGGGTTGGCTGCATATGCACCATATAATGGAATTCATGTCTCAGCTGCTTTTGAGAAAATTCCTGAAATCCTGATTAATCAATTAAAAATTGGTGGAAAACTGGTCGCCCCTACTTTGGAAAATGATATTCGTCTTATTGAACGGGAAAGTGAAAGTGCCTTTAAAGAAACAATCCATAAAGGATACTTTTTCAAAAGAATTTCTGAAGGAGTGGTTTGAAACTTTTTATCATGCATGCTATACTATTTAGCAGTCAGACATACCGACTGCTAATAATTTTTTAATATAAAACCCATGTCTAGCTTCAATCCATTTGATCCTTTGGGAAAAAATGATGATCCTTTTAACAATTTTTCTAGCTATAAAGGTCCTTCAGAACGAATTGACATTACTGAACTTTTCTCTGAGCGAACCAAAGCTGCCTTGCAAAGGGCTGCAAAAATAGTAGTAGCCAAGAAACAAAAAAATATTGATAGTGAACATTTGCTTTATGCACTTGTTAATGATGGTGAAGAATTAATTTCAAATATTTTAAAAGAACTGGATATCAAAGGCGAAGATCTTAAAACATATATCGAAAATCAACTAAGTGAAGCTAACTATGAAACCACTCAAATCGGTTTGACACCACGAGCAAAACAGATAATTCAACTGGCATTTCAGGAAGCACAAGAACTGCGTCACAATTATATTGGCACTGAACATATTCTACTCGGAATTATCAGAGAAACCGAAGGTCTGGGAGCACAAATTCTCCGTAAATATGCCATTTCACATACCAAAGCCAGACAAGCAGTCATCAAAATTGTCGGTGAAGGTGATAAAGAAGGGACTAAATTTAAAACACAATCCACTACTCCTGAACTGGATAAATATTCCAAAGACTTGACTGATCTAGCAATACAAGGAAAAATTGATCCGGTAGTAGGCCGTTCTGATGAAATTACTAGAATCATTGAAATTCTCTCCCGCCGTAAAAAAAATAATCCGGTTTTAATTGGTGAGCCTGGTGTGGGAAAAACTGCTATTGTGGAAGGACTGGCAGCTAGAATCACTTCTGGTAATGTACCGGATATTTTAAAAAGTAAAAAAGTAAAGTCACTTGATCTTGGTCTTCTGGTCGCAGGTTCAAAGTTTCGTGGTGAATTTGAAGAAAGAGCAAAAAAACTAATAACTGAACTGGAAAAAACACAAAGAGAAATTATTCTATTTATCGATGAATTGCATACCATAGTCGGATCTGGCTCGCATGAAGGAGAAATGGATTTAGCCAATATGATCAAGCCTGCCTTGGCAAGAGGTGAAATGCAAGTTATCGGGGCTACTACCTTAAATGAGTATAAAAAATACATTGAAAAAGATGCTGCTCTAGAACGCCGATTTCAACCTATCTTAGTGGAAGAACCAAATGTAGATCAAACTATTGAAATTCTTAGAGGGATTCGTGACCGGTATGAAGCACATCACCGTATCAAGATTAGCGATGAAGCCTTGGTTTCTGCAGCTGAATTAAGTGATCGCTACATCAAAGATCGATTTTTACCGGATAAAGCCATAGATGTGATCGATGAAGCTGCGAGCAAGGTCAGGCTACGTGTCACTGCTGAGCCGGAAGAGTTACGACAAATGAAATTAAAAATAAAAAAACTGGAAACAGAAAGAGAATCATTGACACGAGCCAACAAACTCAAAGAAGCTGCAGAATTAAAAATGGCTATTGAAAAGTTAAAAGAAAATATTAAACCACTGGAAGATGACTGGCAAAGAAAGCTAGGTACTGGTTCACCAGAAGTACTTTTTTCTGATATTTCTGAAGTAATTTCCCAAATTACTGGTGTGCCAGTAACTGATTTAAATCAAGAGGAAAAAGAACAACTCATCCATCTGGAAGAAAAATTGCATGAAAGAATTGTCGGTCAGGAAGAAGCAATTAAATTGGTATCAGAAGCAGTACGACGTGCTAGAGTGGGTTTGAAAAATCCCAATAAACCAATTGCCACTTTTATGTTTCTAGGACCTACTGGTGTGGGTAAAACTGAACTGGCTAAAGCTTTGAGTGAAAAAATATTTGGTGATGAAGATGCAATGATCCGGCTTGATATGAGTGAGTATATGGAGCGTCATGCCGTTTCCAAACTAATTGGATCACCACCTGGCTATGTCGGCTTTGAAGAAGGCGGCCAACTCACTGAAAGAGTTCGTAGACATCCATTTTCAGTAATTTTGCTTGATGAAATTGAAAAAGCACATCCAGATGTTTTTAACATCCTTTTGCAAATTTTCGACGATGGGCGATTAACTGACAGTAAAGGCAGACTGGTTGATTTTAAAAATACAATAATAATTGCTACTAGTAATCTTGGCTCTACAATGATGCTTGAATTACTTAATCCAAATAATCAAGACATCGAAAATACCAATGAATTACCGGTATTTAATGATACTAAAAATATCAAAATGAAAAAGAAGATTTTAAAAAAACAAAGTCCTCCAGACTGGAAAGTGATCAAAGATAGGTTAAACCAGGTGTTAAAAAATAATTTCCGTCCAGAATTTATCAATCGCATTGATGAAATAATTATTTTTAAAGCATTGATTCCTGAGGAGCTGGTACAAATTGTAAAATTATCGATTGCCCGAACAGCCCAGCTGCTAAAAGCACAAAAAATGTCTTTAATCTTAACTGATAAGGCTATTCAAGAATTAGCTCGACTGGGATATGATCCACAGTTTGGTGCCAGACCAGTTAGAAGAATTATTCAAAGAAGAATTGAAAATTCGCTTTCTAATAAAATTCTTACCGGTGAGTACAAAGAAGGTGATACAATTAAAATAGATTTTCAAGACGATTTTATATTTAGTAAATGAAGATATTTGAAGTTACGACTTTCTTTCATCCAGTAGTTGGTGGTGTAGAAACACATGTAGATAATTTAGCCAGAGAAATCCAAAATGCTGGGCATGAAGTGACTGTGCTTTGTTCTGACTCAGGTAAAAGTGGACCACGAATAAAAGATAAGATTGATTCTATCTCAGGTATCCCAATCAGAAGATTTTTCAATTTTTTTAGTCTCAGTTATTTTCATAAATTCTATCCTGGATTGTTTTTTTATTTACTACGAAATGATTGGGACATCGTTCATGTTCATGGTTTTCGTAAAATTGAAACATATTTTGCTTTATTTGCAGCCAAAATTAAAAAAAAGAAAATTATTCTTACCACACACAACCCTTTTCCTACTACCAGCAGATCAAGAAGGATGAAACTTTTTGTGAAACTACACGATCTCACCTTTGGTAAATTATTTACCAGATATCTGGATAAAATAATTATTTTAGTTAATTCAGAAAAAAAAATTTTAATTAAAAATTTTCATGTCTCTGCTAAACAAATCGTTCTAATTCCCAATGGAATTTCCAAAGAATTTTTTATTGCTGGAAATAAAGAAAAATTTTTTAAAGACTGGAACATTAATAAACAAAAGTTTTCACATCTGATCGCAGCTGTAGGTAGAATTAGCTTTACAAAAGGATTTCAATATCTGAACCAGGCGATTCAAGAACATTCTGAAATTTTATTTGTTTTTGCAGGAGGAGATGATGGTTATTTAAAATATTTAAAACAAAAATTTTCTACCTTTAATAATGTTTTTTTTACAGAACGATATTTACCACAAGATAAACTAATCGATCTTTATGCTGCTAGCGATCTATTTGTTTTCCCCAGCATTCATGAACCCTTTGGCATTGTACTACTAGAAGCTCTAGCAGCAGGTATACCAGTGATTTGTAGTAATCAGGGTGGACCCAAAGAATTTATTCCTGATAATTTAGTTGAATTTATTAAGCCGGAAGTAGAGGCTAACTGGTCTAATTCTATTACCAAATTATTATCAAACCAAACTAAATTACATAAAGTGAGCAAATCAGGAAAAGTTTTTGCTTCACAATTTTTATGGGAGAAAGTAGGCATTCAAATTATTCAACAATATTCAAAATTATTACATATAAAATGATAACAACAAAAACAATAAAAATTATTCCCTTAGGTGGAGTAGAAGAAATCGGAATTAATTGTACGGCGATCGAATATGATCAACAAATCATTGTCATTGATGTTGGTTTAGGTTTTCCACTTAGTGATCAATATGGAGTAGATTTCATTATTCCCAATATTGATTATCTTAAAAAAAATAAAACTAAAATCGAAGGTATTATCATTACACATGGTCATCTGGATCATATTGGCGGGCTTCCCTATGTCCTTGCTGATCTTGACTTTCCACAAGTATATGCCTCCCGGATTGCGATTGAATTAATTTCCCAAAAGCTTCAGGAATTTGAATTACTTGATAAAGTTCATTTAAATGAAGTAAATGGCGATTCGATTTTGGCATCAGGTGATTTTCAGGTACAATTTTTTAAAGTAAATCATAGTATCCCGGAAGCTATGGGTGTCATCATCAAAACGCCATTAGGAAATCTTGTCCATACCGGCGATTTTAAATTTGATAATACACCGGTAAATGAACCGGTAGCTGACTATAATCGGATTGCCGCGATCGGACAGGAAGGCGTACTGGCTTTACTTTCTGATTCTACAAATTCTTTTAAAAAAGGAATGTCCAAGTCAGAAAGTGTAATCGCCAGTTCTTTGGAAGAAGTGATCAAAGATGCTAAAGGGAGAGTGATTGTAGCGACATTTGCCTCTTTACTTACACGAATCCAGCAATTAATCAAGATTGCAGAAAAATATCAACGAAAAGTTTTAATTGAAGGTCGCAGTATGGATAATTCCGTGAAAATCGCCCGCAAGCTGGGATATATCAAAGTCAATCAAGAGTTATTTCTCAACCCGAAAAATAAAATTGTCTTACCTGATAATAAAGTAATGATTTTAGCCACCGGCTCACAAGGCGAAGATATGGCTGCCCTTGCCAGGATGACTCGTGGAGAACACCGTAGCATCAAAATTCAAAAAGGTGATACTGTAATTCTCTCAGCCTCGATTATCCCCGGGAATGACATGCTAGTACAATTTTTAGTTGATGAAATTTCTCAAAAAGGGGCGAAATTATATTATGCAGCTGATGATATGAATCTACATTCCAGTGGCCATGGTTTTCAGGAAGATCAAAAAATGATGATCAATTTTACCAAACCAAAGTATTTTATTCCTGTTCATGGTTACCAGTCTTTCCTATACAAACACGCTGAAACAGCAGAAAGTTTAGGAATTCCGGAAAAAAATATTATTATCCCCAGACGTGGTCAAATCATCGAATATGATGGAAAAGAGTTTAAAAAGGGTGCGTTGCTCGCTGTGCCACCAATACTTGTTGCAGGTAATACTGTAGGAGAAGTAGGCAGTGTGGTGATGAATGACCGACATCAGCTGGCAAATTATGGAGTGATTTCAATTATTGTCAATATTATTCCCAAAAGCGATCAATTTGCTGCAGAAATCAAAATAATTTCCCGAGGATTTGTATATGAAAAACAAGATACGGCAATTAATGAACAACTAGAAAAAAAGATTTATGAATTACTCAAAAATAATAAACCTCTGCTCACAAACAATCTGGAAATAAAATTAAAAGAAATTATTTTTAACAACATTCGCCGTTTTATTTTTCAAAAAACTCAAAGCGAACCATTACTGTTAATTCAAATCAATAAAATTAAGCTTTGAAATGAGTAAACAGGTGCAAAATTTAATGTATTCATTTCTTCCAAGATATCATTAAGTGGTTTGGCAAATTCTGCACCAATTGATTCTGCCAAGGGAATACCAAACTGTTTTAATTCTGCAAGCCAGCGAGGAATTTTTAAATAAGCCGGATGATTTGCAGCAATATTACCCCAGTCATATGCGTTATCTATAAAATCTATCACTTTCAGAATTTTCAAATCACGCGGTTTCTCAAGAAATTCTTTAAACTTTAATTTTTTTGCTGAAAATTTCTCCACAGGTGTCTCCTCTGGTTCATGAATTCTAGTAAGCTCAGCTGTATATTGCATTACCTGATCACTAAAATACTGGGAAATTTCCGCAAGTGTCACCTGAGTATCTTCGACAGTATCATGAAGCAAAAGCGCCTGAACCATGATTGGATTAGAAATCTGAAAATATTTTATTAAAATCAAAGCCATTCTCAAAGGATGTAATATGTATGGCTGACCACTATGGCGAATTTGTTGCACAGCACCATGAGCTGCTTTAGCAAAAAGATAAGTTTTCCAAATTAATTGCTGATCAGGATACTGGACAATGGTTTTAGAAAACAAAGCTTCCAATTCCATTAAATCTAATTGAAATAATTTATGGAGATTCATTACTCAAGATTACTCAACGGACTTTTATAAACACGGGCTCGAATAATATTATCCCATTCGGCAAACTCATCATTTTTCTTACCAGCTGCTTTTTTGAGAATTTTTTGAAAAATTCGTACATTTGTAGAAGTGGCATCGATGGAATGTACAATAGCTGCTTCAATAGTAGCTGGTACTACTGGACTTCCATATTCGAGCAGACCATGATGTGCCAAAATAATATGTCTAAGATTAAGTAGATGCTCTTCATCCAATATTCCTCGGGCATTTTCCAAAACAAATTCATAACTCTTCATCAGATGTCCAATTAGATAACCTTCTTTTGTTCTTTGAACCACAGCCCCATTCACTTTCAGCTCAAGTAACTTGCCAATATCATGAAGAATTATCCCAGCAGATACCAGATCATAATTTGCTTCCGGATAATAAGTTTTCAGAGGCTCGCAAAGATCAAGCATTTCAACAATATGTTCGAGTAACCCGCCACGGAATGAATGATGCACGTACTCAGCTGCCGGTGCCACTTTAAGATTTTGTGCCACTGTTTCATCTGCAAAAACTTTTGCTAAAAATTCTTGTATTTGTACATCTGTAATCGCTTTCACATATGTTTGCATTTTGTCCCAAAGTTCATCCAAATTGAATCTACTCGCTTCCATATACTCATCAAGTTGTACTTCATCCACTGAATTTACAGCTGAAATATTGAGCTGTAATGTCCCTTTAAACTCTTCTACTCCAGCATTGATAATTACTACTCTGCCTGACTGTAAAGCTTTTTTTTCCACATTAGAAATATTATCTGACCAGATTTGTCCAGGAATGCTGCCAGTTTTATCCAGAAGAGTCACCCGGTAATATGGCTTCTTATCTTTTGTTTCCGCTAATTTTACTTCCCCGACAGCAAATGTTTCGCCACTTATTTGCATCCCCCGGGATAAGTCTTTGACATAGAGTGATTTCATTGATTGAAAAGATAATAAATAAAAAAAAAGTATCACGTATCACGTATCACGTATCACGTATCACGTATCACGTATCACGTATCACGTATCACGTATCACGTATCACGTAATGAATTGTAAACGAACAATTACAAATATCAAGGTGTCTAAACATAATTCTACTATAGGGGAGACATCGATGTCTCCCCTATACATTTTCCAATGAACCAAGCTTTTCCGGATTCCGTTTTCCATTTCTCCCTGTCTACCGTCTACTGTCTACTCATCAAAAAGGCCACTTCTGGTATGCAGTATTCCCGGCGAGCATTCTCTCGATTCTCATTAATTGATTATACTTGGCGACGCGCTCACTACGAGCAGGTGCACCAGTTTTGATTTGACCTGTACCCATGGCCACCACAAAATCAGCTATAAAAGCATCTTCAGTTTCAGCACTACGATGAGAAACAATAGCAGTCATCCCAGCAGCTTTGGCCATTTTAATAGCTTCTACAGTTTCTGTAATTGTGCCAATTTGATTTAATTTGATCAAAATCGAATTACAGGTTTTATCATCGATCCCTTGTTGCAATCTTTTGATATTAGTCACAAAAAGATCATCACCCATAACTTGTATCTTTCCTGCAGTTTTATCATAAAGTGATTTAAATCCGGTCCAGTCATCCTGATCAAACACATCCTCCATAGAAATAATTGGATATTTTTTTAGGAGTTCTAAATAGAAATTAACTAATTCTTCGGAAGTCATATCCACGCCCTCTTTTTTTAAATGATATTTACCTTCACTATAAAATTCAGAAGCAGCGCCATCAATTCCTAAAGAGAAATCTTTACCCGGAATATAGCCAGCTTCAGTAATCGCTTCCATAAGAATTTGAAATGGCTCTTCATTGGATTTAAATTGTGGGGCATAACCACCTTCATCACCTACAGCTACACTATAACCTTTGGATTTTAAAATTTTGGCTAATACCTGATACACTTCAGCACCTTTTCGAATGGCATCAGTGGTACTTTCTGCTCCAATTGGAAAAATCATATATTCCTGAATATCACTTGCCCAGTTACCATGTTTTCCACCATTTAACACATTCATCATGGTGATTGGCATATTATATTTTCCGTCAAAATCAGGATTAAATTTAGTCAAATAGGCAAATAATTCTTTTTTTTCGGATTTTGCTGCTGCTCTTGCAGTAGCCATCGAAACAGAAAGAATGGCATTAGCACCAAGATTACTTTTATTTTCCGTACCATCAAGGTCAATCATTTTTTGATCAAGTGCTACTTGTTCACTGGCATCCATGCCTTTCACTGCTTCCAAAATTGTTGTATTGACATTTTCCACTGCCTTTAAAACACCTTTACCGCCAAATCTTTTAAGATCACCATCGCGTAATTCTACTGCTTCATATTTTCCAGTAGAAGCTCCTGATGGCACTGCTGCCCAGCCAATACTGCCATCCTCTAAAGTAACGTTGGCTTCAAGGGTAGGATTACCCCGACTATCCAAAATTTCTTGTGCTACAATTGTAGTGATTTTCATATAAAAAAATTAAAAAATTATCTTTAATCTTAACAAAATTTGACGATATAATAAAATAAATAATTATTAAACAATATATATGACTCTTCCAGAACAAATCACTCAACTGAGAAAACCAAAAACAAAGCATAAATTGATTTCTGCAATTACAAAAAGATTTAGTCCTCGAGTTTTTAACTCGAAAACTATTTCTAATCATGACCTGATAACCATTTTTGAAGCGGCCAGACTAGCTCCCTCCGGCAGAAATCACCAACCCTGGCAATATCTCTGGATGCGTAAAGGAACCAAAAGCTATGATAAACTCTTTACTTGTATTCCAGAACGAAATTATTGGGCACAGTCAGCTCCACTAATGATTATCGCTGCTTATAATCCAGCAGAACCAATTGATGGAATAAATAAATGGGCATAATATGATTTAGGACAAGCTACAATTTCTCTCATCTTGCAAGCACAAGAACTTGGTTATGCCAGCCGCCAAATTGGCAGCTTTGATGCTCTAAAGGTAAAAGCAATATTTTCCGAACTAAAATCAGAATTTATTCCTTTTGTACTAATTGCTATGGGTAAAATGGGGACAGAAACTGATTATGCTAACACTACTGCTGACATTCTTGAAAAAGAAATGCTACCCTGGGAACGTAAAGAAAACATTACAACTGAACTTAAATAAATATTTTCAATTACATCTGGTTTCAAATATTTATTTTCAAATCATTTTTCAGCGTTTTCTTTAATCTATGTTTTTTCCGATAAATTACAAAGTATGGCTTAGAGCTAAAATTTGCTACCGTCAATTTTTGGATCAAAATTTAAATAGCTTTTATTCACCATTTCTTCACCTTCTATCGCGAAATTAAATTTTTTAAAAGTTTGCTCGCCATTTTCAAAAGTGACTAACACAATAAAAGATATTTCTCCAGTGATCGACTCCTGCTCTATCTTGGCATATTGCAAATATTTTGAAGAGTCAATTTTCCCATCACTCTTGATAATTGATTCTTCATCATAATTGCCTATCTGATACACAATTACTAAAAATTCTATTGAATCCCCTTTTCTTGCAAAATCGTCACGGTATGGTGTAGAAGCACCGTCTACTACTTCATATTCAATTTTATCAGTTACAGAAACTACTTTCTCAAAGTCAAAATCATCTGCTTGCATACTGGTATTAAAATATGGATCAACATTATTTTCTAAAGTGTTCACATGATGTGGTTTGACTACCTTATATTTTGCTCCTTTTGGATAATTACTTAACGTAATATTAATAACTTCAAATTTATTTATTTGAGTATCAATATCATCAACTACTTGCAAATTTAATCTTGGAATTAAATAATAATAAATTTCATTATCCCGTTTTGTTACCTTACTAGTCATACCACTTAGATATGCTTGTGTTACAACAAATCTTTGTTTTGTCGCTGTATTGTCCGGATCTTTTTTAGAATTTGTTATTGTTGGCTTAAAAGTCAAAGATATCAAAAATATTATAACTGCACCAACCAATAGTGCAACAATTAGTTTCGTAATCTTATTCCGAAAAAATTTATACTGAACTATTGAAGAAAATTCTTTTTGCAACATTATTCGATAAATTTTATTCGTATCTCAAAGCATTTAGTGCGGAAATTGTGGAAGCTCTTTTGGCAGGATATAAGCCAGTTAATACACCTACTAAAAAGGATAATATTAAAATGATCATTGAAAAGAAAAATGGAATCTCAATGATATGTAACCAGGAAGCTCCATTGCGAATAGCTATCAAAGATAAGATGGTTTCTAGTAATTTACCTGAAATAAAACCCATACCAATACCTAAGACTCCTCCCAAAGAAGCCATCAACATTGATTCTGCAAGAAACGAGTCCCTAATCTCATTAGAACGCATTCCCATAGCCTTTAATAACCCGATTTCTCTTGTCCTTTCCAATAACGATACCGTCAAAGTATTAAACATACCTAAAGAAGCTACAAATAAAGCAATAGTACCAAATAATGCTAAAAATGTTCTAGCTGTAGCAAATAAATTATTAATATCAGCGATAGTATCGACCACAGAATTTGAAATAAAACCCTGCGCTTCCACTAAGTCTCTTACCCCTCTTAAACTTTCCTCAGATCGTGCAATTATTTTCGTCTGTGAATAATTGTTGATACCAAGTGATTTTAAGTGGATAAACGGAACATAAAATATCGGCGTTGCATCATCAGGTGTCACACCAATAATCTTATAATCTATAGGTAATGATTCTATCCTAGTTTGATTCTGATCGAATAATTTTCCTGAAACTAAAAAAGCAACGGAAAAAGTAGTACCTAAAGCTTCGTTATCAGTAATATTCAATATCTTTAAAAAAGCTTTATTCACCACTGCTTCTCGATCCTGAATTTCAGCAGGTAAAGTTACCTTCGAAATTTGGTATTGATCAACTGAATTACTCTCCCCTGTCACTTCCACCCAGTCTCCTACTAATATCTCATCCTTAGTATTGGACTGAGTAGTATCTTCGAGTTGTTTACTTGTGATCACTTCAAATGTTGTATTAATTTCATTGCTCTCAAAGGCTTTACCAATGATAGGAGATATCGCAGATTGTTCGAGATATTGTTCTGTAACACCATAGACTGCCATATCTGTGGAGGAATTTTTATAGCTAACCTTACCCACGACTGCGATTTGAGGTAAAACCATTTCTACATTTGGAAAATTTTTAAATATACTAAGCATATCGTCGTTAATAACCAGATTACTTTTAGGTGCAGCAATCACTTCAGTTTGCCGCCTTTCCTCAAACCTGGCCACCTTCGAAACAACTAATGACTGCACACCAAACCCAATAGACACTAAAAACACAATCGCACCGATTCCGATAGCCATACCCCCGACTGTTACTAAAGTCCTGGAACGTTTTGACTTCATATTGGCCATGGCCAGTTCAATTAGCTCAATTCTGGAAATAGTATCATCCGGAGCTCCATCGATCTTAATCAAGAACAATGTGAATGCGTTTTCTGATTTTTTTAAAAAATGAATTTTTTTAGCTAAAGCAGAAATTACTTTAAGACAGATATAAGCCCAGATAAGAAAAATATAGATAAATATTCCAAATGTGCCTCTCACTGTAGAAAATACGAAACTGATTAATATCAAAGGTAATGAGATTATCTTATGCATGTTTTTTAATATGAAGTGAAATATCTTGTATTTCTAGTTTATTGATTTGAGGAGAATATATTTTTGTAACCTGTCCATCGAATAAATTAATAGCCTTATCAGCTAATTTTAAATAATCCAGGTCATGAGTTACCATCAATATTGTTTTTTGATGAAGGGTACTTAATTTCTTAAGCAATTTCATCAGATTCGATCCTGATTCAAAATCAAGATTACCAGTAGGTTCGTCAGCAATAATGATTTGAGGGTCAGAAATCAAAGCTCTCACTAATGACACTTTTTGTTGTTGACCACTAGAGAGTTCCGCAGGGTTATAATGAGCCCAATCAAGCATCTGAACTGATTCCAATAAACGGGTTGCTCTCTCCAATCTTTCAGTACGAGAAACACCTAATAAAGTTAAAGGGAATGCAACATTTTCTATCACATTTATCGCCTTGATCCAATTAGATTGCTGATACACAGTACCAATATGCTCTTTTCTAAAAATTGCTAATTTATCTTCAGAATAATTATCATAAATATTTTTTCCAAGAACAGTTACAGTACCAGAATTTGGCTTTTCTAAACCTAAAATAGTGTGTAGCAGGGTTGATTTTCCACAACCTGAAGGTCCATAAATAACAGCAAATTCATAAGAATTTATTTCAAAACTAATATGCTTCAAAATCTGGACACTGCCACCTAAGACCTTAAAGGACTTATTTAAAGCTTCCACCTTGATGGCAATATTATTCATATTATAAATATTATTTAAAAGTCAATGCGAACTATTTAGTTAAAAAACCAAAACTTTCTCTGAGAATTGTGATAACCATATCAAAGGCATTATCAGTTGCCTTTGGTGTAATGGTCAAAGTATCAATCGATTTACTAACATTTCCTGCAGCATCTTTGGAGATTGATCTTACATGATAAACCTTGGAAGGAGTAAGTCCTGAAACTATAACGACATGATTATATGATAAATCTGTATCTTCTTGTGTCAATTGATTATACGTAATACCTGATCCTTCACCAAATTCTACCTGACTGGTAGAAGGCTCATCAGTAGTCCAACTTACGATCAATTGAGAAGAAGTATTTGGAGATACTCCACTCATTTGAGTAGTATTGGAACCTTCGATTGTCATTGCTGAAATATATGGCGCTCGACTATCAGTAGCAGTTATGATTCTAATTGGATCAGACACAGCTTCATTCCCAATAATATCCTTGCCACTAACTCTTATCACATAAGCCATTTGAGGAAATAAACCTTTGATCAAAATCTTATGCTCCCCCTTAACCAATTTCAATTCTACAATATCCCTGGCTAGCTCCTCATTGGCTTCAGGATAAAATGTCACAACAGAAGTCACTAATGTATTGGACTGCCAGGTCACAAGCAAAGTAGATTGAGCTGTATTGATTACCTGCTGAACTACAATTTCACTGACTCGAGGTCTTGGTAAAGTAGTAAAATCCAAAATAGTACCCTCATATTCTTTGTTTTCCTCATCAAAGGTATTAATCTTATAATAATATTTTGTGCCGTCATTTAACTGATTTAATTCAATCGTATAAGCAGTTTCCAATTTTGAAGTACCAATATCTTTGATACCTCCAAAACTTGTGGAAGTACCATAGTAGATCCTGGCTTTATTTGCGTTGATTGTTGTAAAATTCACCATAACACTACTTATTCCTAGATTACTGAGTCTTACATCTTTCACTTGTGGTGGTGGTGCAGTAGTAAATGATTGTTCTTCACTAATTCCGGTATTACCATCTTCATCTGTCCATTTAGCTGTGAAATAATATGTCGTTCCCGGAGTAAGATTGGATAGTTGGATCTTATGTTCTGTCACATGTGAGGATTTATAAGTCTCAGAGTCAAAATAATTACTGGGTGCTAATCCAAAAGCCACTTTACTGTCACCAGTTCGATTTGTAGTCCAGGTAATCAGCGCTGTCGTAGTGGTAATAGATGAACTTGCAGGACCAGACGTTAATGTCGGAGGTGTAGTATAAGATCCTTTGGGAATAATACTGACAGCATTTGTATATGAAGGTGTTGCAATTGATTGATCAGAAGTATCAGTAGTGGATACTCGCCAATAATATCTTTTTGATTCACCCACCACATCAATATAAGCCAAGCCAGTTGTGCTATCAATCTCTGACCAATCAGTAGAATTCTCAGATCTCTCAATATGATAAGTTAGATCACCGGTCCCCCGATAATCTGGAAGATCCCATACTAAAGCGACCCGCCAAATAGAAGCATCCTTAATTGAACTATCTGAAACAGTAAGATTATTTACAGGATCTGGTAAATCAGAATTGAGAAAAAATGTAGCAGTAATAAAATTTGTAGGTGAATAATTATCTAATGTATCAACTGCAATGACATGAATAGTATTGGCCCCCCTACGAAGCCCAGCAAAATTTGCTTCAGGAACATTGGTATCATTTGTTGGTCTGTAAGTGGCAGAATTAGAAATAATAGTTGCATATGATGCAGGCGGAACTGTATTGAGCATATAATAGTAACTTTTTATCGCATTACCATCAGAAGGAATAGCAGCATTCCATTCAAATGCAAATCTATTGATATTATTTTGTGTAGGAACTACACGTACTTCTTCACCCTGTGCAAACTTTGGAGCTTCGCCACCGTAATTGATATATGCTGTTCGTAACTCTGAAAAATTTCCAGCTCGATCAATTGTCCTGAAGTAAATAATATTTTGACCTATTTGCACCAGATTTTGCACAGCTTCTGGAAAGTAAACTGGTTGCGATTTGGTCATCAAAGAATAACTTAAGCTTGTATGATCATCTACCACATCTCCGATCCAGTCCTCAATATTTTTAGAATTTAACGAGTATTGGAATCCTAATAGTCCTGAATGTTCATCGCTACCATTTTGTCCAGCAACTATCGGCCAGTTGAAATACATCTCTGCAGTACTGGAGAAAGTACCACTTGCAGCAGAGATGGCTGTGACATTCTGTGGCAGCGTATTATCAAAATAAAGTGGAACAACATTGCTATCATCTGGACCTTCAAAGACGTTATTAGAAATATCAATAGTTTTGATTTTAAAGAAATATCGATCCATACTGGAAGTAAGCCAATCTGAACCTCGATACGAAGGATTAGCAAAATCAATTTCAGTAGTATCAGTAATGAATTGACAATCCGAACCGGTAGTACTAATTGGAGAAGTTCCCAGAATACCTTTTTCAGTAGCTGGGTTGCCATCTGACTTAGGCCCTAAATATAAACAGTAGCCCTTCACACCTTGCAAATCAGTACCTTCCTGCCAACTAAAGAACAAATCATTCCGATTAAACCAAAGTGGCGGATCATCATAATTATATTGATTGATGGCATCCTTATATGGCTTCATAAAAGCATATGTTGCATTTGATGGCTTGGAAAGATCAATCCGAAATGAAGGAGTACCTGGTGCGACACTCCATCCTGATTCTCCTTCTTTATCATCAATAGTCTGCACTTTCCAATAGTAATTACCTTCTGCCAATTGCATATCTTCATTGCCTGTGTGATATACTCCAGTTCCTGTTGTCTGTCCTATGCTATAAAGTCTGGTCCCTTGTGCTGCAAATTCTGAAGAGTAATCAAGAATTAAAGTATTAAAAGTATTATCTGCTGCCAGTTGAATTCTGTATTGAACAGAATCAGTGTTATTTGGATCAGATAATACAAATCCCAAAGTAGGCTGTAATGAATTTGTATATTGTCCATTGATAAAAAATGATGAATCAGGAATCAATGGAGAATTTGGATCAGCATTGGTAACAATACTTATATCAGCTTCACTTTCCAAATTACTGCCATAACTAATCCACCCTGTACAATTACTGCTTGCATCACATACACGTGCTTGCCAATGATAACTTTCGTTATTTGCCAAACCTACGACAGAAACACTCGCAGTAATAATGGAACCATTGTATGCTACAGGTGTCCCGACGTCAGTAGGAACATTATTAAAAGCAGTACCAACAGGCTTAATTTCTACCTGAGGAGTAAGTGTATCTGTCAGATCACCATCTTGAACTTGCAAAGTAGTCACTATAGATGATTCGCTTGTAATACCACCTTGAGCAATTGCTGTCACACCATCTATTTTGTATTGACGAAGATTGACAGGGTCGGCAGTGATACCTCCCAGATATACAGTACCATTTCCACCACTTTTAGCACCTGCTCCGGAAGCAATACCTTTATTTGCAGTCAATGCAGCAAGACCACTACTATTTGTTACATAATATATTGCAATTCGACCACCACCACCTGCTCCTCCATCATAATTAGTATCAGGAGTGTTAGCTCCGTTGGCTGTGATAGAACCAGATCCACTAACATTATTTCCTACTAACCAAATAGAACCTCCGGATCCTCCACCTGGTGGGTGATTCCAATCTACTACACTATGGGTTCCATTAGCATAAATCGTTCCGTTTACTACTAAATTTCCTTTTGAATATATTTTTATTGCACCACCACCCGATCCAGATGAAGTACTATAATCATACTTACCTCCACCACTGCCTAATCTATCAGGTGCAAGTTGATTTCCATATATTACAAGACTTCCTGCTCGGTATTGACCATCTCCTCCGACACCTCCATATGATCCTCCGCCAGCACCTACTGTTCCACTTACTCCAGCTCCTGGTCCATTACCCATACTAAAGCCTTTACCATTTGCATTGATTGATCCTCCTGCATTTACAGTAGTATTTCCACTTACTGTAAAGTTAATTTTATAACTTTCAGCAGTTGTATTTGCATTGTGAGTCAATAAACCATTTATTGTTACATTTGTGTATGATCTAGGAACATTTGATTCTAATGTACTAGTTGCAGGGACTGTTAAATCACCACCTCCTGAAAGAAAAGCAAAAGTACCTCCATTATCTACAAGTCCAGCACCTGTCCAATTCAAAGTACTGTAAACAAAGGAAGCTGTACTTTGGTTATATAGTATTGAATTATTCAAAACGGATAACGTATTTGTTGTTGTACTACCTGTACTAGAAAAGTATGAATACTGGTCAATAAGAAATGTATTAGTTACATTAATAGTTGATCCATAAGTAATATCAGAAAACTTCGTTACTGTCAGATTATCTACTGTAAAATTAGTTGGTAATACTGTATACGCTACTTTGAAAGGGTCTGTTTGATACCAATCAGTTTGATAGTTATCTATGATCAAATTTCCATTTGCTGCTACTGTAGACTTCATAAATATTGTTC
>Ga0194063_10000356_pt1 | contig 33846 bp, 32 predicted proteins | sample SepL3720m_MetaG_FD_155459 | JGI IMG/M metagenome (GOLD analysis project Ga0194063, IMG submission 155459) | Anoxic zone freshwater microbial communities from boreal shield lake in IISD Experimental Lakes Area, Ontario, Canada - Sep2016-L373-20m | ecosystem: Environmental > Aquatic > Freshwater...
ATTCAGAAACCAAAGATTGATAACGCCTACTGGAGGGCTCATCTTTGTTATCGCGCTCATGCACGCGTCTTTCATCGGCTCAAACTACCTAGGCATCCGCCATTAGCATTAGTGTTTCCCATCTCTTTCGTTTGTCTTATTCTCTTAATAAACGTTTTGTGTAAAGTTTCATCTATCCCCACTTGTAAGAGGATAGGTATAACTCCCTATATACCACAACACAATCCATTGAAATGGACTGTAAAGGTATAAAAGGAAGTACTTAGGCCTACAAATTAGACAAGAACCAAATTGTTAAAGTGCTTTTCGCTCTTGAACCGCTTGTTCTTAACCAGTAGTTTGAGCTACCAGCTAGAAACAAATTGTCCAACTTCTCATCCCTTTTTGTCTTGTGGACCTAAGGGGATTCGAACCCCTAACCTTCGGAATGCAAATCCGACGCTCAAGCCAGTTGAGCTATAGGCCCGGGTGGTTCTGCTTGCTAAATATTTATGAGGCTGTTAGGAGAGCAAGCTTAAGTGCTTCCAATGGTGCCGCGAAGTTTCATAATATCATAGGGTTCAAAGGTTGTCAACGGGTATTTATGCAAAAATGCATTATGCCACGATATTATCACATTGTACGATAGAATAGACTAAACATATGGCGCATATTTGCAAGGTAATTGGTATAGGTATACTCAACTGTTTTCGGGATAAGAAGTGGAGACAAAATAAACTTAGGTATTTCTTATCATATATCCATTACAGCTTAAAATACCTTATATATTTAAAAATTTTAAGAGTGCCGCTCCACTTTGAGTCTGTCAATGGGTACAATCTTACATTTTTTCATTACTCAATCTTTCATTCTCTATTTGAGGACATGTTTCTTAACGATGAATATTATATACCTCTACCCAAAAAACCCCATATTATCGACCTAGGTAGTGAAGTTGGTATCTCAACCACATATTTTACGCTCACCTATCCTCGCGCTACAATTCTTGCTTTTGAGCCAGATCCAGCCTCATATTTATTACTTTGTAAAAATAGTAAGAGCAATTGTATGCATCATGTACGCACGTTTAATCTTGCTGTGTCAAATAAAGAAGGTATAGTTCCATTTTACATTGATCCACTGGTGGACGGCGCTCTTACCATGAGCCTCTCTCTTTTACGTCAAAAGAAGAAAATACTGGTAAAAGTCAAGAAAATATCTCAATTCATTACAAAAAAGGTTAATTTACTCAAAATAGACATAGAGGGCGCGGAGCTGGCTGTTCTTCAGGACCTATCAAAATCACACAAAATACAGCATATTGACAGCTTGATTATTGAGTACCATCATCATATTGACAATAATAGTGACAATCTTTCGCTTCTTCTTAATATCTTAGAGAAAGAGAAATTTGGATACCAAATACGTGCAAAATATCCTTTGCCGTTTAAGAAGATGTACTATCAAGACTTCTTAATCTTCGCCTATAAAAAGGCTTAGTCAAAATTGATAATATTTCATCGGTTCTCTCCCATTAAGTATGGTATAAAACGGATGCTTTAGCTTTCTCCAATAATATAAACGCCTTGTAAAACACGTGACACAGGTATTTTTATGTATATATTTGTCATGCTGAGCAGTTCGGCAGGGCTCACTGTAAACTTGTCGAAGGAGCTTGTCCTGAGCTTGCCGAAGGGTCATCCTGAGCAATTTCAGTACATGCGAAGGATCTTAACGTATGATAGATTCTTCATATGTAAACCTCGTCATTCAGAATGACTGATAAAGGTGTGCCATCCTGACCTCGTCGAAGGAGTTTATCCTGAGCCTGTCGAAGGATTCAGAATGACTAATGAGTTAACAAATGTCATACTTACTATTATAGAACCTATTTCATCTTGTAATTTACACCTTTTCTTGTGTATATTAATAGTATATGAGAAAAAAACACTTAGTGTGGTTTGAAGAAGTAGGAAAAGATGATGTTGATTTGGTTGGAGGAAAGGGGGCAAATCTTGGAGAGATGACGCGCGCTCACCTTCCTATTCCTTACGGATTTGTCGTTACAGCTCAGGCGTACTACGAGTTTATAGCAGCTTCAAAACTACAAAAGCAAATTGAAGATACTGTTTCGATTGTTAATTTCGAAAGTCCAAAGGAGCTTGCTATGGCTTCTCAACACATTCAAGGCCTCATTCTCAAGGCTCCCATTCCAAACTCATTAGTTAATGAAGTGCTTAATTTTTATGATAATTTAGTTCTAAAAGAAGAGCAATATTTTTCTGAAGAAAGCACACTCTTGAAAAAAACGATTAAACGATTTTCGGCGATGTATTCACTTCCCCTTGTAGCAGTAAGGTCTTCTGCCACTGCTGAAGATTTGCCCGAAGCGTCTTTTGCTGGGCAACAAGAAACATATCTTAATGTCAAAGGAGACCATCAGCTTATAAAACATATTCGCATGTGCTGGGCATCTTTATTTACAGAGCGTGCGCTCTATTATCGTCACACACAAGGATTTGACCACTTCAAAGTGGGGCTTGCTGCTGTGGTGCAGCGTATGGTGCAAAGCGATAAGTCGGGCATTGCCTTTAGCATTGATCCCGTGACGAATGATAAGACTAAGATGGTAATTGAAGCTATATTTGGACTAGGCGAATATATCGTGCAAGGAAAGGTTACACCAGATCATTACGAGGTAGACAAGCGTTCTTTTGTTATTCTCAATAAGTCTCTCGCCTTTCAAAATGTAAAATATGTAAAATCAGGAACAAAAAATATTGAGGTAAAATTATCAAAAAGAGAAGGATCTCTTCAAAAGCTCACCGAACAGGAACTCACTGGAGTAGCGCTCTTGGTAAAAGACATTGAAAATCATTACTATTTCCCTCAGGATATTGAATGGGCAATAGAAAATAAACGGGTCTTCATCGTACAGTCGCGCCCGATTACCACGATGAATGCTGTGTCTGGCAAACAAACTGCAAATGTCATGTCCAGCACTCTTCCTTTAGTAAGCGGCTCGCCAGCCTCTCCTGGAATCGGAATTGGTCCAGTGGTGATCATTCGTTCGCCAAAAGAAATTGGGCTTGTTAAAAAAGGCGACGTCCTCGTTGCGCCTCAAACAAATCCAGATTATGTCCCCGCAATGAAAAAAGCAGTAGCAATTATTACGGAAAAGGGAGGAAGAACATCTCATGCCGCAATAGTATCTCGAGAGCTGGGGATTCCTGCTGTGGTGGGGGCAGAAAATGCGACAAAAATTCTTAAAGATGAGAAGACGGTATCGGTAAATGGCTCATCTGGAGAAGTGTTTAAAGGAAGTATTCTTTCTGCAGCACATAAGCATGATGTGGAAAAGATTAAAGCCCAAAACTCTAAACAAAAATTAAAGACGATAACTAAGGTATATGTAAATTTAGCTGAGCCTGAAAAAGCAGCTGAAGTGGCTAAACACGATACAGACGGAATCGGTCTGTTACGAGCCGAGTTTATGATTGCGGAGATAGGTACCCATCCAAAGGAATATATTAAGGAACATAAGGAGCATATTTTTGTTGAAAAGCTTACGACTAATTTACTAAAATTCGTGAAGGCATTTAATCCACGCCAGGTTGTGTATCGTGCTACAGATTTTAAGACAAATGAATATAGACATCTTAAGGGCGGCGCTCGATACGAACCACATGAAGAAAACCCTATGATAGGATATCGAGGTGCCTCTCGCTATATTAACGATCCTTATGAATTTTATCTTGAGTTAAAGGCGATTAAGCAAATCTGGGAGATGGGGTACCGCAATTTACACCTCATGATTCCATTTGTGCGAGTACCATGGGAACTAATAAAGATTAAGGAAATAGTGAGAAAGTCTGGGCTTTTAGATTATCCAGACTTTAAGCTTTGGATTATGGTCGAAGTGCCCTACTGCGCTCTTAATCTGGAAGAGTTCCTTAAAGTGGGAGTGCAGGGCGTTTCAATTGGCACAAATGACCTCACCATGATGCTCCTTGGAGTAGATCGAGATAATGAGCATGTCTCCAATATTTATGATGAACGAAATCCAATGATTGTTCAAATACTTGAATATATTGTTACGACAGCTGTGAAATATGGAGTTACAGCCTCAATTTGCGGACAAGCCGCATCAGACTTTCCCGATATTGTCGAACGCCTAGTAAAAGCTGGAATTACAAGTGTTTCGGTTAATCCCGATGCAATAGAGCGCACTCGTGAACTTATTCATGGTATAGAAAAAAAACAATTTGAAAGTCTCAAAAAATAACGTATGGCTCTAATTAAATCGATCTTCGCGTACGAAATAATTGATTCGAGGGGTCTCCCTACAATTGAGGCTCAACTGGAGCTTGATAATGGAGCATCTGTTGTGACGTCTGTGTCTGGTTCTCAAGGAAATTTTCCCAATGAGCCCTCCGATATACGAGATGAAGATGCAAATCGCTTTTTTGGAAAAGGAGTACTCAACTCTGCTTCATACATTAATGATCTTATTGCCCCTAAGCTCAAGGGAGTAAACCCCGCAAAATTGGCAGAAATAGATGCATGGCTCATTAAAGCAGATGGTACCAAAAATAAAAGTCGCCTAGGTACAAATACCCTCCTTACTATATCTCAGCTAGTAGCAAAGGCCGGAGCAAAAGATAAACAAGTTCCTTTGTATACACATCTCAATCAGATCTATACAAGCGTCTATAAAACTGAGATTGTTATTGATAAAGTGCCAACCCCCATTTTCAATATGATAAACGGGGGAAAACATGCAAACACCCCCATGGATTTTCAGGAATTTCAGATAATCCCCTCTTCTTCATTTACCTTTAGTACTGCCTACCAAAAGGCTATAGAGCTCTACGCAGAGCTTAAGAAGGTGTTGGAATATCGTAACGCCACTACAGCTATTGGAGAGGAAGGAGGGTTTAGCCCCAATCTTACAACCAATATTGATGCACTGGAGATTTTGAATGAAGCAGTGTCGCAGGTAAAAATGAAAATTGGCCTCGACATGTTTTTAGGAATAGACTTTGCTTCATCATTTTATTCAAAAAATGGGCTTTACACGGTGAAAGATAAATCCCACTCTATGAAGAGTGACGAATATGTTACATTTGTTAAGTCATTGCTAGACGGATACTCCATTCTCTACGCAGAAGACCCATTTGACGTAGAGGATTGGCCCAGCTGGAAGAAGCTTAATTCTTCTTTGTCATCTACGATATATATCGTAGGTGATGAGCTCATACGTATGAATAAAGATAGACTTGCCTACGCAATCAAGGATAATAGTTGTACGTCATTTATATTGAAACCCAATCAAATTGGAACAATATCGGAGGTGTTTGAGATAGTAAATCTGGCGCGTACAAATTCGATCACATATATAGTAGCTGCGCGAAGCTCTGAAACAAATGATGATTTCATCGCTGATCTTTCCGTCGCTCTTCAATCAGAATTTGTTAAGTTTGGAGCGCCTGTGCGAGGAGAGCGAGTGGCAAAATATAATAGGTTGTGGAAAATTGAACGGGATGAATTGAAGATACGGTAATGAATATAGTATACTGCTCACATGATTGCAAAAATAACGGGGACCCTCTCAAACTTTGATGATAAAACTGCAGTTATAGATACCGCTTCGGGACTGAGTTATGAACTATTTGTCTCCCCTTCCGCGATTGCCCATAAACATCTAGGCGACCCCATTACTGTCTTTACCCATTTGCAAGTGCGAGATGATGCACATGTTCTTTTTGGATTTATGAGTATTGAGGAAAAAGAATTTTTTCATTTACTTCTCTCAGTCCCTGGTGTAGGTCCAAAAACAGCTTTTGGAGTAGCTTCTCACATTTCTTTTCAACAAGCGGTGGATGCAGTGCGAACAAATAGCGTAAAAATATTTTCGGAAATTCCTGGCGTTGGGAAAAAGACAGCAATGAAGATAGTACTTGAGCTTTCTGTCAAGTTTAAAACAGAGTTTAAATTTGAACAACAATTATCATCTGATGATAAGACAGTTATTGACGCATTAGTAGAACTGGGATATAAAAAATCTGAAGCACAACAACTATTTGAAAAATTGCCTAAAGAGTTGAGTATAGAAAAAAAGATTCAGGAGGCATTAAAGATGAGTGTACAAAAGTAGCAAAGTTTTTAAAGTTTATAAAGTTATAAAGTGCGTAATAGGGTTCAAAGTGTAATTTGAAGCAATATGTTTAGCTTACCCCGTCCAACTTTGTAGGGGCGGATACATGGGGCGCCTATAAAGAAATACTTGATTAGTAAGGGTTAAGTCATGGCGGGAAGTCTCGGTTAGTCGAAGTGACGTGGCAATCTTAACAAATAGATTGCTTCGCGCAGCTTGCACTGAGCTTGTCGAATGCGCTCGCAATGACATCAAACTATCTATGAAACTAAAACAAACGGAATTAATTGATTTTGGAAGCCTGCGGCCGCAGACTCTTGCGGATTATATTGGTCAAAAAAATGCCTCTGACACATTGCGTATTTTTCTTGATGCAGTGAATAAAAGAGGTTTTGCGACAGAGCATATTCTTCTCTACGGCCCCCCAGGTATTGGAAAGACTACTCTTGCGCATATTATTGCGTATGAACTTCATGGAGATATAAAAATCACCTCAGGAGCCGCTATTCAGAAGGGTGGAGACTTGGCTGCTATTCTCACAAACCTCAAAGATAATGATATTTTATTTATCGACGAAATACATAGACTCCCAAAACATGTTGAGGAAATGCTTTACCCCGTGATCGAAGATTATTCACTTGATATTATTATCGGAAAAGGTCCTTCAGCACGTACGGTGCGGCTTCCCATTCCTAAAATAACGATTGTTGGAGCAACAACCAAGCTTGCATTGCTTTCCGCTCCCATGAGGGACAGATTTGGGCTTCTTATGCGTCTTGATTTTTATACCTTGGAAGATATGAATGTTATTATTCGTCGTGCCGCAAAGGTATTAGGGATAGAGCTTACTTCTGATCTTGCAAATGAAGTGGCGCATCGGTCTCGCAGGACTCCTCGAATTGCAAATAGGATACTAAAACGAATACGAGATTATGTAGAGGTGGGCAATCATGCTGAGGTCAAATCAGAGTTGCTGGAATCTGTATTTACCTTATTAGGAATTGATTCGTGCGGCCTTACTGAGATTGACCGAGCATACATAGAGTGCCTGGGAGAGAAGTTTCAAAATAAACCAACTGGGGTAGAAACAATTGCGTCCAGCCTATCAGAAGATGTGCGAACGGTAGAGGAGTTTATTGAGCCCTATTTATTACAGCTCGGATTTCTGTCCAAAACAACAAGAGGTCGAGTGCTCACTTCAAAAGCCCTAAAGCATATTGGACTATCCCTTTTTAAGTAGCTTCATAGCATCCTCCAGCATCTCAAACACAAACGGGAGTACATACATATTCTTAATTTCCTCATAGGTAAACCATCCATACTGAAACGACTCTGAGTCTAGGACGATGTTTTCATCGCCTTCAATCACACACAAATGAGGAATAAGCAGTCCCTGCCAATTAGTTCGTATAGCGGAATAGACTTGAGAAATTTGCTTTTCTATGCGAATGGTAAGATTTAGTTCTTCCTTGATTTCTCGTTTAAGAGCGTCCTGCACTTCCTCTCCAAACTCAATAGCGCCTCCTGGAAAATGCCACACCCGTCCAAACATGCGGTCATCTGGATCATTGCCTTTTCTCTCAGTAAGAAGAAATGTGTTGTTTTTATGAATGAGAGCGATTACAACGGGGATAATTTTAGCCATAAAATTAAGTGACCAGGGTGAGACTTGAACTCACAACCTACTCCTTAGAAGGGAGTTGCTCTATCCAATTGAGCTACCAGGTCAGTGTATAAGTCTCTATTATACCTTGAAACTTGTAACTTTTAACTTGAAACTTACATTAAGTGTATATGTCATTCTGTGTGAGTCACATTACATACGAAGAATCTACGATGGACATTTCTGGAGCCTGGACGCGGATTTGGACCGCGGACCTGCTGTTTACAAAACAGCTGCTCTACCGCTGAGCTATCCAGGCAAATCAGTTATCAGGAGTTTAATTGCCAGTTTGTCAGTTATAAAGAAATAAATAATTTTCTCTGTTTTGAACTGATTTTAACTGATTTCAACCGACTACAACTGAGTACTTATTTTGTGTCGGGGAGAGGACTTGAACCTCCAATCCCTTACGGGAACTACCTCCTCAAGGTAGCGCGTCTACCAATTTCGCCACCCCGACTATAATGAGCTCAAAGCTGAAAGTCAAAAGCCGAAAGCTCCAACTCATACCTATGTTATGCTTTCAAATTTAAACCTTCAGCTTTCAACTTTAAGCTTTTAGCTTTTAGCTTTTAGCTCCTAATTATATCAGAAACTCTCTGTGCCGGGAGAGGGAGTCGGACCCTCATGACCTTGCGGTCGCAGGATTTTAAGTCCTGAGCGTATGCCATTTCGCCATCCCGGCTGAATCAGCTAAAAGCTGAAAGTCAAAAGTGCAAAGCCACTCACTCTTTCAACTTTAATCTTTTAGCTTTAATCTTTTAGCTCTTTATTATATCTCACTTTCTCCTCACTGTATAGCTATACGGGTAAAAGAGAAATAGCGCTGGCGGGTCATCGCTTAATGTTTTTTGCAGATCAATATATGATTCCTTTCTATCAGCAATTTTATAGGTAGATCTTCCTGTTTCTAATAGTTTATCTACCTTAAGATTTGTATAGTCAATCAATTTTGCAAAATTTTGGGTAGAATGCCAATAGTAATATTGATCTGGATCTTGAGGAATAGTAAGATATGCCAACATAAAATCGAACTCCGGCTTACTTGAATATGAAGAAAAAGTAACTTCAATGGGTAGTCCTGCATCTCTGAGGTTGCTCGAAATCGTATCTGCCATGTCTAAATAATCATAGTAGGTGAGAAGTGTATACTTAGCAGAGTCTGTTGCATCAGAAGTCACCATCCTTTTAAATGTTTTCTTTGCAAATTCAATATCAGTCTCTCTTTTATTAAGACTCGTATTGTATGCCCAAGATATAGGGGGAATTGGGCTGGATGCAATCTCCCCAATGTCTTTAAAGCTATTATAAATAATTGAAGACTCCACTGCATTACGAAAATCTCGCTCTTTTATTATTGGATTCTTTGAGTTATAAAACAGAGTGAGTAATTTATCGTAGCTTACATATTTTGTTACGGCAGAATTACTCCAGGACATAAAAGCGTTTGCCATGGTTCTATTGGTAATAGACATTTCATTAATCTTAGAAAGCTTATAGGCAGTAATCATTTCTCCTTCATTTGGGAAAAAGACATAGGTAATTGGCTCAACGTCTTTCCTATTAGGGCTAAGAATTATTTCCTTGAAAAGATGATTATTAGTGCGCACTTTTTCTACAGAATACAAACCCGCTACTCCGATATATGGATATACAACGATAGGTTTGGTGAGATAAAGAGGAAATATCGCAAGAGGTTTTTGAAGCTGAAACTGTAACGTATAATCATCAATTACTTTCATTTTAACATCAAGAAATTTGAATAATACGTTATGTGCAGTGAACACTTTTCCATTATTCAATAAGACGTTTTTCCTCATTTTGAACGTGTAGGTTTTTTCATCAGTAGAATGTTCCCATGTTGTTGCAAGGAGAGGAAGTACGATACCTTTGTCGTTTACACTCGTAAGACTACTGGATATTTTACTCAAAATATCATCTGGTAGTTTGTCAAATGACTGTGCATCATAGGAGCCCACTATCCCAATTACTTTTTTATGTCGAAGGACAGTAGAAGATATATACGGAGAAATAGTGACAATACTTACCGCAGTGATTACGGAGATAAGAAAACTCAAAAATATAAGCTTGCTATGTTTATGTACAAACTCCAAAGCGAGCCAGTAGTAATATCGGGAATTCTTGTCTCCGATAGCCATAAATGTATTACTTTAAGAGGAAACTGATGAGTGACAAAACAAAAAATATGACAATCAACGCTACTGTAATGCGCAAAGTGACTTTTTCCAAACCCCGACGTGTTTGAAACATTTCGCCTCCCCCGCCCCATGCACTTCCCAATCCAGCACCCTTTCCCTGAAGAAGTATAAGACCTGTTATTACAATAGCGACGACGATGTTAATTAACAAAAGAACATTTTTCATAGTGTGCCTTGCCCAATTGAACTAGTTATGTCAGTTGGTCAAATTTAATACGTTTATTATACTCGATAAGCTGAAAGAAGACAAAACCAAATTTTTGAAATAGTATTTGTCATTTCTTATACTTCCTTCCTCTTAATAGAGTGTGATACTTTTTTGCAAAGCGATGGCTTTCATCCCTTACCTGTTGTATTAACTTAAAGCCCTCATTATACATAGAGAATTTATATGTTTTAGTTGCCCCTTTGGTAAGCACTACTACTCGATCGGGATGTTTTGCAATGCCAATAAGGGGGATTTCAATGTTGTATTTCTTGAGAATTCTACTTATTGCGGTTACTTGTGGCGTTCCTCCATCAATTACGATGAGGTCTGGCCTTGTCCAGTCATTATTCATTCGTCGAGAAATGACTTCACTTAACATCCTAAAATCATTGACTCCCTCAGTTTTTATCTTAAATCGCTTATACTCAGCTTTATCAAGTATTCCGTTGGTTGCCACAACCATAGACGCTGTCGCCTCCTTTTGCATAAGATTACTAATATCGTAGCACTCAATTCGAGAAAGACTAGTTGACTGTACTCCCACTGACTGTAACAACGTTGCTAATTTCTGCAGAGCTATCCCAGGATCATATGCATTGCTATATTCAAATCGTTCAAACGACCGTAGATGAATGAGTTGTTCCAACGATAATAGTTTATTTCTCAGCTCAAGCGCTTCTTCAAATTTCTCACTTTTTGAGCGCTTTTCAATCTCTATTCGTAATTCTCCCAAAACAATCTCTGCTTTCCCCTCCAAAATAGTAAGTATTTTTTTAATTTGAACTCTATACTGCTTTCTAATTGATCCGTTTGCTTCTCCATTGACAGAGCCGGGACAGGGATTACACAAGCCAATTTTTGAATAAAAACATGGCTTTTTGAGAGGCTGTTTTTGAGTGCAAAATGGCACTACCTTTCGTATTGAGCGCAGGAGAAATCGCACGTCACGAGTAGAAGAATAGGGTCCAAAGTAGAGAGACTTCCCATCATCCTCTTTTCGTACAAGAGAAATACGAGGAAAAACCTCCTTTATGGGAATTTTAATATAGAGATAGCTTTTGTCATCTTTCCAAATTATATTATAGAGAGGTCGATGTTTTTGGATTAGTTGCGATTCAAGAACAAGAGCGTGGAGCTCTGAAGAACAGATTACATATTCAACTGTATCACTTTTTTCTACTATTGCCTTTTCTTTTGCATCAATCTCAGCACGTTCTCGATGATTTTGCACGCGCTCGCGGATATTGAGAGATTTACCAATATACAGATAATCGGCTCCTCGTTTAAATAGATAGATGCCGATTGATTGAGGAAGTCTTTTAACTTGAAGATCGGTTATCATCTCTCTTCATCCCTTTTTTTAAATAATAGAATCAGCACGAGAATTCCTCCAATAACACATCCCGCAGGAATTAGATATCCTTTGAATGAGGTGAAAAATGTGGGAACTTTAACGCTTTGTGACAACAAAAGAGTGTCGCCTTGTTTGACAATGAATGTAACGTCCTGATAAAACAAAGATGATTGTGGCGTAAAAGTTATGATTATTTTTTTCTTTTCAAAAGGTAACAAATGAGAAATATGCTGGAGCGAAATATCAACTATGGCATTTTCAGCTGTAATAGAAAGAGGAATATTCCATAAAGATACGTTTCCCTTATTTGCAATTTCTAAATCAACGGTAAATGAACTCTGAGCACTTGGCAAAGGGTAAAGGGCCAAAGATGAGGCAAGAGCAGTGTTTTCAACGATGCTTTTTGTTGTTGGCTCAATGCGAATATCCCGCCCTCCTGACGTGGTTTTATAGCTTCCAGCAGGATGAGGTGAGTCGGCCTGCTTCCCGTGAAGTGCAAACACGATATGATTAAAATCAAATGAATTAAAATAATCCATTCCAGATGTATCCTCCCATGTAGGGTCAATCGGTACCCATACATATTTCTTCAAATCAAAGTACTCTACCCATGAATGAAGAATATCTGATTCTGCGGAGATGGGGCGCAGCTCCTGCTCGTTGGCAAAAGCAAATCCTTGTACTTCTCTCACATATATTCCTCTTTGTCGCGCTGAGGCAATAAGCAAGTCTGAATACTCCGTGCATACCGCCTGATCGGGATACTTTAATGCCTCAGTAGACCCCATTCTAGAATCTCCTTTAATGACCCGAGAGAAGTTATAGGACAGCGTTTTTAACGTGTAATCATAATGATCTTTTATGTTACTAGACGTAACGGGAGTTTCAGTACTGAGAGCCCATAATGGCTGTGCGTTAAACAATGTTTTTTGTTGGTCTTGAAACTGTCTTTGAATATACGATTTATAGTCACTTCTGGGAAGCCCATATATGTAAGCTATTCCTTTAAATACAATTTTTTTTTCTTCTTTTAAATCAAGATTATAGCGACCGATAAAGTTGCCATCTGCGTCTGAATATACTAAATTTGGTGCGGGAACGAGGGATTCTATAACTATCTTTTGATACAGCGTGTCAGGAGGAAAAGCTATATCAGTATACACTTTGTATACGTTTGGGTTCACTAAATGATAAGTCAAATCCATAGCATATCTTTGGTCCGTTCCAAAAACAGCATAAATCGATCTTCCTGGGCTTTTATTCCATACTACTTTTTCAAAGGTGACTAAGTCTGGGAGAGGTTTGGCTAGAGAGAGCTTTCTATTCTTTCCTACAGGTAAGTTTACGGTAATGGTGCTTGTATCTCCATCCTTATTTTCAAGAGTAGGAATAAATACTTCCCAAATGGTTCCTTTTGTGCGAAAGATATTTTTTTGCAGAAAATCCAAATATATAACGTTAATTTCATTAAGTCCCGCCTTCGGTTTATTTAACTCAAATGAAGCCTCAATTGTTCTTTCTTTTTCAACTACTGTGGGCGTTATCCCTCCATTCAAATCTTTTGCGACTATATCGCTTATACCAAAAGAACGAGGTATCACAAGGGTAAACTTTTTGATGATCATGTCAGGCCTCAAGTTGGTAAGAGTAATCGTATATGAAGTTTTTGTCAGGTTGAGAGTATCGGTATCTTTTATGAAATATTCAATATCATAGAGGGTGCGAAAGTCAGCAGCATATGCTGACGGAATGAAAAGATAAGCACAAAAACAAATAAGAAAATAGAATAGTAGCCGCCTAACTATAGTATCTTTCATTTATGGAATTATTGTAAATATTGTGCTGTATACGACCTCTTTACTTTCATAATACCACTTAATGGGCCCTGATATAAGACCTCACCTCCTTCATCTCCTCCTTCGGGCCCCATATCAATGATATATTGACAGTTATTTATTATGTCGCTGTTGTGTTCAATAATAATTACTGTGTTACCTCCATCAACTAATTGATGAAGTGTATGAAGCAATTTTTCCGTATCAAACATATGCAGCCCTGTTGTTGGCTCATCAAGAATATATATTGTTTTTCCTGTGTCGCGACGAGAGAGTTCATGAGCAAGCTTTATTCGCTGCGCTTCTCCTCCAGAAAATGTTGGAGCTGGCTGGCCCAAAGTCACATATCCAAGCCCTACGTTTTTTAAGAATACCAATTTTTGGTAAATGCGAATATGGTTTTTGAAGAAGTCGGCCGCTTCCATTACCGTCATATTGAGCACTTCATAAATAGTCTTACCCTTAAACTTCACTTCAAGTGTTTCTTTATTGTATCGATGTCCTTCACAAACATCGCAGGTGACATACACATCGGGTAAAAACTGCATTTGAATTTTTATTACTCCTGCTCCTTGGCATTTTTCGCATCTCCCTCCTTTCATATTAAAACTAAATCTCCCCTTTTTAAATCCGCGTGCCCGTGCTTCGAGAGTTTCGGCATATATTTCTCTAATTTCATCAAACATACCTGTATACGTTGCTGGATTTGATCGAGGAGTTCTCCCAATTGGGGACTGATCTACCAGATATACTCGTTCAACATTATGTTGACCAACAAGCCGGGTAAAGTCGCCCATATGTTCCGAAAAATATCCATCAATATGGTATTTTATAGCAGGATACAAAGTATCTGTAACAAGGGTGGATTTACCAGACCCTGATACTCCTGTAACAGCAATCATATTTCCCAGCGGGATCTTTATGTTTACATTTTTCAGATTGAATTGAGACGCTCCATGAAGTTCTATCCAGCCTTTTTCTGTCGCGAGAGGTCTTTTCGTAATGGGGATTTTCTTAATCCCAAAAATATATGCTCCTGTAAGACTTTTTCCTTCTTTCTCAATTTCAGAAAGTGTACCCGTAGCAATTAAGTGTCCCCCATCTCTTCCTGCTTTTGGACCAAGCTCAATAAGATAATCTGCATTCTTAATTGTCTCTTTATCGTGCTCCACGATAACCACCGTATTTCCAATATCTCGCAGATGTTTTAAAGTACTAATTAATGCATCAACATCTCGAGGGTGCAGACCAATGGATGGCTCATCCAGAACATAGAGTACTCCGGTGAGCCCACTTCCAATTTGAGAAGCAAGACGAATTCGTTGAAGTTCTCCTCCAGAAAGAGTCCTTGCGGCTCGGTTTAGGGTGAGATAAGCTAACCCTACATTAGCAAGAAATGTAACTCGAGTGCTAATTTCTTTTAAAATCATGTTTCCTACTTCTTTCTCATATCTATTAAGTTTTTCTGGTAATTCGGTGCTGATGTATGGGCGCAGCTCATGAATGGATTCATCGCACACGTCCATAATATTTTTCCCCTCAATAGTAACCGCTAATACTTCAGGTTTAAGTCGTCTCCCTTTACATTGACCGCACTGCTCTTCCCTCATGTATCTACCCACTTCCATTTCTTCATTTCCCGTTTGCGATTCAAAAAAACGCTTTTCAAATTCCGGTACCAATCCTAAGAATTTTTCATATATCGCAGTATCTTTTCCAAATCTATTTTTGCCGACAACACGATAAACCGTTTCACATCCATAAAGAAGTAGTTTTATATGTTTTTCATCAACATCTCCTAGGGGCATATTCATATCGATTCCCTCTTCCTCACAAAATTGCTTGAGAAGACGAATATACCACGTATCCTGAAAATGCATTTTATTAAAAGGAAGTATCCCTCCTTCATTGATGCTGAGCTTTTTATTTATTATTTGATCCGGATCTATTTTATAGACAGTTCCGAGCCCCTTACATTTTTCACACGCACCAATAGGAGAGTTAAATGAAAACATCCGTGGCTCAATTGCAGGAAGTGAAAGATTGCAATTAGGACATGAAAGATTCTCTGATAGGAGCATATCAGAATCTCCTCGAAGAACAACAAGACCATCAGAGAGAGCGAGTGATTGCTCTGCGCTTGCTGTAATGCGAGATCGAAGATTAGACATATAGAGCGCATCTTTAATTTCTTTTCCTGTTAAATTAAAAGACTCAATTACCACGTCAATTGAATGTTTGTTCGTTTTTAAAAGGGGGATATCATCTTTTTGAAGATCAAACTCTTTCTTATCGACAATCACTCTTGAATATCCTTTTGTACGGATATTATCAAATAAATCTCTAAACTCTCCTTTTTTCTGACGCACAACTGGAGAAAGCAAGACGAATGAATGAGGACGACTCTTATCTCCAGCCACCTGCACGGAAGCGGCTTTGATAATACGGTCCACAATCTCATCAAGACTTAACTTAGTAATTTCTATATGACAATCTGGACAATGAGGATGCCCAATACGAGCAAATAGCAGTCGAAGATAATCAAATACTTCCGTTACTGTCCCTACGGTAGAACGGGGATTGTGCGAAGAGCTTTTTTGGTCTATAGAAATAGCAGGAGACAACCCTTCGATAAGGTCTACATCTGGCTTCTCCATAATGCCGAGAAACTGACGGGCATATGCTGATAAAGACTCAACATATCTTCGTTGTCCTTCTGCGTAAAGGGTGTCAAAAGCCAGAGAACTTTTTCCCGAACCGGACACTCCAGTAATGATGACAAGCTGGTTTTTGGGGATAACAACATCAATATTTTTTAAATTGTGTTGCCGCGCCCCTTTTATTGTAATTTTGTCCATAATATATTAGTTATAAAGTCCATAAAGTTGTAAAGTGTGTAAAGTGGAAATATATTTTACTTTTAACATTATGAACTTTATAAACTTTATAAACTTTAAAAACTTTATAACTTTTAACTTATCTCCTTAATCTTTTCCCTCATCATAATTGCTGCTTCAAAGTTCATGTCTTCTGCTGCTCGTTTCATCTCCCGCTGCAGCCGCTTAATCGTTTTCTTTTTATCAAATGGAGTCATTCCATCTTTCTTAATACTTTGAATATATTCTTGATACCTTCCTTTCACTGGCTCATTCAACATCTCCAAATCCTGCTCCTTTTCGACAATTCGTTCTCGAATTGGTTTAAGAATTGTTTTTGGAGTTATATGATGCTCCGTATTATACGCCACCTGATACTCTCTTCTTCTTCGTATTTCATCAATTGCTTCTTTCATTGATTTTGTTTCTTTATCGGCATACATCAGCACTTCTCCTCCTACGTTTCTGGCGGCCCGTCCCATCGTTTGAATAAGCGCAGTTTTACTGCGAAGAAACCCTTCTTTATCAGCATCCAATATTGCAACAAGACTTACCTCAGGCAAATCAATACCCTCTCTTAATAAATTTACGCCGATAAGGACATCGTATTCGTGTTTGCGTAGACTATCTAAAATATCTGATCGTTCAAGCGTTTCAATATCAGAATGAAGATAGGTTGCTTTTATTCCTTTGTCTTTTAAATAGGATGTGAGATCTTCCGCGATACGTTTGGTGAGAGTTGTGACTAATATCTTTCCCTTTGCATCATTCTTCACTCTCTTTTCAATTTCAATTACCAAGTCTTCTACCTCGTTTTTAGATGGACGCACTTCAATCTCAGGATCAACTATTCCCGTAGGGCGCACCAACTGTTGAACAATGCCAGAATTGAGTGCATAGTTCGTTATCCGCAGTGGGGCATCTATATTTTTTATGTTTGCTGTCAGCTGATGACTGTTTGTTATTGACTGTTGTATTTCCCACTCATTTGGAGTAGCTGATGTATAAATAATATGGGGAGGAATCTTATAGAATTCTTCAAACTTCATTGGACGATTATCGTATGATGCCTTGAGACGAAACCCAAAGTCAATCAGCATTTTTTTTCGTGCAAAATCTCCGTTAAACATACCGCGAATTTGCGAGACCGACATATGAGATTCATCAATTACTACTAAAAAATTATCTCCATATGCTTGACGAAAGTAATGAAGAAGGGAGTAGGGAGGATCTCCTTCGGCTCGTCCATCAAAATAGCGAGAATAATTTTCAATGCCATTTACGTATCCAATTTCGTTTATCATCTCCAAATCATGGGTCACTCTTTGCTTCAGTCGTTGAGCCTCAACAATGCGGCCAGCCTTTTTATGCATCTCTACTTCAAACTCCATATCATTACGAATCTGCTTTTCTGCCTGTTCGATCGACTTTGGGTCTGCCATAAAATGCTTTGCAGGGAAGATACCTAATTGCTCAAGGGAATAGTTGGGGTCCTTAGCTGTTGATTCTCTCATTTCTTTCCCTGTGAGTGGATCAAACTTTGTAATGCTTTGTGTAACTCCATCCTCATGAGTTACTCGGTACCCCACATCCTCATACGCGGGATAAATGTCGATACACCTTCCTCTCTGCCTAAAGGTCCCTCGTTTAAAATCAAACTCGCTTCGATCATACTGGAGTTGAGCGAGCCTGAACTGTACTGAATGAAGATCAAATTTCTCTCCGACCCGTAAATCTAACGTATATTTTCCATAATCTGTGGGCGAGCCGATATTATAAATACAAGATACTGATGAGACGACTATGACATCTTTTCGAGTAAGAATATTTGTTGTCGACTGCAATCGGAGCTTGTCTATTTGCTCGTTAATTTGTGCCTCTTTTTCAATATATGTATCGCTTGCGGGAAGATAAGCTTCTGGTTGGTAAAAATCATAGTAGGACACAAAATAGGACACGCCATTTGTTGGGAAAAACTCTCTCATTTCCTGGTATATCTGCCCTGCAAGAGTCTTATTGTGAGAAATGATAAGAGTCGGAAGCTGCAATTGTTGAATGACATTTGCAATTGTAAATGTTTTTCCTGAGCCTGTAACACCAAGCAATACTTGATTTTTTCGGCCCTCCTTAATCCCACGTATAAGCCCCTCAATTGCTTGAGGCTGGTCTCCTGTGGGTAAAAAGGGCGATTTGAGTACGAACATAGATAATTTCGAAACCTATCATTGTACCATAGAAATAGTGTCAAGTTCAAGGACCGGAGCTAAAAGCTGAAAGCCTCAAGCTAAAAGCTTCAAGTTGAAAGAAGTAGGCGCTGAGTTTATTGTTTTTGGGTGGCCTCGAAACTCCTTTTTGAAGGCTTCGCGAGACACACAAAAATAATATACGGAGCATCAACTAATTACTTTGATTTCATATTTTGATTAAATATGTCATAATACTATATGGAAATAATTAAATTCATGTTTGATTTTATATTGCATATTGATGTGCATTTGGGTCAAATTATAACAACGTACGGGACTCTTACTTATGTCATTCTTTTTGCCATAATCTTTATGGAAACGGGGCTGGTATTCACCCCATTCCTTCCGGGTGACTCGCTTCTTTTTGCGGCTGGCGCTTTTGCAGCGTTGGGATCTCTTAACATAGCTATTCTTTTAGTTGTTTTATTTTTAGCAGCGGTTCTTGGAGATACGGCCAATTATTGGATTGGGCATTTTTTTGGAAAACAAATAGTAGCTCACCCAAAAATCCCCATCGATGAGGAACATATAAAAGAAACACAAATATTCTACAAAAAACATGGAGGCAAAACGATTATTTTGGCTCGGTTTATTCCCTTTATTCGTACTTTTGCTCCCTTTGTAGCTGGTATTGGAAGTATGAATTATAGCCAGTTTCTTATGTATAATGTTGCTGGAGCTGCCCTTTGGGTAGCAATAGCTACCCTTGCTGGTTTTTTCTTTGGCAACATTCCTTTTGTAAAACACAACTTTTCTCTCGTAATAATAGGAGTAGTCCTCATTTCGCTATTGCCGATTTTGTTTGAGGTAGTATCGAGGAAGATGAAGAAAAGTAATAAAGTGTAAGTATTTTGTCATTCTGAACGACTCAAATACATAAATACATGTAGAAGAATCTTATAGAATATAGATTCTTCGTAAGTAACTGAAGTCACTCAGAATGACGCTCGTAGCAATGTAAGTTTCATTATCTCTATGCTTTACATCGTCGGCACACCCATTGGGAATCTTGAAGATCTATCTCTTCGCCAGGCGAAAACAATTCTTTCTGCAGATGTTCTTCTTGCTGAAGATACTCGAAGCGCTGAAACATTGCTTTTGGCAGCGGAGCGCCTATTTTCAATCGCAAGAAAGTCCGATCAGATTGTTGTGTCATACTATTTACAAAGAGAGTTTGAAAAACTGCCATACATTCTCTCTCTTCTTAAGGATGACAAGAATGTTGCCCTTATCTCGGAGGCTGGTATGCCACTTATATCCGATCCGGGGGGGCTGCTCGCCCATCATTGTCGAAAACATGGGATACCTTTCACAGTGATTCCCGGCCCCTCAAGCGTCACCACAGCTCTTGCTCTCGCCGGTAACTCTTCTCATACATGGACATACCTAGGTTTTCTTCCCAAAAAACCAAATGATATTAAGCGTCTTATCGAGAAGTGCAAGCTTGTCCCCATTTTTGAGAAAAAAGATCATGTATTCGTCGCTTTTGAATCTCCAGACAGATATATAGATACGATGCATCTATTTACACAGATTATTCCCTCCTCAACCATTTCTGTCTGTCGTGAGCTTACGAAAAAGTTTGAAGAAGTACTCATAGGCTCGCCCGAGGAACTTTCGAAGAAACAAATACGAGGGGAAATCGTCCTCATTATCTCTCTGTAAATTGGTATTCGCGCTGCGTGCAGTGCTCTTGACGTGGTTCCATGATAATAAGTATGACATCTGTTAACTCATTAGTCATTCTGAATCCTTCGACGAGTTTACAGTGAGCCCTAGCCGAACTGATCAGGATGACAAATGTATTACATTAAAACATAAATACCTGTGCCACGTGTTTTGCGAGGCGTTTGTATTATTGGAGAAAGCTAAAGCATCCGTTTTATACCATACTTAATGTTAGAGAACCGAGAACCTCTTGACATTTGCGTTATCATAACTCATACTAAATAATATGCGGTATATTCTTGCGATACTTTTAACACTTTCATTTTTAGTAATTAAACCTGTTTTTGCAGAAGATGTCACTCTCACCCATATTGGAGGCATGGCTACTCAAGGCAAAATATTAAATCACTGGTGGTATGAGCCCCAGCAGGTCGTTTTAAAAGGCACAGGAAGCAAGGGTGCTAATATTGATGTTACTCTTGATGGTAAGTTTAATGTGACCAAGGCGAGTGCAGAAGACGGATCGTGGAGCTACGACTTAGGTACTTTAACAGTAGCTGATCACAATATAGTAGTCGCCTCTGGAAGTCAGTCAAATTCATTTATTCTCACCATAAGGTCTGCTCCTCCAGCAGATATGACTGGCACAAAGGGAGAGCTGCCCGTTACGGGATCTGTGCTTCCCATACTAGGAGTGCTGGGCGTTGCGGGGGCCCTCATATTTTATAGCTTCAAAAGAAAAGAAATATAAAGATGAAAACTTAAGGCTAAAAGTCTGTCTTGAGGTGGCCAACGAAGCATTTGATTACCATTATTTATTCAGCCTCTTCAACCATTTTTCATCAATAGCTTTCTTTAAATCTACTCCCTCCGATTTGGCTAAAAGAAGTACATGACACAGCACATCTGCTACTTCATTCTCGAATCGTGATTGTAGCTCTTCTTTACTTCTATCTTTGTGCCGTCCCTGTCCATTCATCGAAAGATATGCTTGAGTAAGCTCGCCCATTTCCTCTTGAAGTTTAAGGAGATACCACAATTTATTACGAGATATGTTATATTTTTTGGAGTAAAGCTCGGACACACGCTCTATTTTAGTAATGAGGCTTTTCAAGTTCACGACTTATAGTATACCACATGCTCTGCAGTTAAGGCTTCAACGTACTACTTAAAGTAAGTTCCTAGTCTGATAAACGATTGATTTGTCACATCAAACCAAAATGATGCCCTATTTTCTCCCTCAGTTGAAATCGCATTCACGATAATAAGCATGTTGTCGCCCCACCCCGTCGCCTCCTCAATTCGATAGTCGGGCACCTTCTCTTGAAACAACTTTTGTATGGAGAGAGAAGACTCTCCGTTTGAAAACAAGCTTCCCCCACTATGAAATACTAAATAGTCAGTAGTATCTGCACTTTTTTCTTTCAGAAAAAAATATGCAGCGTTGGGCGACCATGTGTTATAAGGTATTTCAAGAGTCTGTCCAAGCGCCTCCTCTCTTTGTGCTATTGTCTTTTTGTCGCCTTCTGCTTTGATTGAGGTGAACACAGAATAGGTAGTATCAAGAGCTTCTACAGTAAGGGTCTTACTTCCCTCCGGAGAATCCATAGCAGATACAACGGGCCCAGTAGGTGCCTCTGTTGGAAAAGGTGTTGATACTACTGGCATACCGATAGAGGAAAACGAAAATCTGCTTGTTGTGGTATTTCTTTGCACAGTAATAAAAAGCGCAACGGCAGTCCCAGAAAGAATAATGAGAAATGTTTCAATATTTTTTCGTAGTGTAATCATGATAGATATTATTACGGTTGGTTACCAAAAATACTAATCGTCGTCCCCTTTTTCCCTTCACTTGGCCCGTCTGCCCATTCGTATAATTTCATAGCATCTGTCGTTTTCATATTGACACATCCATGACTCATCGCATGTCCAAAGTTATTATGCCAATAGGTGCCGTGTAGACTAAATCCTGCGCTTCCTGCTACTTCGTTATTGGAAAAAAACATAACATAGGGAACATTCGGTAAATCATAATAATCAGCTCCACTTCCGCCGCTCATTCTGGTTGCACGAAACTTGCTCCATATAGTGAAGTCTCCCTGAGGGGTTTTTCCCCATAAACCAGAAGATATGAAGGTCTGCATAAACAGCTTTTCTCCCTCATATGCAGCAAGTGTTTGTGTTGCAAGATTGACATAAATATGCTTTTTTCCCTGAGAAGTAGCCACTCCCAATACGGGGCTTGTATTTTCATTTTCAGCAAGTAAGACGTTGGGCACGCGTATGGGCTTATTATTATATGTGCCGATTGCGTTTGCCTCTGTTTCATACTTGGGCGCTTGTTTGCAGCTTATTGAATTGGCACACCCCACTCTTTGAGAAGTAAAAAAGGGAGTAAGAAGAGCTGTGAGAACAATGATAACAATGACGCTCATTGAATGACGAAGGAGTGAAAAATACAAACTAAAACTATCAAGTTTTTTTGCAGGCCGAGATGCTTTTGATTTTCGATGACTTGATTTTTTCCTCACACTATCATCATAGTGGAAAATTCATCTAGTGTAAAGACAATCTAATTTACCAGTTCTACACGAATGGAGAGGGTATTATCCGCATGATTAAATACAAAAGCTATGGTCTTTTCCTTATTATTCGTAATATACAGATTCTGTAACGTATTTTCAGAATATATAGATACTCCATCCTTTTTCTCGATGTTAGGAATCACGGCAAAATCATGGCTTGTTGGAGCTTCCACCTGCAGCCCTGCCTGTTGGGCAGCTACATACATAAATGAGGCTAAATGGCAGACGCCATCCCCAATGAGCCATCCGTCCGATCGAAACCCATCAGCACCGTTAAAATGAGCATTGGTAGTCAAAGCTATTTTTCCCTTGTATTTATCCAATACCGCATCATGAAAAGCAAATGTCTCGCCTGGCTTGAGGCTAAAAGATGTCTCGCCTGCAGCCTGTACAGCCTTCCAAGAGATCATCTCTCCCGTATGTATTGAGTTATTCAAATAGGCAATAGTAAGAAGGATGTTATCTGAAAACACCTCATTTACGAATGTATTGCTATACCTGTTTGAGAGTGAGTAAGATACCTGCGAAAGGGCCTGAGGCACGGATGAGCCTTGAGGCGTGACAAGCAAAAGCGTGGCTGAAACGAGTATGTTCAAAAGTGTTGTATTCATAGTATTTGAGTAGGAAGTATATCATACTATAGGTCTCGTGTCAAGGCCCAGGAATCTCGGGTAGACTACGTATAATTGTCAATGGTATGCCTCTTGTATATCAAAAATAGTTGTACAATGAATATATTATTCATTACCATATATTTCTATGAACACGGACACGCGCAAAGCAGCCCAAACGGCAGGTGAAACGTCATATTTTGATGGGGGTGTGGGTAATTTTCTTGGCGAAGCATTTCTCGCGCTTCTTCTCGCTTCTTTTACCTGTGGTATCATGTATCCTTGGGCGTTAACTAAAGTATATGGATGGCAGGCCCGCCACACCGTGATTCAAGGCAAGAGACTCGTATTTAATGGAAAGGCTATGGACTTATTTGTCAACATTCTCAAATGGATGCTTCTCACCCTTGTTACTTTTGGAATTTATAGCATTTGGGCAAGTATTGAAATGGAAAAGTGGAGAGTAAAGAATACGACTTTTGCATAACTATATTTACAATGAATAAAGGCAACAAGCAGCAGGCTTTAATTATTACTATTATTATAGGGTTAATTATTCTCTTCATAGGAGGCACTGTTATATTTGTAAACACATTTTTTCAACCAAGATTAATTGAATCAGTGCCAAAGTCTCTACCAGTCGTTCCTGTTATATCACCCATCATATCAATCGACATATCAAAACAAAAAAAATGCCATGATGAAGTGAACAATATAAAATGTAAAGATGGCATGGCATGCATGACCAATCCAGCATCCACTTTTTGTATTTGCATGGGAGGATTGCTTGAGACTCGGGAGAAACCCGAAGGACAATATGGAATTTGCAAGCTTAACGGAAAAGAATATGATGAGTGGGAATTATTTCGGTCTGGGCTCTAACTATTCTAGCTTCTGCATCTTTCCTCTAAAGTCGCGAAACTGCGTATAGTCAACTTTCCAAGCTCCCCCCTCTGGAATGGGTATTTTTCCATATCCAAACGGTACGTCAATGACAAATCGCGCAGTAGCCGCTACACCAGATAAACGAGCGCGTAATTTCTCCCAGATTTTTATAGCTCTTTTTATAGGTACGGTAAAGTGTGCTGCCCAATAGACTGGATCATTTTGAAACAGGTAATAGGGGCGTATGCCATTTTTTGCAAGTACTGTAAATAGTTCGTAGAGAGTGTCGACAGAATCATTTACCCCCTTCAAAAATACCGTTTGAGTAAAGATGGTAGCGAGTGCTATTTTTCTAAAGTTATTCAATACGATTAATGTTTCCGGTGTTAACTCCAAGGGGTGATTCATATGAACCATGACATAGGGATTGCTGATTTTTGCAAACAGTTCATAATGCCATTGTTGAACAGATAATGGATTATGCACGGGAAGTCTCGTTCCTACCCGCACGATATCTAGATGTCCTTCTTGCTGCAACTTTGCTAAAGCTTCAACAATTTTGGTAAGATAAGCGCGGGGAGTGGTGAGCGGATCTCCTCCAGACAAAATCACTTCATTAATCTCCTTATGTTCTTTTATATATGAAATCACCTGTGTTATTTCCGCTTCATCGAGATAGGGCTTTTGAGCTATCGCAGCTTTTGTATGAGCTTTTACATATGCTGGAATCCCCACTTCCCGCCCCCGTGTGCAAAATCTGCAGTAGGTTGAGCAAAATCGAGTGACGGTCCACAGCACTCTTCCATAATGAAGAACGTTCCCTTTACTGCTTATCTTTCCCCGATATTTATAGACCACTCCTGGAGCTACTTCATTATGATCTTCAATAAGTGGATCCTCTGACTTAATATGAAAATATTTTTTTTCTAAACTAGGTTGTGCAATAAACTGTTTCCCAAGCGGTCCACTATTACCCCCTGTTTTCTGAATGAGTTTTAACATATAGAGAGATACCATCTCCGGCAACCCTCCATGCGGCAACATCGCTTTTGTGCCTTGAGGTACATACATTTTTTTTTCTTCGTCCATTTTTTTTAAAAATTAAAAATAAATAATTACTATTAAGTAATAAGGGCCACTGCAAACATGTCTATCAAATGATAGAAAAAGGAGAATATATTTGAGACATGAAATATGAAAATATATTTTTCATACTATTACATTACAACGACAAGGAATATCTGTCAATAGCTATTCATGAGAAGTGTGTTAGCGTCTTATGAGACGCTATGATTTCACGAATTTTTTCTGCTATTGTATCAAGCGGGGTATTGGCTTTAAGAAATCACTTACCCTACTCCTGATTTTGTTATAATAAGCTATGCAAATAATATCTCAGTCTATTTCGCAAGAAGAATTATTGAAAATGTCCGAGCGTATATTTGGAGGATTAGTAAAGGCAGTTGTAGATATTGAAAAAAAAATAATGGTAGTGGATGCAGCTATGCACGCAGATGAAGAAAGACTACTTCTTGAACAAGGATCCAAACAAGATAACCTCTGGGGTATTACTTTGTATCCAGAAATGGAAGGAGATGATTTTATCGAATTTGATTCAATGATAAATGTACGTCCTCGTCTCAACAACTTCTCCCGAGGAATTGAAAATAAAGAACTACAAAACAAAATAATTGCCATTGTAAATTCTTTAGTAAAAAAGTGAATACTTTTCACACAGATTTATCTCAGAGCTGGAACCACTATTCTATTTATGAACAAATGGCTAACATCGGCGCTGAAGTAGGAAGAAGTATTAATTGGAAAAATAAAAATAATGTAAAGCTAGCCAAAAATGCATTGTATAGGGCGCTAGAATTAATTGATTTTACTGTAGCAGATGAAAAGAATAAGAATAGGCTATCGGAGATTCTCAGAATGAGAGAGGTCCTCGTCGACTTTTCTATTGGAGAAAATATCTATAACTCAACTGAGGAAGGATTGAATAAATACTTCTCCTACTACAACTTAGCTGCTAGAAATATTCAAAGTGTGTGAGCCAGTGGTGACAGATTTGGAACCCCTGAATGCTGAGTTTTGGAATTCATTCAACATTTTTACTAATAGGGTTGTTGATTACTTTTATCAAAATCGTATTCTTGTATCAATCTAATATACAAAGTTTCAAAATTATTTTGGAATGTAAGCCTACTCTTCAATATCAGTCAATCTTTTGATGAAAATGCTCGATTAGATGCCTTCACTTTCCTAAGGATATATTTTGCAAATTCTAATGTTTCTTCCCATCTTTTGTGATTTGCTGGTTGAAGAATAGAAATATTTTCGTCTTTTCGTTCGTTCCATGAATAATCAATTAGATCGTGCCATTTTGAATCAAGATTTTTCTTACCCCATTCCATGGCTTCCCTTTTTGAAGTAATTCTTCCTTCCTCTATATCTTGCAAAGCTCTACAAAAATGGAGTACGAAAAAGACTTGAAAAAATCTATTTTTCCATGGATCAGGATTAGCTATAAATTCAGGAATCCATCCATCATGAAAATCTATTACTTCTCTTCTTAACTCATTTGGGGTGATAGGGCCGATTAAGGACTTTGGATCAGGTCCAAGAACTGTAATTCCCTTCTCTCTAACTTCCCATCTTACGACTAAGGTATTATCATGGTCGCTTTTTTGTTAGGGTAATTTTCAATAATGGTATGAAATCCAAGCTCACTCATGAGTGAAACAAGATATTATGTCTATTTCAGAGGCAAGAAAAATATTGGGGAAATTAAGCGAAAATATGAGTGATGCTGACGTGCTTTTAGAAATTGAAAATGCTTCATTGTTGAAAGATTTGTTTTTTAAAATGTATAAAGATGGAATAAGAAAAAAACATAATGTGTATACCGCATTAGTAAAAACTGTACAATAATCTTAATATGGATAAACGAGCGGTTATTTATATAAGAGTGTCAGACCCCTCTCAAATAGAGAATAATAGCCTTGGTGTGCAAGAAAAGGCATGTAGAGCCTATGCAAAGCAAAAGGGATATGAAGTGGCTGAGCCTATATTTAGAGATGAGGGCATATCTGCAAAACATGTAAATACTAGGCCTGGAATGAGGCAGCTTTTGGAGTATTGTTGTGAAAAAAAGAATAATATTTCTTACGTCATTGTTTATAAGCTTGACAGATGGTCAAGAAATACGGAGGAAGGATTGATGGCGTCAGCTATACTAGCAAATTATGGCATTGAAATGGCGTCTACTACAGAGGGAATTGAAAAATCGCCCACAGGCTCACTCTTAACAACTATACTTTTAGCTTTAGGACAATTTGACAATGAAATGAAAGGAGAAAGGATTCGCGATAATATGCTTGCCTTATATAGAAAGGGCGTTTGGTGTTGGAAATGCCCCATTGGGTATGTTCGACCGTTTAAGACAAATGAAGAAAATAAGGGAAAAGCTCCCATGCCTCACGAAAAATTAAGACCTATCCTCTATACGCTTTTTCAGGAGGCGGGCACTTCCCTTTACACTAAACAGCAACTTGCAGATAGGATGAATGTGAGAGGATTTGAGGATATAGTTCGCTTCCCAGCAACAATAAAGACAGTTATTCGTATAACAAAAAATTCATTTTACTTTGGAAAGATGTATTGTAAAAAATGGAAGGAATATTCTACTGGCAAACATGAGGCTATAGTTGATGAAGCTCTATGGACAAAGGCTCACAATGCTGTATTTAATAAAAAAATTAAGTATAAAACGCAATCAAGTTCAGAATATTTACTAAAAGGAACTATAAAATGCAATGAGTGTGGAAGACATATGACTTCAAGTAATCCAAGAGGAAGGAGTAATACATATACTAACTATGAATGTGGAAATAAGGCGTGTAGAAGGACAAGAATCGATACTGGGGAAGCTCATGCACAGTTTCTTGAGATACTAAAAATTGTAAAGCCTACAAAACGCACAATGAAACTATTCGACTACATGGTATTTAATGAATGGGATAAAATAATAAATACCGCAAAAAAGGAAGCAAAGATGATAAATGAGCGAATAGAAGTACTTGAGGCGGACCTAATAAGTATCAGAAAATCTCATGATAAGGGAATTTATACGGAAGATATGGCAAGGAGGGAGGCAGAAAAAGTGAACAATGAGATTGTAGTTCTTGGAGTCGAAAGGTCCGATATCAAGTTTGAACAATATGACAAAGAGAAAGTGCGCAACTTTACAGAGTATTTTTTACTTCATCTGGACCGTCTATGGGATAAGCTCATCGAACCAGCTATGAAACAGGCACTACAAAATAAGGTATTTCCTATGGGAGTAGTATGTACACGAAAGAAGGAAGTACGAACCGCAGGTTTATCGCCTTCCTTTGAGCTAATTGCCACGTTGAATAGCTCTGATTTGACCATTGGTGAAGGCACGGGGCAACCTTCGTTAAAACTCCGGCTGCCAAGGATTCCCCGATAAATCGGGATTAACTGCCAGTAAGTTCCTCACTTCGTATCGGAAACTGGCAGTTTAACGAACCCCCAAGGGGGTTCTCACCTGCTTTTACTTACAAAAAAAGCCCGGAATTGAACCGAGCTTTTTTTGAAAGTGAAGGCACGGGGATTCGAACCCCGGATTAACGGGCTGAAAACCCGCTGTCCTAGGCCGCTAGACGATGCCTCCAATAGCGACTACAAGAGTATATTATAGTCAAAAAACCCTTTTTTCGCAAGTTTGAAAATGTATGAAGAAGCGCACTTCACTTCGTGTTGCTTTTTGTATTACATATACTTACATACCTTCCTGAGTACTGAGCAGTTTACTTTCACACATAATATTGAAAATATCAACTACTTTTGGATCAAAAGATGTCCCTGATAGAGAATTAATATGTCTATTAGCATCTATCTCCGTCCATGCATGTTGATATGGTCTAACTGACGTTAATGCATCCCATACATCCGCAACTGTGAATATACGAGCAAGAAGCGGAATACTCAATCCAAAAAGCCCTCGAGGATAGCCTGTGCCATTCCATTTTTCATGATGAGAGTAGGGAATTTCGAGCGCACGTGTATGGTTTGGTGATTTTTCAAGTAGCGTCTTAGCAAATGCAGGATGCGTTTCTATCTGTATTCTCTCTTCTCTTGTAAGTTCACCAGGATATCTTAGGATGGTGGGATCAACATTCATTTTTCCTATATCGTGTAATAATGAACCAAGCATGATACCCCGCTTATACAAAGGATCTTTCAATATATTTTTAACTTCTTCGTCGTTTGGATTGTTAGCAAGGTATAGGTCGGTCATCGCCAACATGTTCGGCACAGTCCTTAAACCATGCTCTTGTACTGCCAAACCCTCATTAGAACAAAAAAAAGAATCTATAGCTTTTGTTGTATCTACATCTGTACCCCATACTCTTGTATCTGGCATAATCAACTTATGAAGAAGTGGATGGATATTGAACGGCAATAAAACAGCTGTCAAATGAGTGGGAATTGTATCGCTCAAACGAATATGTTCACAAGTCATAGTTACTGGTAACTCCCATTAATGTGACTCTTAACTCTGCAAGCTCTCAGCTTACAAATATATATTAGATGTGTATTGAACGTTGTAAAAGTATATCACACTTTAGCCTATAGTCAATACACTTTAGGTTGTTTATGAATTTATGAAGCGTTCTAGCCTCTATTTCTATATGCAGCTACTCATGCTTTCTCATCCCCTATTACTTTGCAAGTTTTTTTTTGAGTTCATCCAGAATATCCCGAGCATGATCCTTCCCCCCAATACCAAAAGCAAGTCCGCCTGCAAGAGCGAGCATCGCGACTAATCCTGTGAAAAATATACGGATGAGGTCTTGAGCTACGCCCAGCTGATTGAGCATGATGAGAATGGTAAAAAACAAAATAGTCGAACGAGTGAAAACAGCGAGCGACCCCGAAGCTGAGTCTCCTGCACTTTTACTTCCTTGGCGCACCAAATCTGCGGAAAGATTAGAAATAACAATCCCCACAAATCCTATTACAACAGCAACCAGAACGTTGGGAATATAAAATACAAATTGATTCAGCACTTCTGTAGCGCGAGAGAGACCCCATGTTTCAAGAGTGGGAATGAGGAAAAGGATGATGATAGTCCATTTGACTAGCTCTGCAAGCACTCCTTCCCACAGACGCACTTCTCTGAGCGTAATGAGCTTTGTTTTATTAAGAATAGAATCAATACGCGAAAAAGCGAGGATAGCAAGAAGAAGTTTCTTGAGGATAACGGCGACTACGTATCCTGTGATAACGATAAGAAGCCCTCCAAAAAAATCAGGAAGATAGTTTATAAACTTGGTCCAAAACTGCATGAGAACGAAATTGGTGGTGTCAAACATATGTGAAAAAAATGAATTTCTAATTCTTACAACGTCATCCCCGCTTTCCATGTGTCATCCCCGCTGACGAGCGGGGATCCAGTCGATAATATCCTTAATTGCTTTTTTGTATTGTGATCAGAGTCTGGATTCCCGCCTTCGCGGGAATGACAGTGTGGTAATTATACTACTTCATACATTTTTAATTTTTTTACGCTGAAATCCGGAAAAAGCTCGATCGAAATAACCTGCACGCTTAGTTTACTATTTTTGATATCGTTCTGCAAGAGGTATGCTTGTGCAACGTTGTATATATGATGGAGCTTACGCGGCGTCACCGCCTCCCAAGGCTTCCCTTTTAGGTCTCCGATACGCGTTTTCACTTCACAAAACGTAAGTATTTTATTTTTCTCAGCAATGATATCGAGCTCACCCAAGTTGGTGCGGTAGTTTTGCTCCTTGATTCTATACTCCAATGAGAGAAGGTATTCTTTTGCAAGAGCTTCGCCTAATCTGCCAAGAGACTGAAGAGACATAGTAATAGTGTAACACTTCTCTTGTCATTCTGAGTGACTCGAATACATACGAAGAATCTTTAAGATCCTTCGCTTACGCTCAGGATGACGAATGTGGAGTTATTCCGCCTTTACCACAGGAGCTTTCTTCATTTTTCGTGTCTTTTTGATGCTGTACAGTTTGTTTCTTGTTTCAGATTCTGTGTAGTCGCGGATGAAGAAAAGCTTGGCTTTGTTGTAGCTACTTCTTTTGTCTACGGTTAAAGAAACAATATTAGGAGAAGATAAAGGAATGATGCGCTCTACGCCAATTCCTATTTTTGATATCTTTCTAATCGTGATGTTGCGTGTGATGGGAGTACTTCCTTTTACCATAAGAAGAATTCCTTTAAAAAGCTGTGTGCGCTCTTTGTCTCCTTCTTTAATCTTATATTCAAGGCTAATTGTATCGCCAACCTTGATTACCTTTTTGTTGAATTCAAATGAGTTTGCCATAGTTGAGAAAAGGTAATTATACCTTGTATCTTTATTTTTTACAAGCCTTTATGAAACCGACAAACAACGGATGTGGTTTACCCGGATAACTTTTATACTCTGGGTGTCCCTGCGTGCCCATGTAGAAGGGGTGAACATTTCTATCAAGCTCGATTATTTCCACTAATCCTTCTTGTTTTGAGCGTGCGCTAATGATAAGCCCCTTCTTCTCTAGCGCTTCTGTGTAATCGTCGTTGAATTCATACCGATGACGATGTCGCTCGCTTGTATCCTGCGTGCCGTACAGCTCATATGCCTTCGTTCCCTTTTTTACCAAAGCATCCCACCCTCCCAGGCGCATGGTACCCCCATAAGCTCTCTTTTCGAGTATTTTTTGCTGTTCGGGGATAAGGTGAATCACAGGATCGGACGTATCAGGATCATTTTCATACGTGTTTGCTTTCGTAATCCCTGCAACGTTTCGCGCAAATGCGATGACAGCAAGCTGCATGCCATAGCATAATCCAAGATAAGGAATCTTCTCTTCTCGTGCATAGTTTGCAGCAGATATCATGCCCTCAGCTCCTCGCTGTCCCCACCCAATTGGAACAATTATTCCGTCTGGTTTACCAATACTGTCTACTCCTTGTTTCTCTATTTTTTCTGCATCTACCCAATGCGTTTCAAGCTTAACTTTTTGATCCCAACATGCATGGTCGAGGGCATCAAATAATGCTGCATACGAGTCTCTCAGTTGATAATCTCCTGTGCCAAAATATTTTCCGATGATTGCTATTTTGATTGTTTTGTCAGTTTTTCTTTTTATTGTCTCAATAAGCGAGGTAAATCGGGAAAGATCTGGCTCAATATAAGGCAGCTGCAACTTCTTAAGAATTTTTTTGTCGAAATCTTGTTTTTTAAGAATAAGCGGTATTTCGTATACGCTTTCTACATCTGGATTTGAGATGATGTCGTCTCCATGAACATTACAAAAAAGGGCAAATCTATCTCTTCTCCGTTGATCGAGATATTTCTCCGAGCGAGCCACAATGAAGTTGGGCTGAATACCCATTGAGTTTAACGTCCTAACCGACAGTTGCGTGGGCTTTGTTTTGGGCTCTCCTAAATGCTTGGGAGTAGGGACATAGCTTACATGGACATGAATTACATCATTTGGCTTCTGAAGGGTAAGCATGCGAGAAGCTTCATAATAAAATACATTCTGATATTCTCCAGCTGTGCCACCTAGCTCAATTACCGCTATATCCGCTTTATGATTCTCCGCTGCTGCATGGATTCTCTCAATTATTTCATTGGTGATATGTGGAATAGCCTCCACATCTTCTCCGTTATATTCAAATCGTCGCTCCCTGTCGATTACTGTTTTATATATTTTTCCTATTGTGACAAAATTATCACTCCCCATTTCTTGACCTAAAAATTTTTCGTAGGTGCCAATATCCATATCTGCCTCTGTACCATCTTCACAGAGGTACGGATCACCATGTTCGATAGGATTGATTGTGCCTGCATCAATATTCAGATAGTTTTCAAATTTTATGGGCACCACGTTGTATCCTGACGATTTAAGAAGATAAGAGATAGAGGCAGAGGTGATGCCTTTTCCGATACCGGAAATCACTCCACCTGAAATAAATATGTATTTAAGCGGATGCTTTCTTTTCATCTGGTGTTGTTGGTGCTGGAATTTTATTTAATGCCCATGACGAAAAATCACATTTTGGATAATTCGAACATCCATAAAATTTCTTTCTCGTCTTGGTAAATTTTACCACAATATCTCCCGCGCACTTTGGACATTTTCTATTTTTTACTAAAAAAAGGAATGGTTTGGTGGTCTTGCAGTTTGGATACCCACTACACGCATAGAATTTGCCAAATTTTGAAAAACGGATAATCATAGGTTTGCCACATTTGGGGCATACTTCTGTAGTCTCTTCTTTTATCGTAATCATCCCTACTTCTTTTTTTTGAATATCAAGCTCTACAGTGAAAGGCTTGTAAAATTCATCAAGCACCGCGACGACGTCCTGCTTCCCTTCTGCTATTTCATCAAACTTATTTTCCATATCAGAGGTAAATTCAAGCTCGAATATCTTTGAGAAGCTTTTGCTCAGATAGTCTGAAATAGCCGTTCCAATTACAGTGGGGATGAAATATCTCCCAT